>MDTB01038126.1_pt1 | contig 18195 bp, 21 predicted proteins | sample 811161 | NCBI WGS metagenome assembly MDTB01 (sample SAMN05326650, study PRJNA326480) | marine metagenome | isolation source: seawater | place: Mediterranean Sea | collected 2009
CCCAGGATCCCTTTCGTATATTTACAGGGTAAATAAGGTTAATTAATAATCAATAAATAATAAGTTATGTTAAATTCAGATGATTTAAAAACAGCAAAGTATTTGTCAAAAGAAAATATGAAGAGCTTAGCTCCAAGTATCTTTGCAGAAAAACCAAGTAGTGAGGTTTCAAAACACTACACACACATTCCAACAACTAAGGTAATTGATGACATGGAAATGTTAGGTTGGAAGCCAATTGAGGCAAAAGAGGTTAAAGCTCGTAAAAACTCAACAAGAGGATTTCAAAAGCACTTGATTGTGTTTAGAAATGATGATGTTGTTATTAATGGAGAAGATGGTGATACAGTTTTTCCACAAATCCTATTAACAAACTCACATGATGGAAAGAATGCTTTCCAGTTCCAAGCAGGTTTGTATAGGTTGGTTTGTTCAAATGGTTTGGTAATTGCAGACACTCAATTTGAAGCAGTTAAAATGCGTCATATGGGTTATACATTTGAAGATCTTCAAGAGAAGATTAAAGAAATGGTTGAGAAATTGCCGTTGACGGTTGAGAGTATGAATAAGATGAAAGCTCAAGAAATGGAGGAAGAGCAAATTATTCAGTTTGCTAAAGATGCTTTGAATACTCGATTTAAAGAAGATGAGTTGAATAGAATTCAAATCGATCTTAAAGAGCTTGTCAATCCAGTTAGAAAGGAAGATGCAGGTAATGATCTTTGGAGTGTATTTAATGTAGTACAAGAAAAGATTATTGAAGGAGATTTCGAATACCGTGCAGGTGGTAAAGTTAGAAAAGCTCGTGAGATTAAAAACTTCAAACAAGACATGAAAATTAATAAAGAGTTGTTTGAGGTTGCTCTAAGTTATGTTAACTAAAATTATGGCAAAACCAGATGTAGTTTGGGTAAATGGAACGTTTGATGTGCTCCACATGGGGCATGTCAAACTCCTTGCCAAAGCAAGATCTTTAGATGGGGTAGTTCATGTTGGGGTTGATACGGATGAGAGAATTAAGAAAGCAAAAGGAGAAACACGACCAGTAAATAATTTGTGGAATCGAATAGACTTTCTTACCGCAATAAAATACGTAGATAGAGTTCACCACTTTGGTACGGATGAAGAGCTACGTACGATAATTAAAGGTCTTGAACCAAGATGGATGGTAATAGGAGATGACTACTTGAATAAAGAAATTATAGGACGAGAGTATATAAAGGAAATTATCTACGTACCTCGCTATCAAGGTTTGAGCTCTACCAAAATTATAAGCGGAGCCCACAACTAGCATATATTTATTACAAAACATTATTATGCCAGCATACACAAGTGGATCAACTAAATTAGGTGGAACGTTAGGAACGTCAGCGATGACAGCTGCTACCGCGTATACCTTTACAATCGTCAATAACTCCAATCAACTTAAAGCCAACAGTGGGAGTTTATCATATCTTACCATTGAGGGGAATGCTACCGCAAATCAATCTTTAGCTGAAACTGTAGTTGTTACTGGGTCATTCTCATTCAACAACGACTCTATTGCTTCCGGATCAATTTTAGAAGACGGCAATCGCTTTTCAATATCCTCTACGGGGGCAGGAGGTGCTTTTACATTTACCCCAACTACTACAATAGCTGCTAACAAATACTTCGTTAGAACAGTTGGAAACATAAATGTTACAATTACATAATATATACGTATTTAGATATTTACATATGTAGAAAGGAAACCTTTTAGAAGAGGTTGGCTTTTCGAAAGACCTTTCGTATATTTACGCAAATTAAAAAACATGGCAAAAGAAATAGTACAAGAAGATAGTTTATTTGAAGGTATAAACCTTAGCAATAAAAGAGAAGAAAATGAAACTTATGAAGATTATAGAGCAAGACTAAAAGAAAATGCATCTATTTTAAAACTTTATAAGCAAATGGGAAGAAAACAAATGAAAGTTATTTTTCCTAATGGTTTAAAAGAAGCCCTTAATGCTATTAAATCTCAAGGAGATAAGGTTGAAGTTCAAAAAGAAGAAAATAAATTTCAAGACTTTTAATTATGGATCAAATTAGAGAAGCATTTCTAAAAGAATATAAAAGTGATGCAATGTTTGAAATTGTTCAAATCCTTGATAGAGCTAATGATTTTGGCCTAACAACAGAAGTAGTACACACTGCTTTAAAAGCCATGAAAGAATTTCCTAATTCTTCTCCACTTCTTTGTTTACAAATTGCGGCAAAAGATTGGGATTTGTAAAATTTTGTTCGTATATTTATGTATAAGATAAAAAAATAAAAGTTATGTCAAAAATAAAAAAAGACCCAAAGGCAGAAATGATAAATGAAATTATTCAACTAACAAGAGTTAGAGATGAATATTGGAGTTATCATCCCCAAAATCCACATTCAGTAGATGTTACTATCGAAATTCCTAAAATCGATAAAGCTATTGAAGAAATCCAATCTAAAATAGAAAAATTAGATAAGTAAATTCCGAATGCTCGGGTGGTGGAATTGGTAGACACGACAGACTTAAAATCTGTTTCGCCGAATGGTGAGTGCGGGTTCGAGCCCCGCCCCGAGTACCCTTTCATAAGTAAATAATATACACCAGTAGCTCAGTTGGATAGAGCAACAGACTTCTAATCTGTAGGTCATAGGTTCGAATCCTATCTGGTGTACCCAATATAGGCAAGTATCTCCTCAAGCTTATACCTTGTAGAAAGAGTAGCTGGTTACACGTGGGTTCAAGTCCCACCTTGCCTACCTTAAGTCTGGAAGATTGGCAGAGTGGTCGAATGCACTAGTCTTGAAAACTAGCGTACTATAAAGTACCGGGGGTTCGAATCCCTCATCTTCCGCATATATTTATCACCGTCAAAACGTTGTCTTTCACTTAATCCTTTTTTTCATTAATGTACAAATTTTTAACTTTTTTATTGGCCATTGTTCTGCCATTTTTTTCTATTTCACAAACTTGTGATATAACATTAACTGGATATACTCCTCCACCATCTGGTGAGGGTTTACATACTTTTACTGTTAATTGGACTAATGCTGAAAACTGTGGGTGTAACGAGTTTACACAATGGGATGATAATAATTGTGATGAATCAACATCTACTCATGTAAATAATAATGAATCAATATCTCATATTGTATTTGGAATTCATTATGTAAATGAAGAAACGGGTGAAGATTATGGTGAAAATACAGATTGTACTTCAACTACATTTCATCCTGGTTGGAGTTATGTTTTAAGTGTTCCTACATCACCCAATGGATTTCAATCAGGTTCTTCCTCAACATTTGCTGTCAATCCACCATTTGCTTGGGAATGTATATTGGAAAATCCAATTGAAGGTTATTGTTGGGAAGTTGTAATATGGCAAATCAATTTATCTCAAACTGCTACAAATGAGGATTTTGGTGATGATGGTTGGAGTTCGGGTACTAACTTTAACAATACCCAAACATATCCAGATATTAATTTATCAGATAATGTAATTAGTTGGTGCCCGGATCCTATAATTACAGATACTATTTATGTATATGAAACTGATACTTTGTATATAGAATTACCACCAGATACTATAGTAGAATTACAAATAGACACGGTTTTTACGCAAGAATACGTGTATATAACCGATACTCTTATTGAATATATAACGGACACTGTATTTGTAGATAATTACATTTATACAATAGATACTTTATATTTAGATAACTTTATTTATGATACTACATTTGTTGAGATTATTGATTATGTTTTTTTAACTGATACTATTATAGAATATATTGAAATAGATTGTGAAACTGGTTTGCCTTGTGACAACTTTGATATTAATGAATGTGATGATGATATTTTTATACCAAATGTATTTACACCTAATAATGATGGTTTTAATGATGTGTGGAAACCCGTTTATGATTTAGAGTGTTGGGTTAATATTGAATTCAAAATCTATAATAGATGGGGAAGTTTAGTTTATGAAGGTTGGGATGATGGTTTTTGGGATGGTAGTAATAAAGGTGGACCCTCATATGTTGCTGATGGTGTTTATGTTTACCTTTTTTATGCTAAAAAATATAATTCTCCTGAAGTGTTTCAAAAGTCGGGACATCTTACTATACTTAGATAAAAATAATTTGGATTGCTAGTATTTATAACATATATTGACATCAATCTTATCATGATATGACTAGCAACCAAGAATATACTTTAAATCAAATCCATACAGAGGTTACACAAAGTAATCTTTGGGAAGAATTTAATAATCAACTTTTAAAAATGAAGGGGCAAGATAAACACAAATGGAAAGATATATGTGAAAAATGGGAATATGCTCTTTATAGAATAAAAGGAGGGAAATCTATATAATGGTAAGTATTGATAGCATATTTGGTTTATTTTCTCATGATGATAAAGATCTATCTAAAGATAAAAATGTAACCTATATTGATTTTAAAAATACCCCAAAATACTATCTAGGGATGTATAAAAAATTAATATTAAACCACATAAACTTTAATAAAAAAGTACTTCAATTTTTCAAAAAATCTAATGCTGATTTAGAGGTTCATGATATGAAAGAAGCAGGAGAATATGTTACATATAATAGAGCATGGAATTATATTAAAAAAATGGATATAGATGAAAATAGCCATATAGATGCCATTGAATTCTATGCTGATGAGTATCTTACAACCGCCCTAGATTTGGGCATCCATTATTTCCAAAATCAAGAAGAGTATGAAAGGTGTGCGTTTTTACTAAAAATCAAAGAAAAATCACAAAGCTTTGAACCTAAGGTTGGAGTACAAATTTAAGAATGGTATCTTGGAGGTACAGGGTTTGAAAGAAAAGAGAATATAAGATAAAGGGGAATAAGGTACCAGGGGTACAAGGAACACCCAAATAAATAATTAATTAAAATAAATATGAGAAATCCAGAATTATTAGAAAGAAGATTAACTAAATTAAATTCAATTTTTAAACATCTCCACTTTCTTGCAAATAGACATGACGCCAGTAAAAAAGAATTTGAGGATACTATTAAAACAGGTGAAGAAATAGTAGAAGAAGTAACGGCTCAAATTGAAAGGGAAATGGGTATTACAAGAAACGGATAAAAAAAATAAAAGTTATGACATTATCAGCTCAGGAAATCAAAAATAATTGGTTGATGTTTACAACCACTATTGAAGAATATATTTCCTCACCACGAAAAGAAAAATTACTTGAGTTCTACAAAAAATTTGAAGAACGCCTTGTAATGATGCCAGCTTCACATAAAAAAGAATATCACAATGCCTTTCCAGGTGGTTATATAGATCATGTTAATAGAGTAGTAAATTGTGCTTTACTGCAATCAGATTTATGGAAACAAATGGGTGCGGATATGTCTACATTTACTAAAGAAGAATTAGTATTTTCAGCTATTAATCATGATTTAGGTAAAATGGGTGATGAAAAACATGAATCATATTTACCTCAAACTGATAAATGGAGAAAAGAAAAATTAGGTGAAGATTATATGCATAACAAGGAAATACCATTTTCAGCTGTTCCTGATAGAGGATTATTTTTGTTACAACAACATGATGTTAAGTATACCTTTAATGAAATGATTGCTATTCAAACACATGACGGTTTATATGATGCTGCAAATGAAAAATATCTAAAATCATATATGCCAGAAACAAAACCAAGAACTTCATTACCGTTTATATTACATCAAGCAGACATGATGGCTGCAAGAATTGAGTTTGAAAAAGAATGGTTACCTAGATTTAAAAATAATTTGGATACTAGTAAGAAGAATTTTACATTAGACTCCAATAAAAATAAGTCAATTAAATCAAAAGCATTAGGCACAATTAAAAGTGAAGGACTTAAAAATATGTTAGACAATTTATGATAACAACAATAATAATTTTATCAATAATAGTCGTGGCACTTAGTTTCACGACTATTAATCTACTACGTAAAAACGAAAAGCAAGAAGATATATTAATAGAATATTTAAAATATTTAGATAATATTTCTAGGGTAATTGAAATATCTGATGAAAAGGTAAAAAAAGCAGATATTAAACAATCATTTGCCTCGGATGATGAAATAGGTTTTTTCTTTAAAACAGTAAAAGATATTCAAAAGGTCCTAAATGAATTCCAGCTTAAGAAACTTGAGGATTAATGGATCATATAATTGAAAAAAATAAAAAAATTAGAAAAGGTAGAGTCTATTTTACCAAAGAAACAGAGGCTGCTATTGTTAAATATAATTCTTTAGATCCTAAAAAAGATGCTGATGAAAGAAGTGATTTATACCAAGATCATATACATTGGCCCTTTTATAAATTAACACAAAACATTATTCATACTTTTAAATTTTACTATACAGAAGTAGAAAATTTAGAGGATTTACAACATGAAATTATAACATTTCTTTTATCAAAAATACATTTATTCAACCCAGCTAATGGGGCTAAAGCTTATTCTTATTTTGGAACTATAGTTAAAAGATGGTTAATAGTATATAATACTAAAAACTATGGAAAAAAAATCCAAAATATACAAATAAATGATTTAAATAATTATTCTAATTTAGATAGTTCAGGTCCAGGGTTTGTAACATCCCAAAAAATGGAAGAAGGAATATCTAAGGTTACAGAAAAGGAATTTGAAGGTGATGATTTAGCTTTAAAAGGGTATAAATATGAAGATAAATTATCTTTATTTATAGATCAATATGTAAAATTTATAACAGATCATATATTTGAATTATTTCCTAAGGGAAATGACGCTAAAATAGCAGATGCTATATTAGAACTATTTAGAAAAAGGGATGCTATAGATGTATTTAATAAAAAAGCTCTTTATATTTACATAAGAGAAATGGTAGATGTAAAAACCCCTAAAATTACTAAAATTGCTAATGTTTTATATAAAATATTTAAAGAAAAATATATGTTCTACTTAGAGCATGGATATTTTCCTAACTCAAAAACATAAACTTTTTATATTTATAACCAAAAATTATGAGTCAATTAGAATCAATAATATTTGGGGACAAAAAATTTTCCGATATTTTAGAAGAAATTTATAAAAACCAAAAGAAAAGAGAAGGACAGGTAACAGCTCTTATATCAGAATTGAAACCTTTAGTTCAAGAAATTGGTGATGCCACATTAATAGTTCCTTTAATAAAGGAATATATGGAAATTGGGGTAAAAAATGATGAGCAGCTTATTAAAATGGCTACTATAGTACAAAGAGTAATACAAGCTTCTCCTGAAGATGGAAGTTTAGGTATAACTGAAGAAGAAAAAGAAGTACTTATGGCAGAAATGGAAAAGCTTCAAAATAATAAAAATAATGGCTAAAAAGCAAAGAACAGGATTAGCTTCATTATCACCTCCTACTCAAAACCCTAACGTAAAATCTGGGGTATTTACAGCTAGAGTTATATATGCTATGTTAGATGATCAAACTCAAACAAAGGCATTTAAAGAATTTGGAGAGTGGAGTTCTATAGGTTGTGTATTTTTTGATAGAATTAATCAACCAAATCCTAATCCTGAATTTACATCTGATAATTTTGCAAGACCCTTATTTCCTAACCAATCAATAGTACCGTTAGAAAATGAAATCATTTACATAATGGCTATGCCTAGTAGTGACATTCAATCAGATGTTAATGATGTTAGTTACTATTATTTTCAACCTATTAATATATGGAATAGTGTTCACCATAATGCAATTCCAGATCCTATAAATGGAGAATCACTTCCTGAAGCAGATCAACAAGATTATACACAAACTGAAGCAGGTGCAGTTAGGAGAGTAACAGATGGAGGAACTGATATAGATCTTGGTGATACTTTTACTGAGAAACTATCAATAAGAAATTTACTTCCTTACGAAGGTGATAATATTTTTGAAGGAAGATGGGGTAATACACTTAGATTAGGATCAACAGTAACTGATCCAAAAATTCCAAATCCTTGGTCGGCTACAGGTGAAAATGGTGATCCTATTACTATTTTAAAAAATGGACAACATGAAGAAGATACAGATCCATGGGTCCCTCAGGTAGAAGATATAAATACAGATAAGTCTAGTGTGTATTTAACTTCAACCCAGGCTATTCCTATAGAAGTTGCAAGTAAATCCTATAATTCTTATTTTAATGCTCCAACTGCTCCAGACAAATTTACGGAAGAACAAATTATATTAAATTCAGGTAGATTATTATTTAATTCTAAAATTGATTCTATATTATTTAGTTCATCCGATACTATTAATTTAAATTCAGTCACTAGTATAAATTTAGATTCTCCTACTACAGTAATACAATCAGATAAAATATTATTAGGAGATAAAAATGCAAGAGAATCTGTAATATTAGGAGATAAATTTCTAGCTGATTTTCAATCTTTAATGAGTACATTAATATCATTAACAGGAGCATTACAAACCCCTATAGGAACTCCTATCCCATTTGTTCCAAATGTAGCAATTCCTGTACCTGCTGTTCAGGTGCAAAGTAAAGCTCAAAAGATGTTAAATAAAATCCAACAATATAAATCTAAAGTTAGTAAAAGCAAATAATGGGTTTAGAAAAATTAATAATAAAACAATCAACTAAAGTTGCTAAAAATACTATTAAATTAGAAGATTCTTTAGAAGCTATTGAAAATAAACTAGTTAATAGAGGATTTGAATTAGTAGAAATTTCTGGTATAAACCCACAATTACTACCCTTTGATTTAAATGAAATGATAAATGGGGAAATTGATAATCCTGATCAGTTTTTAACTCCTGATTTTGTTTGCAGTATACCGCAATTATCTATACAACAAAAAAATAATTTAGATAGAGAGATAGAAAGAACTAAACAAGAAATTACCAACATTGTAGATAATACAAATAAAATAAAACAGGGATTATTAACTGTACAACAACCCCTTCAAGTTTTAGAAGTAACAGCTGAAAATTTAAATAATATAGTAACAACTGTTAAAACAGCAGTTAAAGTTATTAAATCTATACCTATACCAGTTGCATTTGGAATGCCTGCAATTTCACTTCCAGTAAATGTATTAACTATATTGTCAGATTCATTAGACCAATTAGATAAATTTTTAGCAGCAGGTAAGGGAGTAGCAGGAGCAGTACCTCCCTTAGTAGAAGCTAACGTAAGTATGATACAAAGTACTATAGATAAATTAAATGTAATTGATAGTAAAGTTAGGCCTATATTAATGGTCTGTTCATTTTTAAAGTCAGTATCAGAACTTCAACCACAATGTCCTTTAGTTGAACAAGATGACATTAACAATATTCAATCAGATATATCACAAGATATACAAGAATCATTATTAGAAGTAGGAAATACCTCAATTCCGGAACTTAATTTTTTAAATGAAACAGCTTTAACAGCACAACTACAACCAGGTGCTGAACCTCCTTTAGTATATAGAGGTTTTACTTTAACTTTAGAATTTGATCCTGAAAATCAATTTTCATTTCCTGCTAGAAGAATTAGAGGTATAAGATTTTTTTCATCAAACCTTGAAACAGCAGAAACCTTATTTTTTGAAACAGGTACATCAGCTGCAGGAGGTCAACCTGTAAGTGGTAATATTGTAGTATATAATGACCCACAACAATTAAATAGATATTCATTTAGTTCTTCAGTTACTGTTTTATTTGAAGAAATGAAATATGCTATTGATCAGTATTTACTTACAATAAGAGGTATACCAAATAAGTTTAATATTACACTTCAAGAAGCTAACGATTTAGTTCAAACATTAGATAGGGATCAAGTTGATCAATTTAATCAAAATAATCCATTACCTGATTTTGTATTAAATGGACAAAATATAGTAAGACCTGAAGTTCAAAATCCAACAGGAGGACAATTATTAGGAGGCCCTAAATCAGTTAATGGTTCTATTCAAATTAATAAAAAAGGAACTACAATTAAAATGGATTCATTTGGTGGAACTAATAATAGTAATTTTGTAGAAACTCTACTTACAATAACACCACCTGTTGGAGTACCATTACCAAACCAGGCAGCACAAGTAACAAAACAAACATTTGCTTTAGCTTATAGTAATGATACTGCTGAATATGTTTTTAATGCAACAGGATCCTGGGGGTATTTAATGAGAATAACAGCAAATGATGGAGGAAGCGGTCAAACCAATTTTGACTTAATATCTCCATAGTAAAAGTTTAACAATTTAATATTTATAAATAAAATGAAGACGTCAGAGTTAAAGAAAATAATTAAGGAATCAGTAAAAGAAGCAATTCATGAAGAATTAAAAGATATTTTATTAGAAGCTGTTAAATCTCCTAAAATAATATCACAAACACCTTCAACTCCTGTTCCTGCTCAACCACAAGTACCAACTCCAACTACTCCTCAAATGACATTAGAACAAAAAAGGAGTGCGTATTCAAATATATTAGGGGAAACAGCAGCTTCCTTTACATCTAAGGATGCACAAGGTTTTGTACCCCCTTCAAATTTTGACTCAGCTAATGGTCAATTACCAGAAGGAAACTTAGGTATGGGTCAAATTATGGGTCTTTTAAATAAAAAATAATGGCAAGAATAATACAAAGCAAATTCCCTATAGATTTACAGCCTAGTAGAGCTGTTGGTTTTGGTTTTCCATTAAATGGGGATGCTGTATTTGTACCTACATTCTTTACAAGAGATCAAATAAAAGCAAATATGATAAATTATTTGCTAACTAATAAAGGAGAAAGAGTATTTAGACCAAATTTTGGGGCAGATTTAAGAAACTTATTATTTGAAAATATATTAGATGTTACTACAGAAGATTTAAAATCAAATATACAAAATGATATATCAGTTTTTTTTCCTAATGTAGAAGTTGTAGAAATAGAATTTAATAACCAACCTGATGATAATACTATTAATTTTAATTTAAAATATAGAATAGTTAATTTTGGTATTGAAGATTCAGTAAATATATTATTACAATAATGAGTAAATTAGAAAGAGATATAAGGTATATAGATAGAAATTTTGATTCAATTAGAGCAAACTTAATTGATTATTCAAAAACATATTTCCCAAATACCTATAATGATTTTACAGAAACATCTACTGGTATGTTATTTATGGAAATGGCAGCCTATGTAGGTGATGTTTTATCCTTTTATTTAGATAATCAGGTTCAAGAAACATTTATTCAAAAGGCAAGAGAAACAACTAATTTATTTGCTATGGCTTACTCATTAGGATATGTTCCTAAAGTTACTACAGTAGCAAGTGTAGACATAGATTTTTTTCAACAAGTTCCATCTAAATTAAGTGCAAGTTTATATGTACCAGATTATGATTATGCTCTTTTAATACCAGAAAATACTCAAATTTCAAGTAATTTAAATTCAAGTCAAAAATTTATAATTGAAGATGCTGTTGATTTTTCAGCTTCTAGTTCATTAGATCCTACTACTGTTTCTGTATATCAAATATCTGGAGTAAACCCAACATATTATTTATTGAAAAAAACAAGAAAGGCAATATCAGCAACAATTAACACAGAACAATTCACATTTACTAATGCTATAAAATTTGATACTAGAACCATTAATGATGGTAATATTATAGGTGTATTAGATTGTTTTGATACTGATGGTAATGAGTGGTATGAAGTGCCTAATTTAGCACAAGAAAACGTATTTGATTCTATTAGAAACACAAATACTAATGACCCAAATTATAGTATAGACCCAGAAGTTCCCTATTTATTAGAATTAAAAACAGTGCAAAAAAGATTTGCAACAAGGTTTTTAAATAGTGGATCTTTACAATTGCAATTTGGTGCTGGTAGCACTAAATCAACCACAGAAGAAATTATCCCCAATCCTGACAATGTAGGTTTAGGTTTACCTTTTGAAAAAACAAAACTAACAACTGCTTTTTCACCTGTAAACTTTGTATTTACAAATACTTATGGAATTGCTCCTTACAATACAACTTTAACAGTAAGATACTTAACAGGAGGGGGTGCAGCGGCTAATGTAGAAGGGGGAACATTAACAGTAGTAGATGATACTAATATAGTATTTTTAAATCCTAACTTATCAAATTCAACATTAGCAGACACTATTTTTAATTCAGTAGCATCTAATAATGAAAGAGCTGCGGATGGAGGAATGGATGGAGATACTACAGAAGAAATTAGACAAAATGCTCTAGGTAATTTCCAAAATCAATTAAGAACAGTAACTACACAAGATTATTTAGTTAGGGCACTATCAATGCCTTCTAATTTAGGAGTTATTTCTAAAGCTCATGCTCAACCACAAAAAATAGGTGATTATCAAGCTGGTGAATTACCAACAGTTTTAGATTTATATGTTTTAAGTTTTGATGCTAATAATAAATTAAGAACAGCTTCAAATATCTTAAAAAGAAATTTACAAACTTACTTATCAGAATATAGAATGATAAATGATTCTATTAATATTAAAGATGCTTATATCCTAAATATAGGAGTAAATTTTGATATAATAGTAACACCTAATTATAATAATAATGAAGTTATAACAAATTGTATAACATCATTAACTAACTTTTTTGATATAAATAAATGGCAAATAAATGAACCTATTTTATACAAAGATATTTTTATTTTATTAGATAAAATACAAGGGGTACAAACAGTAAAAAATGTAGAAATAATAAATTTAGCAGGAGAAGCTTTAGGATATAGCCAATTTTCATATGATATAAAAGGAGCTACAATAGATGAAGTAGTTTATCCATCTATAGATCCTATGGTTTTTGAAGTTAAATATCCAACACAAGATATTAAAGGTAGAGTAGTACCATTATAAAAATAAATTATGGCAGTATATAAAATTTTCCCAGATAAAGACGCTTCAATTTATACTATATCTCAAAGTATGAATACCGGACTTGATGAAATTATTGAAGCATCTACTACTATACAAGAAACAAGACCACAAGTTAGTAGATATCTAATTAATTTCTCAGACACAGAAATTACTAATGCATTTGCTAGATTTGATCAATCAACTAAAGACTATGATATCTTTTTAAAAAACTACACAGCTGTAGTAACAGGAGTAAATTTAGATCAAAAATTAGAAATATTCCCAGTATCAGGTAGTTGGGGAATGGGTACGGGAAAATATTATAATCAACCATTTACAACGAATGGTGTAAGTTGGGAATTTAGAAATTTCTCGGGATCTGCGGCAGAAGGAGCTTTAAAATGGAATATAACGGGGGCATCAGGTAGTGCTGTTACAATGTCATTTTCAGGATCTATAAATGAAGGAGGAGGTAATTGGTATACAGCTTCAGCTACAACATCATCAGTAGCAGAACAAACTTTTTCATATGGTAATAGTACTGATCTTAATGTAAATGTAACCAATATTGTAAAATCATGGTTTGATTATTCTGTGGATCCATCAACAGGTCTTAAAAATGATGGATTTTTAATTAAACAACAAGATAGTAGAGAGTTTGTTAATTCTAAGAATACAACAGCTACATTTAGATATTTTTCTATAGATACTAATACTATATATCCTCCGCAATTAGAATTTAGATATGATGATTATGCGTTTAATACAGGATCATCTACAAATACTATATTAGGAAGTCAAGAGGCATTTATGTCTATTTATAATAATGATGGAGTTTACTATTCTGAAAGTGTAGCAAGGTTTAGAATTGCGGCTATTCCAAAATACCCGGATAGAGTATTTCAAACAGCATCTTTATATACAACCAATTTCTACTTACCAGAAAATTCTTCATCATATGCTATAAAAGATACTGAAACTAATGAATTTGTAATTGAATTTGATAACAAATTTACTAATATTAGTGCAGATGCAACATCAAGTTATTTTGATGTGTTTATGAGTGGTTTAGAACCCGAAAGATACTATACAGTGTTAATAAAAACAAAACTAGATGGCACAACTCAAGTATTCGATGAAGATATAATGTTTAAAGTAGTTAATGGATAATGGCATACGGAAGTAATAATATCACAAAACCTGTAAGCCCAACAAGAACTAATATGGCAAGAACTGTAGCTCGTTTAGCAGATGAACCTACAGAAAAATTTCCTTCTGAAATAACTAGTTCAGTAAATGAAAAAGATGTACAACCTGTTACATTAGTTAGAGAACAATTTGATAAAGAAGCATTTAAACAAACAATAGATACCAATTTTTCACAATTAGGAGTTCAAGAACCAGATTTGTCTTTTTTTGACCCTAATTTGGCTAATCAAGGTGATTTTTTTAGTGTTTATAATAATTTATTTTTTTTGATTCCAAAAGAAGGTCCTAATTCACATACTACCTTAATAGAAGAAAGTAGTGAATATGTAGATTATCAAGCAAATCAATTAGAAATACAAGCTTTATTAGATGAAATAGCAGAATTAAGAGAACAAAATTTACAATTAACATTAGATATAGGAAACATTACAAATGCTCAAGAAGAAATTAATAGAGCAGTAGAAGAAGTAGAAAGATTAGAAGAACAAAGTGAAGAGTAATAAAAATGGCATTAGAAAATATATCATCATCAATCCAACCAATAGATCCAAAAGGCATTTTCTTTGATGGGTATGAATTGTCTAACCAATCAATAATACCTAACCAATTATATTCAGGTTCTTTCACCCAGGGATTGAATAATATTGAATTTTATATATATTCCCAAGGAACTGTTAGATACTCAGATTATAATTTTACAAATTATCAAATTACTGCTAATTCTAACCCAGAAGGAACTCCACAAGGAACTGCAATAAATCAAACACTTACATCAGGTTCTACAACTAATATTATAGACTTATATCCTGAAGAAGATGTTTATAAAGCAGGATTTACTCAAGGTACACTAACTGCCATTTATAATTTTATTAATTTAGAATTATCATCATCTCAAGATAATCCTTTTTATTTAGCAGAAATATCATCAGATAGAACAGAAATTAGGTTAAAATCTAATTATCTTAGTAATGATCAACTTCAATCTACATTTGTAGCATTTGAACAACAATTAACAGAAGCTGACTTTTTTGATGAATTTTATATTTCATTTGGGAGTAATGAATATCATATTGGGGTTAATACAAAATTAGATATTCCTCAACAAGAGGAAATAAATGGAACACCTACACAGTATTCTGTTTTAATAAAATTATATGATGCTTTACCCTCTAAATATGAAGTAAATGATGAATTATATGTTTTAACAAAAACAGGAGAAACACAAGCATTTCAAATAGAATTTGATGAAAATATTGTTATTCCAGATGATACTATAAAGTTACAGGGTCCTAATATAAACATAAAGATAAAAGACTTTATAAATAATTCAACTACTTATCAAAATGAAAATGAATTATTAAATACAGATTCAACGGGATCTAAAGATCAATTATTAAATGTATTAGAACAAACAGGAATAAAATTAACACCTAATTATTCTACAGCTTCATTTAATGAGTTTGTTAATTTTTCCTCTGCAAAAGCAAGAGTAAATAATTTTTATTTAAAAGTACAAAATATACAAGCATATGAAGCAGATATAGATGTTATAAATGCTATAACGGGTTCAAATCCTAATGTAACCCCAATATCAGAAAGTATTGCTTCTTTATATACTAAAATTCAAAATGAAATTAAAAGTTTTGATGGTTTTGAATATTATCAATATTATAATACAGGATCAGATACTTACCCAAAAACAGGTTCTGAGTTTCCTAGACAATTAGTTTCTACAACTGATATTAAAGCTCTTAGATGGTTAGGAAGTGATAATGATCTTAATCAATATTATGGAGGTACAGTTTTATCTGCTTCTTTATATGATGAAGATAACCCAAATTGGTTATATTATACAATCCCTACTTTTATTACAGAACAAAGTGACAATGATAATTATGTAGATTTTTGTAACATGGTTGGTCAATCATTTGATGAATTATGGTTATACACAAAAGCTATAACTAATAAATTAAATACAACTAATCAATTAGATAAAGGTGTTCCTTTATCATTAGCGGATGATGTTATTACATCTTTAGGTTATACTGGATTTGGAAATAATTATAATAATCAAGACAATTTTATAGGATTAATTGGTAATAATGATGGTGATTTTCTCCCATCTACTGGTAGTGAATTAATAACTCAGTATATAGCAATAAATTCTGGTTCAATAACAAATTATTGGCATCCTGAATATTCATTTGAAGGATATGTTGAACAGTTAGTTGATAATGGATTCCCATATCCTATTGATAGAGTAAGTAAAGAAATATATAAACGCCTTTACCATAATATGGCTTATCTTGTTAAAAAGAAAGGTACTATAGCTGGATTAAGGCAATTAATTACAATTTGGGGTATTCCAAGTACTATTTTAAGAATAAATGAATTTGGAGGAAAAAATAAAGATCAAACGGATGATTATGATTTATGGTATAGAAGATATAATTATGCTTTTACACCTGTAGGTACATCTAATCAAGCAAGTGCATCGGCAGTTATACCTTGGATGCCTTTAAATAGAAATTATATTGCAGAAAGTGAATATATAGTACCTGATGGTGTTGGGGTTAGATTTAAAACATTTGGATATCCTTCTTCATCTTATGGAGCTGGTAGTTATAATACTCAATCTGTAATAACTAAAAAATCAAATGGTACTGATGACTCAGAAATGGATTGGGCAGTAGTACTAAATTATACAGGATCAGCATCAGGAAGTTATTCTGGATCATCTTATAGTAATTACAGAAATTGGGGTGAGTTAACTTTACACATGTCTGGGGCTGCAGCAGATGGAGGAAATGCAATTTCCCCACCTATTTATTTACCGTTCTTTGATGAAGGATGGTGGACTATTTTAGTACAAAGAGATCAACATGTCACTGCATCTAATAATACATTAGCAACTACTTATACATTATATGCTAAAAATAAAATATATGATGGTAATGATGGTAATAGTATAGGATTTGAAGGATCTACAAGTATAAGTTCAATTGATACATCACAAGCAGGTCTTTATGGAACAGGAAATTATGGAACTGCTTTATATGGAGGAGTTTTATCACAATCTATAAATTATGCCTGGAATAAATTTGGCACAAGTAAATTAGATGGGGTATATGTAGGAGGAAGACTAACAGGATCAGATGTGGGAGGATATATTACAAATACAGATGGTAGAGGATTTTCAGGATCATTTCAAGAATTTAGATATTATTCACATGATATAAGTGAATCAGTATTTAATGATTTTGTAATGAACCCAGAATCTATTGAAGGAAATAACATTACAGGATCTGAAAGCTCATTTGATATAGTAAACTTTAGAGCACCTTTAGGTAATGAATTAGAAAATATTTTTACTGCATCCGCAATTACTATGTATGAAGAATTTATAACCTCTTCACACCCAGCAATAACAGGATCAGCTCCAGAATTTATTACAGCTTCATTTATTAACCCAAATGATTCTAATACATTAACTTCTAGTTACTATGTTCAATATCAAGATAATGCAGTAAAAAGAACATATAGTAAAATTAATAGAGAAACATATTTCTTAGATCAACCTTCAATAGGAATTAGAAATAGAATTTCAAATAAAATACAATCAACTTCAAATCTTAATTTTGGTAATGCTTTATCACAATATGTAAGTATACAAAAAGATCCATTTATTAGTCAAAGTTACACTGAAAATATAAATACTTTAGAAGTAGCATTTTCACCACAAGATGAAATAAATGATGATATCATACAATCATTAGGATATGGTGCAATTCAGGAAGTAATTGCAGATCCAAGATTTAGATCATCATCGGATGATTACTATCCAGGATTAAGAAATATAGCAGATGATTACTTTAAAAAATATAAAGGAAGTGATGTTTTTGCCTATATAAGATTAATAAAATATTTTGATGATTCGTTGTTTAAAGCGATTAAAAATTACGTACCTGCACGTACAAGTGTGTCTACAGGTATTGTAATTAAACAAAACATGTTAGAGCGCAATAGGTATCGAGAACCACAAGTAGATATTGTTACTACGCAGTCTTATGCAATTCAAAATATTCCTCTAAC
>MDTB01147650.1_pt1 | contig 18193 bp, 14 predicted proteins | sample 811161 | NCBI WGS metagenome assembly MDTB01 (sample SAMN05326650, study PRJNA326480) | marine metagenome | isolation source: seawater | place: Mediterranean Sea | collected 2009
ACATAACTTGGCTCATTACGTTTACCGCGAAAAGGTGGCGGTGCGAGGTATGGACTATCCGTTTCCACTAGAAGACGATCTCTAGGGACTGTTGAAAGTATATCTTTTAAAGTATTACTTTTGGCAAAAGTTGCAATGCCAGAAATTGATAAATAAAACCCGAGATCAATGGCAGTTCTTGCAAGTTTTTCTCCCGACGAGAAACAATGCAAAACACACTGGAATTTGCCAATTTTATACTCTTCTGTTAAAATTCTTATCATGTCTTCATCTGCTGCCCTTGAGTGAACAATTAATGGTAATGCGCATTCTCGTGCGACTGTGATGTGCATTCGGAAATTCTTTTTTTGTTCTATTGAATTTTTGGATGAATAGAAATAATCGAGTCCAGTTTCTCCAATTCCAACCATTTTTGGATTTGATGAGGCTACCAGTAATTGCTTCCGGTTAAAATTATCTTTTGTGTCTGTGTTCAAAGGATGGGAACCTACTGAAAAAAAAACAATTGGGTGTCTTTCGGCGATCGATTTTACCTTTTCAAGGTTACCCAACTTAGTACAAATGGTAATAATTTTTTCTATTCCAGCTTTTTTTGCTCTTTCAATAACTTGAGGTAGATCATCATCAAACTCTGGAAAATCTAAATGACAGTGACTATCTACTAACGGATTCAGTATGTCTTTATTCATAATTATCGTCCGTGAGGTTATTTTCAATTTTCAAAAAGGCGTTTACGATACAACTTGAAATATCAAGGTTTAACTCAGTACAAGCTATAAAAGAGTTCGAAAGCTCGGAATATAATATTGCAAGGGTTCTGCCAATCTTTGGTCTTTTGCGAATCCGGATAATCAAAAGCTTTTCTTCTTCAGTAGGATTAGTATTTTGGGATGTTGTAAAAAGTAATGTTAGACGTGAAATTATTATTAAAAGAATAGAGGTAAATAGGTAAAACTTGTCACTTTGATTTTTAATTAATTCTGAAAGATTAATTATTTTGTTACGGTCGAAGTTAGGAAAGCCAAGCAAGATATCCATACAATCAATGAAAAACTTGATACCGTCGTTTTTCATAGCATTCATGGCCGTCCCAGCAGAGCCCTCTGCTATGACAGAAAGTATAAGTCGTTCATTAGCTGATTTTTTTCCAACATTAAAATTAGCAATTTTTAAGATTTCTTCAATCTCTGAATTATTTAATCTTTTCAATTTTAATGTTCTACATCTAGAGCGAATGGTAGAAGGTAATCTTTCGAGTTGACTTGTGATAATTAAAAAAATGCTTTTGGTAGGTGGTTCTTCCAGTATCTTTAATAATGCGTTTGATGCCGGTTTATTTAATTCGTCCGCGGAGTCGATTATTGAAATGCGCCATTCGTTCTCAATAGCTGACATATTAAAAAAGGCTTTAAGTTTTCTAACTTCGTCAATTGTAATGAATTTTTTAAAACGTTTTGTTTTTTCATCATATGGTCGCCTGCATAAAAATAAATTAGATAATGAGAGTGCTTCAATTTTTTTTTGCAGTTCAATTGCATCAAAAGCATTTTTCTGATTTCCATTCCTTTGACACATAAGCTCTTTAGCTATTTTCCAAGCTAGTGTTGCTTTACCAATTCCTTTAGGTCCTGAAATAATCCAAGCATGGTGAACCTTATCATTTAATCTACAATTCATGAAAATTTTCCAGGCTTCAGTATGCCCTATAAGTAACGATGCAAATCTTGGGTGCTTTACGCCGTTTAACGTATCAGACTCTGTAGATGGTGACACATTATTCATTAGAATAATTCGAGTAGATTTGAAAGATTTCCGATGCTACTATCGCCGGATCATCGTCACCATTTATCAGAAAACATCTTTTTTTTTCTACTTGTGTTAATTGAATAAAGCCTTCCCTAAGTTTAGTCTGAAAAGCGATGCCAAATTCTTCAAACCTATCTTCACCGGTTTGTCTCGCAAGGCCTCGACTTAATGCACGTTGTGGATCCATATCAATTACGAATGTTAGGAATGGAATAATTTTTATAACTAAATTATGAAGATTATTTACCAGATTGATCAGGTTTGCGTTGGTCGCACCCTGATATATCTTTGTGCTATCAAAGAATCTGTCTGAAATAACTATCTTATTTTTTTTTATTTCCGGAATGATTATTCTTTCGATATGATCGCGTCTAGCTGCAGTAAATAACAAAATTTCAGTTTCTGGCGACCATCGGTTTGCCGTTCCTTTTACAAGCAGATTCCTTATTTCCTCGGCACCTGCGGAACCACCTGGTTCTCGGGTCAATACGCATTCCACGCCCTTAGAATATAATCTATCAAACAAAAGACGTGCTTGAGTTGATTTGCCGCATCCATCTATTCCCTCAAAAGTTATCAGTTTTCCTGTCATTTTATTTAATAGTTTTGTATATATAATTAAGGAAAATAATTGATGCAGCATGAATTCGGCTAATGAAGTTTCCCGATTTGGAACCTTCAGTTGCAACAAGTTCATATTCTTGCGAAAAACTTTTGGTTTCCGATTTGTAATGCACTTTTAATTTAGCAGGCGTTGGAGCTCCGCTTGGAAATGGCGCTTGTATCGGCTTATCATAAAATATCGATGTCTTAATACTACCACTCTTAGAAACTGGTACTAACACAAACACATCGTTCTTTGCAGCTAAAGAAACAAATTTCTTTGCACCAAGCCAAACGGGTATTTCACCGATCACTTGATTTTTTTTGAGGATCTTCTTTGCTTGAAAATCTCGGTATGCCCAGTTAACAATTTTTTCAGACTCCATTGTCCTTTGTTTTACCGATTCTAACCCTGATATAACAAAAGTGACGCGTCTGTTGCCCCGTTGAGCGGATCCGACTAAACCATAGCCCGCTTCTTCAGTATGACCAGTTTTCAAACCATCCGCTCCGTATCCTTTCCCCAGCATAGGATTTCGATTACTTTGAGTAATTTCATTCCAAGTAAAATTTTTTTCCGCAAAAAATTCATAGTAGTTGGGAAATTCAACTCTTATTCGTGTTGCTATATTTACTAGGTCAGTAGCTGTCATATAATGATTTTTATCGGGCCAACCTGTTGAGTTAGTAAATGAAGACCGAGAAAGACCAAGTGTTTTTGCCATGATGTTCATTTCTCTTGCAAATTCAGCTTCAGTGCCTGAGAGGGTTTCAGCAATAGCTATACAAGCATCATTGCCAGAATGGATAATAATTCCTCTGATTAGGTTTTCAATGCTAACTTTTTCTCCGTCTCGAAGAAACATCTTCGATCCGCCTTTAGCTGATGCATTCTTTGATACTCTTATTATATCATTCATGTGAAGTCGTTCATTTCTAAGAGCGTCAAAAACCATGTAGAGGGTCATTAGTTTCGACATTGAGGCGGGTGGTATTTTGGCATTAGCATTTTTTTCTAATAGAACCGTTCCTGTCAAGTCATCGATAACTAAAGCAGTTCGAGCATTACTTTCAAAGCCATATGCAATATTGGTTATCCCAAATATTATTGAAAATACAACGGTGTTAATAATTAATTTATAGTTGAATTGCTGTTTCATTGTTGATGCTGTCATCGCAAAACCGGTCAGAAAATGAATAATGAGGCTTACTTTACAGGAGTGTGAGTTAAAATGAAAGCCATCGAGTGATTCGCCCTTGAAAAAATTTGTACGAAATTAAAATTTTAAAATACTAATAAATAATTTGTCGCGGTCGTTTTATACTTTATCGAAAAATTCCTGTTGATGATTAACAGGTTTTTAGTGATTTGTTTTGGAGAGAAATTGTGAGCAGAAAAAGTGAAAATGTAGAAGATTTATTGATTGAAGGCATCGAAGAAATCATTGAAAACATAAATAAAAATTTTTTATTCAGCAATAAACTAGATGATACGTCTCTCGCTGAAGATTTTATGGATGATTTACTTTTGACATTAGAAACAGCTCATACTGAACTGGTCAACGCATTTATGTAATAAGCTACATGAAGAAAAATTTATTTTCTACTTGTTTGCACGGCACGGTAATTGCAGCGCCATGCAAGTCAAATGAATAAAGTTTTGAGGATGAAATGAATATTAATGTAAAATTAGATTCTGCAACGGAGAACAAGTTTTTTGATAAACTTCAAAATAAAGAAGTATGCGAAACTTTTTTTGAGTCAGGGAAATTAAAAGAGCGCTGGACGCAGAAGGCAGGTAAGCTGCATGGTCTATATACATCATATTTTGAGTCTGGCGCAATCGAGCATAAAATTATGCACCAAGACGGTAAAGAGGATGGAATCTTTGAAAGTTATTTTGAAAATGGTCAGTTAGAAGCCGAAGGTGTCAATAAACTCGGATCTCATCAAGGATTATGGACAAGATATTATCAAAGTGGAAAAATCTTTTTTCAAGTAACTTTTATTAACGATAAAGAAAATGGAAAATCTCAATGCTATCATGAGAATGGTAACTTAGCGACTGAAGCAGTCTACAAGGATGGACTTTTGGATGGTCCTTATTCAAAGTTTTATAGTGAAGGCAATTTAGAGGCGACAAGAGAATTCAAGGATGGTATCCAAGTTGGTCCTCAAGTAACATATTATATGAGTGGGTCAGTTGAAGAAACTGTAGACTTTTTGGGTGGGGAACCCCACGGTATCTGGAAATGTTTTGATGAGCATGGTGAGCTGATTGAGACAAGGCGATACGAGCATGGTAATGCAGTTGAGTAAAATTTATTTTTTTTTAATTACTGAAAATTAATGACTAAGTCATTGACTTAAAAAATTTCTTATTGGTAAAAAAATTAGCTCACTGAAAAAACTATAGTTAACAATAAATTATATTGAGGTTCATTAATAATAACCTCGATAAAGCGCACTAAAATTCAGGAATTCAACGTATTCTTAAGTATTAAAAAATGTTTATTTTGACAAAATTTGTTTATTTTTTGGTATTTTTAGAAAGGGTTTGAAACTTGCTAATTTACCATAACGAAACTTTTAAACCTTCCTCATCTTAGAATTTAATTTACAATGAGATTAATTTTTTAAATCTCAGGGTGTTTTTGTTCATGGAATTTTTTATTAAATAATTTAATTTTGAAATAATTAATAGTCCGTTTTTAAGTTTTAGTACATGGCATATATAATTTAAGTCTCTCAGAACTTGTTGGGTTGATTGAACTAATTTTTAAGTGAAGTTTTTATTTGTTTGGTTATCCTTATTACTTTGGAAACAAAATTTGGTATAGTTGTTTAGATTTTTAATTTTTGGCATGGAAAAAATAATTATGAAAAAGTTGGTGCGTAAAATTCATTCTGGATTGGGAAAGGTAAAACCTGACTTAGTACTGAAACGAGGACAGATTTTCAATCTTATTACAGGTGACATTGATGTTGGGGACGTAGCTATAAGTGGTGATACAATTGTGGGTACGTACGACGATTATGATGGTGAAAATATTATTGATCTGAACGGAGGAATAATTGTCCCTGGATTTATTGATACCCATCTTCATATCGAAAGTTCAATGCTAACTCCTCTAGAGTTTGACCGGTGTGTAGTGCCTAAAGGAATAACTACTGCAATTTGTGATCCACATGAAATAGCCAATGTAATAGGAGTTGATGGTATCAAATACTTTCAAAATGCAAGTGAATGCACATTGATGGATCTCAAAGTTCAAATGCCATCTTGTGTGCCGTCAACTGAAATGGAAACATCTGGTGCAAAAATTAACGACGATGACATTAAACCATTAATGTTGCATAAAAGCGCACTAGGCTTGGCTGAGATGATGAATTACCCGGGAGTAATTCATAGTCAAGAGGATGTATTAAAAAAACTTAATTTGTATAAAGATAAACATATTGATGGCCACGCACCTTTGGTAACTGGAAAAGAGCTTAATGCATATATTTCTGCAGGGATAAGTACAGATCATGAGTCCACTGCTGCAAATGAAGCATTAGAAAAAATCAAGAAAGGCATACGAGTATTAATACGTGAGGGATCTGTCAGTAAAGACTTGATAGCGCTTTCAAGTATTTTAAATGATAGAACTTCACCTTATATTTGTTTGTGCACTGATGATCGCAACCCTCTAGATATTGCTGAACATGGACACTTGGATTATATGATCAGAAGTTTAATAGCTTTGGGCGTGTCCCCGTTAGCTGTATACCGATCAGCATCCTTGTCTGGCGCACAATCTTTTGGACTGAAAGATCGAGGGTTGATAGCCCCCGGAAAGCGGGCTGATATAGTTGTCCTTGATTCTCTCGAAAATTGTAAGGCGCAAAAAGTATTTTGCGGAGGTAAATTAGTTGACCAAGTTGCTTTTTCAAATAGGAAAAAGATAGCAAATATCGGGCGTTCTTCAGTTTTAGCTCCGACAGTTTTGCCATCAAACTTCCGACTTATCGAGCCCCAAGAAAAAACAAACGTCATAGGAGTTATTGATGGTAAAATTATTACTGATCATTTGATCGCGAATATTCCAATTAAAGGAGACGATAAGCTCCCTGATTTGGATCGTGACCTAATAAGAATTTCAGTAATTGAACGCCATGGCGTAAATGGTAATATTGCTAATGGTTTTGTAAAAGGATTTGGATTAAAATCCGGAGCTATCGCATCGACTGTAGCTCATGATCATCATAATATAGTTGTAGTCGGCATTGGGTATGAAGATATTGCTGTTGCGGTGAATAGGATGAGCGAAATAGAGGGTGGTTTTGTAATCGCTAATAAAGGCAAAGTTGCTTGTGAGTTACCTTTACCTATTGCTGGTTTAATGAGTTTAGAGCCATTTGAGAAAGTAGAAAAGGACTTGCGGTTAATGAGGAAAGAAGCCCAAGACCTTGGGGTGACTTTGCAGGAACCATTCTTACAATTATCATTTTTGGCACTTCCTGTTATTCCAGCTTTAAAGATTACCGATAAAGGAATTATCAATGTAAAAGCATTTACAATAATCTCGTAACCTTCTGATCAATATTGTCATTACGTCATGACTAGTATTCTAAAGCTAACTTTTGGATAATTTAAATCCAAAAGTTAGAACGTACTTTAGCATCGCGGAAACCGATTTGTGTTTCTACTTCTATTTTTGTACCTGCGGGTGCGTTGTCGATATCGATCATTCCGATTGCAACATTACAACCGAAATCAGGACTATAAACAGCGCTTGTTATAGTTCCGACCAGTAAGCCATTTGAAAAAACTGGCCAATGTCTCTCGCATGGAGGTATTTCACCTGAGATTTTAATGGGTCGAATAACCTTGTCGAATGGTCTTTCTTTAAGTTTTTCCTTTCCAAGAAACTCCTCACTCGAGTTTATAAATTTAGACAAACCTGCTTCAAACGGCGTATGTTCTCTCGTAATATCATTGCCATAAGATAATAGACCTCCTTCTATCCGTTCGATAAGGTTTGGACACCCCGCTTTCACGTTGAACTCCTGACCGTCGTTCATCAAACGATTCCAGAGTGGCATTCCGTATTCAAACCCATCAACATAAATTTCGAAACCGCCCTGTTTTGAATAGCCAGACCGAGCAATAATCATATCACGGCCTTCAAAATTAAGTTTTTTGTATCTAAAAAACTGTATTTCTCTCACCGCCGGGCCGAAAACTTTACTCATTAATTTATCCGATTTCGGCCCTTGCACTGCCAGTGGTGATATATCTGGTTCGTCTATTATAACGTCAAGATCCAAAGCGTCAGCAACGCCAAGAGCGTAGAATAAATAATCGCTATCAGCTATTGATATCCAGTATTCATCATTCTTAATTTTTAGAGCGACTGGGTCATTTAGAAGTCCGCCGTTTTTATCAATCATTGGAATATATAGGCACTGATTGTCTTGTACGTTTGTTAAATCACGCGGACTTAGAAGTTTCATAAGTTTTTGCGTGTCATTGCCACGAATTCTCACCTGTTTTTGGCATGCGACATCCCAAACTTGAACGTTACGCTTTAAATGGTGATAATCTTCGACATAGTTACCTATCTGAGATGCCAGAAGTGTATGATTATAAACAGTATAACTTTTAACACCTTCTTTTTCTAATCCATCCGAAAAAGGTGTTCGTCGGGTTCGTAAAGACGGAGTTATTGTAGCCATGGCGTGATCCCAATTAAGTCAGAAAAGAGTTGTCATTCGAAAGATATTTTGTGGGTGACATTAAGCCTTGTCACAATTTCTTCGGTCGATATATCGAAAAATAATCGTTGTAAATACTTTTTTTGGTAGTTTTACGAATGTAGCTACAGCTTGGACTATTTAAATTTAAAAATTGAGGATAATAAACTTGAAATAATCGATCGATCTTCCATTTTTAGACCGAGATACTTAAATTTATTTTACTGTGAAATATCGTATTATAGATTAATTTTATTAGTCCAAACTAGTTTTTAAAAACTTTTAGTAAAGGAATAATACTTTAGAATGATTTTCAACATCCAGTGTGGAAGTGATTTGTAAAGAAATTTGTTAGTATTTGCATTTTCAAAAATAATACTACTGTTTCAGAGGCGTTTTTGGACTGATTTCTCTCGAAAAAAGATATAAAATCCTGACAGTACTATTATCATAATGCCAGAAATCGCAGTTAAATTTGGGATGTCTCCAAACACGGTGAAGCCGAAAAATGCAGCACTAACAATCTCGAGATAATGTATAGGAGCTAGAACGGTTGAAGATGCGAATTTAAGTGCATAACTAATAAACAAATGTGAAATAGTACCAAAAATGGCCACTCCTAATAGCCAAGCCCAAAAAATATCTTTTGGCATCACAATTTGTAATTCTGATATATTTGTGAAATTACCAAATAGTAGTGTAGGTATGCAGAATAGACTCCCAAATAACGCGGTATAAAATTGAATACTGATCGGGTCGATTCTTTTGGATAAACTTCGTGTGTTAATAACGTATAGTGCAAAACTGAATGCTGTTCCCAAGGGATAAAAAGCCACAAATCCAAAATTTATAAAACTTGGCTGTATAACTAAGATGACACCAAAAAAACCTATGCTACAAGCTGAGAGTCGGCGAATCCCGATAGCTTCTTTAAAAAAGAATTTACCAATAAGAAGAATAATAAATGGTTCAACAAATACGATTGCAACGGCGTCTGCAATTGGCATAGTCTTTATAGCTGAAAAAAAACAATATGTAGCAATTAGCAGAAACATCGCTCGTGAGACAAGCTGAAATAAAAATTGTTTTGGAGTTTTTATTGATTTTTTTAACATCAAGATTATTAGAAGCATAAAAAAAAGTTGTCCGACAAATCTTACTGATGTGATCTGCGCTATCGATATTTCAGTTGCTGCTAATTTGGCAAATACGTCTAGTAAAGGAGCAACGATGCAGAATGCTAGCATTAGTACTATGCCTAATAAATTTCTATCAGAGTGACTAGCCTGCGCCTGGGAGCTATCTATCATCCCGGTTGCGCCTTATCATCACAAATCTCAAACTCTTAGACTTCATCTTGTAATTGAATTTTGTTTTTTGAACCGCAATTGGGACAATAATATGATCTTTTTTCGATATCGAACGATTTCGACATAGTTGCATAGGTCCAGTAAAATTTGCAATTATCACAAGTGATATGAAAAATATATTCTAAGTGTCCAATAAATACCATTTCTTATCTTACCATGAGTAAAAAAAACTTACTTTCTTTTAACTTTCAATTAGTAGCTAATAAAGAAAAAAAGTAAAAACAGAGGTAATAGTGGTTTTATGTGAAAACAAAAATAAATCAAAGTTTTGCAGGAAATGGAAATTGTCACGATTTTGATATCCCAGTTACCAAATTGATTTATACAACGTTACCAAGTTTTTTTTTGTTGGAACACGGGGATTATTTTGAGGAGAGCCGGATTCCATAGCTTGATTTACCATGATCGGAATTATGTTAAAAAATGCTGATCGTTTGGATACGAAATCGGCTAGCCGAGGAACTTCTAAAGTTGTTTGAAGTCTACGGAGATTTTCCACAAGGTTTTGACATGCCATAGATTTATTCTCAGTTGAATTGGCCCAACCGGCAGCGATCGCACATTCAGCATATCTCTCTTTGGCATGGTCGATTGAAAAATTCGTTACTTCTGCTAGCAACATTGAATTGGATAGCCCGTGCGGGATATGAAAATTTGCGCCTATTGGTCTGCTCATACCATGTACAAGTGCTACCGAAGAGTTTGAAAAAGCCAATCCTGCAAGTGAAGCTCCTCGCATTAATGCTTGCCTAGCGAGTGGATCTTTTGGATATTTAAATGCTTTTTCAATGTTTTTTACAATTAGGGGAATTGCTTTAAGTGCAAGTTGATCAGAAAATAACGTTGCTTTTTTACTAACAAATGCTTCGATTGCATGAGTTAAACTGTCAATTGCTGTGTCGGCTGTAATTCGGCGTGACGTAGTTAGAGTTAGTTTCCAATCAATAATGGCAGCAGTTGCAACGAGGGCCAATCCTGAAAGGTTATATTTTTCGTTTAATTTGGTATCAGAAATTACACACCATTTTGTTAACTCTGAGCCTGTACCTCCAGTTGTAGGTATTAATATTATTGGAACTCCAGATTTATTGATTTGCTTTGGGTGCTTATACTTTCTGACATGTCCATGGTTTACAGACATAGCAGAGATTGCCTTGGCCATGTCAAGGCAACTTCCTCCCCCTAATCCAATTACACAATCGAATTTGTGTAATTTAAAAGTGTTCAAGCCCATGGCTAGACATTTATCAGTTGGCTCAGGAATAGTACCGTCAAATATTACTGAATTAATTCCTGATCCGTTAAGAATATTAATTAACTTGCTTGCGTGACCGATTTTAACTAAAGTCTGATCTGTAACAATCAATGGTTTAGACAAAGCTAAATTGTGCAAAATTTCTCCAGTTTCGGTCAGGACCCCGCCACCAATCAGGATAACTTTGGGGGTTTGGATTCTTTCAACATCATCTTTTAACATTTTAAATTTTAATCCGCACTTCATTAAGTCTTAAAGTTTAAGTTATTCGTTGAGATCCTTCTAGTATAAAATGGAACTTATTGTTTAGCCAAAAGTTATAACGGAGCTTTATTCTTAAAATCCTCTTGTCAGTCTTTTAAGAATAGTTACTATTTGCGACCTTATAATTTAAAAGTATATAAAATGTATTTATACCAAAGTTTGCTTCAGAGGGTTGAGTCTGAGAGTCCAGTTAAAATTGGTCTAATTGGCGCTGGAAAATTTGGATCTATGTTCTTATCACAGGTTGTCTCGACCGTTGGACTAAAAGTTGTAGCAATTGCCGACCTCAACCCAGAACAAGCAAAATTTGCTTGCAGAGTTGTTGGTTGGCCAGATGAATTAATTAAAAATACAATTTTTCTAGATGATGCGTTACTAATGATAGAAAATTATAATCTGGACGTTATAATTGAGGCAACTGGTGATCCAATAGCTGGCATCAAGCACGCGTCGGCAGCAATCAAAAATTTTGTTCACATTGTGATGGTTAATGTTGAAGCGGATGTCTTGGCTGGAGCAGAGTTGGCAGAACAGGCCAATTCTGCGGGTATCGTTTATTCTATGGCCTATGGTGATTAACCAGCTTTAACCTGTGAACTAGTAGAGTGGTCGCGAAGCATCGGATTTGACGTAATCGCTGCTGGAAAGGGTACCAGGCACCTACCTATATTTCATCAGTCAAATCCTTCTACAGTTTGGGAGCATTATGGAATAACTCAAGATCAGGCCCACGATGCGGGAATGAATAGCAAAATGTTTAATTCCTTCATTGATGGCACAAAATCAGCTCTTGAAATGGCTGCAATAAGTAATGCAACCGGTTTAAATGCACCTGAGGACGGATTACAATTCCCTCCCGCGGGTGTAGATGATCTTGCCCACATTTTACGGCCTTTTGAGGACGGTGGTATATTGCCGAACAAGGGGCAGGTGGAAGTTGTTTCATCGCTTGAAAGAGACGGACGACCAGTTTTTAAGGATTTACGGTGGGGCGTGTACGTTGTTATTGAGGCTCCAAATGAATACACTGCGGCGTGTTTTCGTGAATATGGAATGAATACCGATAAATCAGGTCGTTATTCCGCAATGTACAAACCATTTCATCTTATTGGACTAGAACTCAATATTTCTATTCTTTCTGTTGCTTTACTTGGTAAGCCTACAGGATCCACGCAAACCTTTCTTTCCGATGTTGTAGCTGTTTCAAAGAGTGATCTCAAGGCAGGACAAATTTTAGACGGCGAGGGTGGATACCATGTTTGGGGAAAATTATTACCGGCCAAAAAATCTTTAACCTTTGGTTATTTACCGATTGGATTAGCTAACAATATTAAATTAAAACGAGACATACCCCGGAATACCCATTTAAAATGGTCTGATGTTGATATTAATAAAACTTCACATGAAGTTAATTTGCGCATTAAAATGGAAAGAAAATGGACAAAATTTAATTAGCATTTTGAAAAATTATTTTGACAGTTTTCCAATTTATTATTTTTATAACCCCTTTTGGTCATTTTCTTTTTAACTTTGCCTTTCTAGGAGATACTAGGATCACGCCAAAAATAATTAAACTTACTGAACTCCAAACCCACGGTGAGTAGGTTTCATTGAATAAGAATATTCCCCATAGCATACCTCCAATTGTGACTATATATCCAGTTTGACTGGCAAACACAGGACCAGTTCTTCGCACAAGAAAAATAAATGTAGAATAAGCTAAAGCATTTATTAATCCGAGACCAAGAACTGAAAATTCGAGAGAATTAGGTGGGAATTTGGGTAAGATATTGTCACTAAGCGCAATCGAAAATGGAAATACCATCATTGCACCCATCAGGTTCATCAAACAAGCTAGCTGAATTGGACCGACATTACTGGGCATTTTAAAATCGATAAGAAGGTTTTCAATTGAGTAGCTAACGGCGGCAATGCAGGCTACGAGAAACAAAAGGATGTCGCTTCTTTGTGGAATACTGTTTTCCGGAACTATTAAAAGGTTAAGCGCAATTGCTCCAATTAAGATACCGACCACTCTTCGAGTGGAGATAATTTCGAGTTTTAAAATAAACGCGAGCAAGTAAGTTATGATAGGTATGAATGAAACTGTGATTGATAATAAACCGGCACTTAATACCTTTGCTGTCCAATAAAATAATACGCACGGCAATGCAGATCCAAAAAATCCAAGAAGTATTATCAGGGGCATATTAGATCTATCAATATTTAATTTGCCGTATTTTAGCAAAACAATAATTAATAGGGTTAACGCAGATATAATTGCTTGCCAGAACGCTATGCTGAAAGGCTCACCACCGCTATTTACGGCAATTTTCATTATAGAAAAGGATAAACCCCAGCTAATACCTAAAGACACCAAAATAAAAAAATTAATTATTTGCTCCTAATGTAAAATTTGGTTCAGAGACCAATTTGAAAAAAATTCGCTTAAATCATTTTTGAACGTTATCACTATCAGTTCCATCAAACTTGATAAAGTTGAAATGAAATCCTTTAATTATTTTTATATTGACGTGGTGATTGTGAGAAAATTTGATAAAACGGTGGGCATTATCACGGGTTTCTTAACTGATGGTGTAAAATGTACCAATTTAACAAACAAACAGAAAAGGTAAATTGATTAGGAGGGAGCATAAAAGCGTTAAATAACTTATTTAAAAAGTTATCATCCAAATAATGATGAATTAGTTTTTTTTTTTGAAAGTATAGTAACAAGTAAATTTCCTGATCAGCGAAAAGGCAGAAAAAAATTATGGAGTATAATCAAATATTTTGGATTCTAGCTACTTTTTCAGTTATTTTTATTGGGCTTGGTAAGGGCGGACTTCCAGTTGTTGCTTTGTTATCTGTGCCCACGTTATCATTAATAATGCCGACCATTGCTGCAGCGAGTTTACTGCTTCCTATCTATATCGTTTCTGATTTCTTTGCCTTGTTTGCGTATCGACGGGATTTTAACAAAGATGTATTAAAAATTGGTATTCTCGGTATGACTTTAGGCGTAATTATAGGGTGGTTGACTGCACACATTATGGTAGAATGGGTAGTTACGCTTTGCATTGGTTTAATGGGGGTATTTTTTTCTCTAGGCCTTCTATTTAAAAATGAATCAAGAATTAAAGACCCTAGTACTTTAAATCACTATAGAGGTTATTTCTGGAGCACTATCACCGGTTTTACAAGTTTTATCAGCCATAGTGGTGGTCCGCCGTGGCAAATATTCACGCTCCCATTGGGTTTATCAAAGGAAGTTTTTGTTGGCACCTCCGTATTAGCATTCACTTTTTGTAACGCTATTAAACTAGTCCCCTATTATTTTTTAGGTCAAATTAACGTTGATAATTTTTGGGTGACTATCTATCTTGCTGGACCAGCGTCTCTTGCTGTTTTTGCAGGTTTCAAACTTGTTAAAATTATTCCAGAAAAATTGTTTTTTAAAATTGTCTCATATGCATTATTATTAATTTCGATTAAATTAGTTTGGGACGGTCTGGCGTCTCCGTTAGCGCTTTAAGTTTTTAATATATACTATAATTTGACCAGTTTAATAAGTCTTAAGGTTCGTCGTCGTGAATATTCGTTGTTAAATTTATAATAAAAGTTGTTCGTCGATTTCTGTAAATTTTGTGCATTGTTGAATTAAAGTATTAGAGGTTAAACTCCTGACACCAAAAACTTCGCTTAAAGTTCCATATTCTTTCTGGATTTCTTTGAGCAGTAAATCAAAATCACCGTCTCCAGATACTAGAACTATGCTATCGGCCTTTTTAGCATATTTCATAACATCGATGGTTATACCGACGTCCCAATCTCCTTTAGCGGACCCATCAGCCCTAACTATATATGGTTTTAGTTTTACATCAAATCCAATAGCTCTCAATATTTTTTGGAATTCCAACTGTTTTTTATCACCTTTTGATGTAGCATATGCGATTGCCGCTATCACTGATCTATTTCTCGTAATTTGCGACCAAAATTTGTTATAATCAAAATTTCGGTTAAATTTCGCTTTTGTTGTATAATAGATATTTTGAATGTCGACAAAAATAGCAATTTTTTTCATAAATTTTACCCGTTACAGCTCTAAACTTTTTGTGAGTTTCCTCGTATTTATAAGAATCGTTTTGAGCAAAGTTTAAAATTTTTATAATTATTTGTAATTAAAAGTTTATGTTCGCAATAATGGAAAAATAAAATTTGATTAATTAAACTGATCAACCTCCCTTGAAAGCCTTTCAAAGGTAGCAAATGCCTGCTCCGGAGTAATTTGAGAAAGAATACCATTTTGAACTTGCTCACGAGTCCACATCCATGAATGCACTGGGTCATGACGCATCGCCCAAGAGGCAAACAATCTTCGGGTTGTTTTATCTTCTTTAACCAAATTAATTTCTAAATGTCTTGTATCCAGTTTTATTTTTTGGAAGGTTTTTTCTACGGCTTCTATGGGACCTTCAAGAAATTGGAAGTACAAATCTGATCTACAAATTAAAGCTCCAGTTACGTTGGTTTTATTATTATTCTTCCTAGATATTTCAAGAATATCATCGGTTGTCTTCTCACTAAACAACGTCGGTTTAGAAAAATAGATTACATGTTTAATCTTGTCATATTTCGTAGTTCTCATAAAATTTCTTCCTGCATCGAATTTTATAGAGATACATAACATAAAAAACAAAAAAAATCTATAAATCTACCAATTGGGTTCGTACTAGCTCAAATGAACCTGGGGGCTTACGGTAAGGATTAAATTGATTAATCTCATAGAATGTGGATAAAACGTTGAAATCAAATGTTTTAAAAAACTTTTTAAACCTCATTCCTTTGTCAGTGGAATGATGAAATCAGCACAAAGTCAATGTGGCCGATTGATGCAAATTTCATTGTCGTTATGAGTGGAAATAGGTATCGGGGTCATCGGTTTCGATTTCTCGTATAAATCGTAATTCTAGGATATTAGAAAACGCACTCAATAGAGGTACCAAGTGTCCTTCCCAGTGGTCATAAAAAGAATCCTCCATTTCAGGTAGCCCAGTACCTTTAATTAAACCACATCGAATAAACATCAGTTCTTTCTTTTAACGCCATTTTCTAAACTAAATATTGCATGATATACTAGCTAAGCTGATGGGTAATACAAAATTTTTCTCCAGTTTAAATAGTCTTACTATAAAATTTTATACTATTACAAAGGAAAAGTGGTTGTGAATAGAATGCTGTGGTCATATGTTGGATTCATAAGAAAGCGACATCTTTTTAGATTAAATTGATGTCAAATTAAAATGCTGAGGAACAAAAATTGCATCATTGTTGCTAATATGGGTTTAATTTCTTCAGAGAGGTAAAATGAGTCGAAAAATTAAGATTTTTTTAGGCGATTTAAGCTATATAAATGAGGAAAATAGATTTAATCTATTCGTCCCTTTAAATATTGGTTATATCGCGTCATACGTGAAGAAATGTTTCGGTGATAACGTTGAAGTCCAACTTTTTAAGGATCCAGCCAAACTTCTCCAAGAAGTAAGAAATCAGGCTCCAGATGTTTTGGGGCTATCTTTTTCGTATTGGAACACGAAACTTAACCATGTTATTTCTCGAAAAGCTAAACAAATATTAGGAAATAATATCACGACGGTTTGGGGTGGGCCATCCGTTGATACAGACTCAAATCAACAGAGGGGCTTGTTTCGGCGATTTCCTTATGTGGATGCATTTGTTACCAACGAAGGCGAGCTTGGTTTTGCTAATTTAATTGAAAAACGGTTAGCTGAAAATACCCATGAAATGTGGACAAATCCTATTAATGGAATTGTTCACATGAATGAAGGTGAATTGATAAAAGGGATTAATGTTGGGTTGTCGTTAGATCTTACAACTCTGGATTCTCCATATCTCACTGGAATTCTAGATCCGTTTTTAGGAGGACAATTTCTTCCAATGCTTCAAACTTCCCGTTTATGCCCATACACATGCACATTTTGTGTTTCGGGGAAAAACAAAGGCAAACTTAGAGCTTTTCCAGATCAACAAGTTATTGATGAGGTTAAATTTATTACCAAACATTTTCGTGACAAGCCTCACTTACCAATGCATATTGTCGATGAAAATTTTGGAATATTAAAAAGAGACGCAGCATTATCTGATTTTATTCTAGCGACTTCTAAAGAATTTGGATATCCGAAAGGCCTGTTTTTTTATAATGATAAAAGATTTAGTGATACGGCAAAATACGTTATTAATAATTTAGGCCATATGACGCTTTATGGAATGGCACTATCTCTTCAAACTGAAAATCCAGAAACATTGAAAGAAATTAAAAGACGGAATTTGACATCTGAACAGATCGATGAAGCTATTGCGTGGGCAGCTGAAAGAAATTTACCTTCAACGACAGAATTAATTTTTGGCCTGCCATATGAGACTAAAGATTCTTTTGTATCATTTTTAAATAATGCTCTTAAAAGAGGTTTTGACTCAATATTAGTAAATAACTTGTATATCGTTGACGGCATAGAAATGGCGCGTGAGGGGTATAGAGAGAAACATGGGTTAAAAACACGTTTCAGACTTACCAGTGCCAACCAAGGATTGATCGAAGATGAATTTTGTGCTGAATATGAGGAAGTAGTGGTTGGATCAAACTGCATATCACTCGATGATTTTAAATTTATGCGCACATTAAATTTTATGTTTTATGGCATTTTTTCTCTAAGTTTTTACAAGTGGTTTTTTCAGTTCGTTCGTCATTCTGATATCCCATTAGCAGATTTTATTGCACACTTGATTAAAATTCCGTCAAATCAGGAAAAAGATACGCCCTGGCAACATTTTATTAGAAAATTTGAAAACGCGGCGATGGAAGAGCTATATGCATCACCGGAGGAATTGCATTCATCGGCATACAAAGCATTTTGTGAAAACGATTATAAAGTGCCGACGCCGGCACTTTTGAATGTCTATTACGGAGCTCAAATGATATGTTTAGATACGTCTGTAATTAAGCAGGCATTGATGGCTAGCCTTGAAACTTTTGTTTCAAAAGAAAATAATCAAACATTATTTAATAAAGCAAATTTCTTGATCGACGTGTGTGAGGCTGAACGGATTAATTTATTTGACTCAAAAAAGCCAACAG
>MDTB01153467.1_pt1 | contig 18193 bp, 17 predicted proteins | sample 811161 | NCBI WGS metagenome assembly MDTB01 (sample SAMN05326650, study PRJNA326480) | marine metagenome | isolation source: seawater | place: Mediterranean Sea | collected 2009
ATTGGGGTAGAAAAAGGAGCTTCAAGTGCTTCTAAAATTAATGGTTTTTTAAAAAATGATGCCATAAGACTTCCCTTTCCCCCCGATGCGCAAAAAGTTCGAGATGTTGCTATGAAATGGGGACTAGATAATAAAGTTGAAAAGTTTGAACAAACATTAAATACAGCTGCTGAAGAAGCTTGTAAAACAGCTGGACCAATCTTCAAGAATGCAGTAAAAAATATGAGTGTAAAAGATGGTTTTCAGATTTTAAAAGGAGAGGAAAATGCTGCTACCACCTACCTAACCAATCAAACTAGCAGTGCATTGTATGATGCTTTCTTACCTGAAGTTAAAAAAGCCATAGCAACTGTGAAGCTTACTGCATATTGGGAGCCATTAACGAAAAAGTACAATCAATCAACCAGATTATCAGGTAATGAACCGATCAATACTGATTTAAATAAATATGTTACCGAAAAAGCAATAGAAGGTTTATTTCATTTGGTGGAAATTGAAGAAAAAGCCATTAGGAAAGACCCATTGCAAAGAACATCAGATTTACTAAAAAAGGTTTTCGGTTCTCTATAAAAATTGCTTTTAAGATTTTACTTAAATTTAATACATGAAAGTAAAATCAATTGTACATCAAAACCCTATTGACAATTCAGAACTTATCATCACTGATAAGGGAAGAATATACCATCTAGACTTGCATCCTGATGATATTGCAGATGATATTATTATTGTTGGTGATCAAGAAAGAGTTCCTGTTGTTTCTAAATATTTTGATAAAATTGAGCTAAAAAGAGCTAAAAGAGAGTTTGTTACTCATACAGGATATCTAAAAAAGAAAAGAATAACGGTACTTTCCACTGGAATAGGTTGTGACAATATTGATATTGTGTTAAATGAATTGGACGCTCTTGCGAATATCAATTTTAAAACAAGAGTCACTAAAAAGAAGTTAAAGTCATTAAATATTGTGAGAATCGGCACCACTGGAGCCCTTCAAAAAAACATGCCTGTAGATAGTTATGTGATATCAAGCTATGGTTTGGGGTTTGATGGATTAATTGGTTTTTATGATGCCAAATTTGATGATTATGAAATCGCCTTAAAAAAAGCTTTTTTAAAGCAAATTCCATGGCCAGTTAATGCCAATCAACCTTATTTTGTTAAAGGAAGTGATGCACTTATTAAAAAATTAGGAAAAGATATCATTAAAGGGATAACTGCAACAGCCAATGGTTTTTACGGGCCTCAAGGAAGATCTTTAAGGTTAAGTGCAAGAGTTCCAGAAATGAACGAATACCTGAATAGATTTGAATACCAAGGACAAAAAATATTAAACTTTGAAATGGAAACTTCAGCACTTTATGGTCTTAGTGCACTTTTTGGTCATCAAAGTTGTACGGTTTGCGCAGTTATTGCCAATCGATTTTCAGGAAAATACTCCAAAGATTACAAGAAAGCTGTAGAAGATCTTATTCAAATCATTTTGCAGCGAATTTGAAGATTTTTTTTAGCAACCTTTTAATTGATTATTTCGTAATAATTAGTCCATTTTGAATGAAAATAAAGAAATAGCAGCATTAGTAAATTTACTTGATGATCCTGACTTAGTGATTTTTGATCAAATCAAAACAAAACTCATGGATATTGGTCCCGATTGCATTCCAATGTTAGAAAAAGCCAGTTTTGAAGATAACTTGGGAGACTTATTTGGGAAAAGGGCAAAAGCATTAATTCATGAAATTAATTTCAAAAGAATACTATTTGAACATAAAAATTGGCTTAAACAACCAGTTAGATTAATTGATGGATTAGTTCAAATTGATCAATATTTCTTTCCCAATATCACTAAAAACTTCATTGATCATGAGATTAAAGAAATGATTAAAGATATTGAACCTTACTTACACAACAATATGAATCCCATTGAAAAGGTAAAAGTAATCAATCAGGTCCTTTTTGAAATATATAAATTATCAGGTGATAAAAAAAATTATCATAATCCTGAAAACTCTTCCTTTGGAAATATGCTAAAAAATAAAAAAGGAAATCCATTAACAATTTCTGCGTTATATATTGAAATTTCTAGACAACTTGGCTTACCTATTAAAGGAATTAACTTACCCAATCATTTTGTGGTAGGGTACCTTAAAGATGATAGTATAAGTATTCACCAATCAATAACCAATTTTAAAAGGTCAGATGTTATATTTTATATTAATCCATTTAGTAAAGGAGTAATTTTAAAACACTCTGATATTGATGACTTTATAAAAGAAATAAATTTAACCCCTAATGATTATTATTTTGTACCCTGTGATTTTTGTGATATCTCTAAAAGGATGTTAACTAATCTAATTTATAGTTATAGAAAATCTGAAAATTTTCAAATAAAATCAGATCTAAAACAACTTTTAGCTTTATATGGATAATCAATATTATAAAGAGATTCAAAACATTATGTACATTTACACAAAGACCTCAAGGGAATGGACTTCATAGACCTATGTAAATCAGAGTATAATGATTCCCAGCAGCTTTTTGACGAAGAAGGTGCAAAAATGTTCTTTACCCATTTTGGAGAATTTGATTCACAAAAAATATCTGATATCACCAGTGATTGTGAATCTCATTTAATGGAAATTGGCGTTGTTAAAAGAACCATCAAAAACACATTTAATATTTTAATTGAAGGTCTTCAAAATATAATCAATCATGGTGAATTATCTCCAGAAAAAAAACAATTGGCTTACTTTAACATAGGTGAAACGAAAGATTTCTACGTAATGACTTTTTCAAATTTAATTCTTATTGATCGATTTAGTAAAATTAAAATCTCAATTGATCAGCTGAACAGTTCAGATCAAGCAGGAATAAAGGCAATATATCTTGACACTTTAACAAATGGACAAATCTCCGCAAAAGGAGGAGCAGGCTTAGGAATTATTACAATGGCAATGAAATCAAAAAACAAGATTGAATATCAATTGGCAAAAATAGATAATGAACTGTCTATGTTAAGCATTGAAGTTAAAATCAATAAAACTTAAAATATGAGCGATTTAAATATTTCACTGACTAAAAGCACTCCAAAAGTAGATGGTGATTTTACAAACGGGACTTTAAAAATAAAGGGTAATTGTTTTCCAGAAAACTCTATTTTATTTTTTGACGAAATTCTCAATTGGATGGATCAGCTTCCAAATTCATTATTAAAATTTAGTCTAGATTGTGAATTGAATTATATCGCTTCATCAAGTGTGATGCATTTTTATAAATTAATGCAAAAAACTGAAGAAATTTTCAGCCCTGATAAGATAGAAATCACATGGAAATACGAAGAGGATGATGAAGATATTCAAAACTTGGGAGAGGAATTTCAGAAATTAAGTAAAGGTAAAGTCAATCTGATTTCACTAAAAAGTAATTAAATTACTTACTTAAGGTAATAGCTTACTTTATTCAAAACGTTCCAGTTATTTCTGGTGAAATCTGGTATTTTAACTGCTTTACTTCCTGATCTTACCGATTTTTTTGAAAGTTCTATTATGGATGACCATTCGGCAGCATCATAAACATCTTGATCTAAGGGAAGCCCATTATTCAAACAATAAATTAATCTATAATCCATTATAAAATCCATTCCTCCATGCCCTCCTACTTTTAAAGCTTTTTCTTTGATCTCTTTTATAGTTTTAGGTTCATAAACAGTCATAATTGAATCAATCTGTTTACTAGAAAAAGAAAAATGTGCTTTTGGTTCTAATGCGATTGTTGGCTTTGGATACTTTTGAATAAATCCATCAGTTCCACTTACAGTAAATAATCTTGAATAAGGTCTTGGGCTAGTTACATCATGCTGAAGCATAATTGTTTTTCCATTAGCAGTTTTAATTAGGGTGGTATTCATATCTCCTTTCTCAAATTTATTTCCTTTCCAATTATCTGAATCTTTAAGTTGATCGTTAGCATACTTAGTTAATCCAAATTGATCTGAGGACATTGATACAAGATGAGACATCTTATCGCCTCTATGAATATTTAAAAGATGTGCTAAAGGACCCAACCCATGGGTAGGATAGGTATTGCCATTGGTTTGCTGAAGTCTTTTTAAACGCCAATTATTCCAATAATAAGTATTACTAAAATTAAGTGATCTTAAATCATGAATGTAAGCTCCCTCAACATGAACAACTTCACCCAAAAGATTATTCTGAACCATATTCAATGCAGTCAATTCAAAAAAATCATACATGCAGTTTTCTAGCTGAATACAATGCTTTCTGGTTTTCTCAGCAGTTTTTACTAATTGCCAACATTCATCAACTGTTAAGGCTGCCGGAACCTCAACAGCAACATGCTTATCATGTTCCATAGCATAAATAGCAATTGGTGTATGCAATTCCCAATGAGTACAAACATATATTAGGTCAATATCGTTTCTTTGACAAATCAATTTCCAATCATTTTTTTCGTAATAAGGTTTTGGTAAATCAAATTGGGTATCATGTAGAGACCTAAGTGCCTTATTAACTTTATTTGAATCAATATCTGCAATAGCTACAATTTTGATTGTAGGAATTTGCGGCAACCTTTCTATTGCCATCATTCCTCTGTTTCCTAAACCAATGACTGCTATTCTAACCGTGTCAATTTTTGGGCAAACTAAATTTAGAGCTGTGTTTTTTGGTGTTAAAAATGTGTCATTCCATTTAACAAATAATGAATCATAAATATTTTCATCATTATTACTTATTTGAGCAGAAATAAAATTTGAAATATTAAAGACTAAAAAAAATAAAAGAAACCTCATTAAATCTGTTTGTTAGCAATAATTTTTGAGAATATCTTCTCATAAATGAAAATTAAAAATTCTATGCAGACTTTTTATTAAGTTCTTTAGGAGGAGAAAACTTTGTTAAATCAATCCCCTTTACCGCTGATTTATATTCCTCAAATGTTGGTGTTCTACCCAACAAAGTAGAGAGTACTACCACAGGTGTAGATGACAATAAAGATTCACCTTTTTTTTCTGATGAATCCTTAACAACTCTGCCCTGAAACAATCTGGTGGATGTAGCCATTACAGTATCACCAGGAGATGCTTTTTCTTGATTTCCCATACATAAATTACAACCAGGGCGTTCTAAGTATAAAATATTTTCATATTCTTTTCTAGCATTGGCTTTAGGATCATTATCATCAAATTGAAACCCTGCATATTTGGCCAATACATCCCAATCTCCTTCTTGTTTTAATTCATCCACAATATTGTAAGTGGGAGGAGCAACTACTAAAGGAGCATTAAATTCAACTGATCCGTTTTTAGATTCAATATTCTTTAACATTTGAGCCAAAATTTTCATATCTCCTTTATGCACCATACAAGAACCTACAAATCCCAAATCAACCTTCTTCGCTCCACCATAATAGGAAAGCGGTCTTATACAATCATGTGTATATCTTTTGGAAACATCTTCATTATTCACATCTGGATCAGCAATCATTGGTTCAGCAACAATATCTAGATCAATTTCAACTTCAGCATAATACTTTGCATTGTTATCGGGCAACAAAGCAGGCTTTTTTCCGGACTTAATCTCATTGATTCGTTTATTGGCAATATCAATTAATCCTTTTAGTACCTGCTTCTCATTATCCATTCCTTTATCAATCATGATTTGGATTCTTCCTTTGGCAATCTCTAAGGATTCAATCAAGGTATTGTCTTCAGAAATACAAACTGATGCTTTAGCTTTCATTTCAGCGGTCCAATCAGTGAATGTAAATGCCTGATCTGAAGTTAAAGTACCAATATGAACCTCAATAATTCTTCCTTGAAATACATTTTCACCACTAAATTGTTTGAGCATTTGTGATTGAGTAGCATGAACAACGTCTCTAAAATCCATGTGGTTTTCCATGGTACCTTTAAAAGTTACTTTTACTGATTCTGGAATGGGCATAGAAGCTTCACCCGTGGCCAAAGCGAGTGCAACAGTTCCTGAGTCAGCTCCAAAAGCTACCCCTTTAGACATTCTTGTATGAGAATCCCCTCCAATAATAATTGCCCAATCATCAACAGCTAAATCATTCAAAACCTTATGAATAACATCAGTCATTGAATGATAGTCACCTTCTGGGTCTCTAGCAGTAATTAGACCAAAATCATTCATAAAAGTCATCAATTTTGGAATATTTTCTTGTGCTTTTTTGTCCCAAACAGAAGCAGTATGACATCCAGATTGGTAGGCACCGTCAACAATTGGAGAAATAACAGTGGCTGCCATCATTTCTAACTCTTGAGAAGTCATTAAACCAGTAGTATCCTGAGAACCAATAATATTAACCTCTACACGAACATCTGAGCCAGCATGTAAAACTTTTCCAGGTGTATTTCCAACCGCATTTTTATTAAATATTTTTTCAACAGCCGTTAATCCTTGTCCAACATGAGAAATCTCTTTGGACTTAGCATAAACTTCAGGAATTTCAATTCCTAAGGTTTTACAAGCGAAGGTTTGAAGCTTTTTACCAAAAACTACAGCATAAGAGCCTCCAGCTTTCATAAACTCCATTTTTTGAGGAGTAAACGCAGCTGAAATATCTTTTACCACTTTTCCATCTTTATATAATTTTTTCTCTTTGGTATTAATAATAAAAACATCTCCAGTTTTAACTTCGTAAGCTTGCTCAAGTACAGGTTCACCATCAGCATCCAAAATGGTTTTTCCATTAGCATCTTTCTTCTTAACCCAATTTTTAAGATCTAAACCAATACCTCCAGTAACACCAACAGTTGTTAAAAAAATTGGAGAAATTCCATTTGTTCCAGCAACTACTGGAGCATAATTAATAAATGGAACGTACTTACTGAACTGTTTGCCAATCCAAAGTGCAACATTATTAACACCGGACATTCTTGATGAACCTACTCCCATCGTGCCCTTTTCAGCAGTTAACATTACTCTCTTTTCAGGGTGTTGAGATTGAATAGTTTTTAGAAATTCTTGTTGTTCTTTATTGTGCTCAAATAGACACTGACCGTGTAACTCCCTATCAGACCTTGAATGCGCATCAGAACCTGGAGAAAGTAAATCGGTAGAAATATCACCTATACCAGCTATAAATGCTACCACTTCAATTTCTTCATCAACTTCAGGTAATTTTGTAAAAAACTCTGCATTTGAATAGCTTTCGATAATATTTTTAGCAATTGGATTTCCATTTTTAAAAGCAATTGCTAACCTTTCAGTATCTGCTTCATATAAGAAAACCTGAGTCTTCAATATGTCAGATGCATGATTTGCATTAATTGAGTCATTTCCTAATGCAAGATCTAATAATACATCAATTGACGGGCCTCCTTTCATATGAGACAACATTTCAAATGCATAATCTGAGGAAATCTCCTCAACTATCACTTCACCCAGAATAATTTGTTTTAAAAACTTCGCTTTTACATCAGCAGCACTAGTTGTTCCAGGGAGAACATTATAAATAAAAAAATTAATTGAAGAATTTCTATCAATATGTGACTCATCTTTTATTTGCTCAATAATTTCTGAAAGTAATTCTGACCCATCAATAGGTTTAGGGTTAAGACCCTGTTTTTTTCTTTCTTCAATCTCTTTAATGTAGTCATTGTACCTACCCATATTGCAAAATCTTTTATTTATTAAGTCTGGAAAAAATTATCCTTAGTTGTTATGTAATTTTCTAAATATTAGTTATTTAAAAAGTATTGTTTTTGTCAAACAACCAATATGGCGAATTTAATGAATTTGAACGAAAATTCAATCAGTCTAATAAGCAATATTTAAGAAGAAGAAAACTGATAGCTTATAAATAAGCTTTTAAAATAAAAAATCACAAAAGAATACTTATGATATCAACTAAAGATACGACCTCTTTCCATGGGGCATAATTGTGTTTAACAGAGTTGGGGTTATAATAAATAGATTTCATCCCAAAATTAATTGCACCAGAAATATCTGTATTTAAATCATCTCCAATCATAACAGATTCTTCTAATTTTGCATTACTTTTTTTCATTGAATATTCAAAGACCAAAGGACTTGGTTTTTTAGCCCCAGCAGCCTCAGATGTAATTATTTGATTAAAATACTTTGTCAAACCAGATTGATTCATTTTAATATGCTGTACTTCTTCAAATCCATTAGTAATAACATGAAGAGTATAAACTTTATTCAATTCTTCTAATAAATTAATAGTGCCTGGAATAAGCTTTGTCCTGTAAGGAGAATTATTTACATAAGCATTTCCAATATCTACAGATAAAGTATGATTGTCAATTCCAAAATAAAGCAAGGTTAAATTAAACCTTTCAGACCTTAACTTTTCCTTTGTTAGTGTGTTATTGCGGTATTTTTCCCAACACTCTTCATTAATTTTTTTATAAACCTTAATGAATTCTTCAGGTAATGAAATACCTAATTGGTGAAGTTTAAAATGATTAAATAAATGAATTAGTTCATTATGAGAATTCTTTTCAAAGTCCCATAAAGTTCTATCTAGATCAAAAAAAACATGTTTTATTATCATCAATTAAAAATAAAATGATTTAAAAAAGCAAGAAGAAAAGAGGTAAATACCAAAACAATTGAAACGAATGGATAGGTTAATTTACTTTTTCCATAAAATTTTGCTACAACAAATGTTCCAATTGGTATGGATAAAAAAAGTGGTGCCAATGCACATAAAAAATAAAAACCACCATTAGAACTTTTTATTTTAATAATCCAACGATTTCGTTTTTTAAAATTTTTTTTCTGCTTTTTACTTTTAAATAAACTTAACCATTTGATATTTTCACTTTGATGAAAGATTTTATTAGCAAAATAAAAACAAACATTAAAACAAAAAAGAGCTCCAAAAGTGGTAGAAAGTAAAATCTCAATAAATGATAATGAAGTGGTGGCTTCTGCAATAGAGGCAGCAAACAAAAATTTAATATGAGCTAAAAAAAAAACGTATATATATATTCCCCAATTCACTAATCTAATTTTGAACCAAAAGCTAAATCACCAGCATCACCTAAACCTGGAACAATATAAGATTCGCTTGTCATTATATCATCAATTGCACCTAACCAAATAGTAGTATTTTCAGGTAAATTATTTTTAACAAAGTTCACTCCTTGCCTACTTGCAATCACACTAACCACATGTATTTTTTTTGGTATTCCATTTTTAATTAAGGCTTTATAGGCCAGAACCATGGACTTTCCACTGGCTAACATTGGATCATTCAAAAGTATCGTTTTACCAGTTAAATCCGGACTAGATAGGTATTCGATTTCAACTTCAAAATCTTCATTAGTGGTGTGCTTTCGATAAGCAGATATGAAACAATTTTCAGCATTATCATAATAGTTTAACATTCCATGATGTAATGGCAATCCAGCTCTCAAAATGGTTGCTAAAACGATAGGCTCTTCACTTAAATTCATTTTTGAAACACCTAACGGTGTTGTAATATCAAATTGACGATAATCTAATTCTTTACTAATTTCGTATGCAGCAATCTCTCCTAACCTTTCTAAATTTCTTCGAAACCTCATGCTGTCTTTTTGTATACTGACATCTCTTAACTCAGAGAGAAATTTACTATAAATTGAATGGGATTCACTAAAATTATGAACGTTCATCAGCTTTAATTTAATCTAAAATAAAACAATAAAAGTGATTAATTATGTTCAAAACATATAATAATGGCTTTAAATCAAATCCATGTTGATTCAAAAACTCTCCTCCAACCCTTCCATCGATCTAAATCAGATAAAGATTCATTGTGCCAAATTGCGGTGAATTGTCCATTGACTTTTTGCACTTGCTTTTTAAGGTTTTTAATTTTGAAAATAGCATCATCTATCGAAATATTTTCACGATCATTTAATGCACCATCCATATAAGCGAAAGGATGTATTTTTAAATTAGTCTGAAGCTCTTTTTCCAAATCATAAAAATAAAATGGGGTGCATGTTCCAGCACGAAATCCTGCCAAATCTGAATAACCCATTGAGTAATCGTTATATATTTCGTTTGAAATAAGATTTTTACACGAATCGGGATATTTAAATCTCAAAAAATGAAATCTTGACTTATCAATTGATGAACCTAAAATATTTTTTAACCTTAAAACTTCTTTTTTTATTTGATCAGGGTTTAAAAAAGAATTGTAAGATGGATGTATTCCAATATTTGAATCTGAAAAAAGATGATTTATAAGCTTATGTAAAGCAGAACTATCGTATGAGATATTTTTATCATTTTTACCATAATCTCCAAGCAAAAAGAAAAAGAGATGGCTTATTTTATGCTTTTTACAAAATTCTAAAATGTAATCATAAGTATCATATGGATCTGAAGACTTACCAGCCAAAAGCTTTGATCGCTGAACTATCTTATTCTTTCTAAAATTAACAACATCTTTTCCAAATGAAGCTAATGTTCTAATGGTTCCTTTATGTTTAAATGCATATGCATTATCAATATCAAAAGTACAATACTGATTGAAAGATTTTTTTGAAGATAAACTTGAGCTAAAAATTTGATTTAGCTTAAAAAGTAAATCATAAGCCCAAATATCTACAATAGGCAAGTGATTAACTTTATGCTTAAATAAAATAGATTGGGAAGAAATAAATCGACTGTGCTGATCAACTTTTATTAAATGATATTCCTCCATTCTTGAAATGAGGTAAAAAACTGCACTAAAAATATCAAAACCGTGATCATCATTAGCATTAGAAAAAATTAAAAATGAATCTCCTAATAATCTACCTTCTGGTTGGTCAAAATCAGTTCCCTTAATCAAATTATTAGGTATAATTTGATAGTTCTTGGTTTTTAAAGCTTCTTCAGAATAATTGATGACTATGCCATCTAAATTTTCTGAATTATCAGTTAGTATATATTTAACCTCCAATAAATCACTAAAAATAAAGTCTAGTACATAAACTAATCGATTAGAGACGTACGGACTATATACTGTTATCATGAAAATTGATTAATCATCTCTCTGGCAATGAAAGATGCAGCATTTCCATCACCAAAAACAGGGGGGAATAACAACTCCTTATTTGTTAGAAAGTCTGCTGTTGATTTTAAAATTAAATCAGAATCAGTATCAGCAATTACTGCACTTTTAGTTTCAACAATTTCAACCCATTCTGTTTGAGGTCTCAAAATAATACAGGGCTTTTGGAAGAAATAGGCTTCTTTTTGAACTCCACCACTATCTGTAATTACCAAAGAAGCGTTCTGTTCTAAAGCAATCATATCTAAAAATGAAGCTGGAGGAATTATTTGTAATAGCTTAGCGTTATTTACCTTAGACTTCAAATTATCCTCAAGAAGTTGATCCATCATCTTAGAGGTTCTCGGGTGTAATGGAAGAATAATTTTAATTTGATGAGTCTCTGTTATTTTTAAAAAAGTAGCGAATAATTCATTAATTTTTTCTTTATTATCAGTATTGTCATTTCGATGTACTGTTGCCAAAATAAATGGTTTATCATCTAATTTATATTGACTTAAAATAGATGATTTTTTATTGCTAAGTTTAGAAAAATATAAGCTATTATCAAACATTACATCTCCACAGTGATAAATATTTGGATGATCAGCACTAGCAGAATCACTGGATTGTTTAGAAAACCCTTCATTTATTAAATTATTGTAACCTGTTATGGTTGGTGAGAATAATAATGTTGAGGCATGATCACACATTATTCTATTAATTTCTTCAGGCATTTTCTTATTAAAAGATCTCAATCCAGCTTCAATATGTACAATTGGGACATGAATTTTGGATGCTGCTATCGCAGTGGCTAACGTAGAATTGGTATCACCATACACCACAACAGCAGCAGGCTGATATTTTAACAATACTTCTTCAATTTTTTGAATCATGACAGCTGTTTGTTCGCCGTGAGAAGAAGAACCCACTTTTAAATTAATTGTAGGCTGAGGAATATTTAGTTCCTCAAAAAAAACTTGAGACATGTTCGTATCATAATGCTGACCGGTATGAACAATAATTTCTTCTATTTCTGGAAAATTTTTAGTTAATGCTCTAGAAAAAGCAGCTGCTTTTATAATTTGTGGCCTTGCCCCTACTATGGTAATAATCTTCATAATATTTTAAATAAATTATCAGCTAAAATAGATAATACATGTAATTAATTATCAATTAAAACTACTAAAGTACCTTCCTCAACTAAATCAAATAAATTAATTATATCAGTATTTTTCATTCTAACACAGCCATGTGATTTGGCTTTACCTAAATTAGCCTCGTCACTAGTTCCATGAATGTAAATTCCTCTTGAAAAAGTATCATTTTTTTTTCCTTTATTAATTCCCTGCTCTTTACCAGCTAACGATAATATCCTAGAGGTTATTTCATCCTTTGAAAAATCATTATTTTCTGTATTTATATGAACTATATCACCAGTACTTTTTTTATTTTTAAAAAGAGTTCCCACGGGTTCATCTTTTCCAATTTTTTCTTTAATAAAGTGTAAACCAACAGGTGTCTGATTTGAAGAAATATTATTCCCAGCTCCCTTTGAAGCAGTTGAAACAACAAATATATTTATCAACTCTCCTTTTTTAAAATAATAAAGCTTTTGTCTTTGAACACCTACATACAGAAAATCAAAAAATTGTTCATCAGGGTACTTTGAAGAAATATAGTCATTTATTATGTCTGCTAAAAAATTATTTATTTGGTTATGTTCTTGAGCTTTAACCGGGTAAAAAACAAGATTAAAAATAAATAACATCCCAATACTAGCCCTAATAAACATAGCAGTAAACTTAAATTAATCAAAAAAAAAAGAGCCACAAAGAGCTCTTTAATATAATAATTTAGTAGTAAGTTTTACAAAGAATTTACCTGTTTTGTTAAACCTGATTTAAGGTTTGCAGCTTTATTCTTGTGTATAATTTTTTTCTTAGCTAGTTTATCAATCATAGATGAAACATATAGTAACAGAGATGAAGCCTCTTTTTTATCTGTAGTTTCTCTTAGCTTCTGTATAGCAGAACGAGTTGATTTATGTTGGTACTTGTTTCTAATAGTTTTTTCTTTATTAGATCTTATTCGCTTTATAGCTGACTTATGGTTTGCCATATTATTTAATTTAATTAGTAGCCCGTAGGGGAATCGAACCCCTGTTTCCAGGATGAAAACCTGGCGTCCTAACCCCTAGACGAACGGGCCATTTTCCTCAAAATGGAGGGCAAATTTAGTTTTTTTTTTACTTAGTCAAAATAAAAACAAACTAAATTGTTATTATTAGTTCTAAATTTCATCATTGTTATTCTCAAAAACAAAGCCTAGTCTCTTTCCAGTTCGTAATTTATGAGTATCACTTATTTGTTTAACTTGATTGACAGATGTTTCTTTAACAATATCATAATTAGGTACTAAAAGATCAAAGTCCATAGCATATAAAATTGATGATTGTACAATTGATTTTAACTGTTCTTTATCAACAGAAGAATTAATAAAATCATTATACAAGAATCCTAATTGTCTTTTACCTTCAACCATATAATGATTTTCATAATTGATGAAAACTCTACCAATTAAATAACCTAAATCGTTTCCACGATTATATTTAAAAGAATCATTTAAAAAATTATATATATTAATTACTCCGCAATATCCACGATGTGGATTTTCAGTTAAATAACTGGTTTTCCATAGGCTATTATTCATATCAAATTTAAATACATTACTGTGCATTTGAAATAAAAGTAGATCTCCTGAAACTCTTAATTGCGCCTCAAACTCACCAGAATCCTTATATTCAATAATTACTCTATCATCTTCTTCAGCAATTCTATCCTTGAGATCATCTCCAATTTCTTTGAGTACATTTTTAAGAATTTTAAAGTTCAAAATAATGTTACTGAAAACGTCTTGTTTTAGGATACCCTTGTCTTTAATAAGATCAAAAAGTAAATCTTGGTTTTTATTGTAGTCCATCATATATATTAATAAGCACGAGCAAAAATGACTTTCACAGAATTACTTGATCCTGTTAAAATACAATTTCCTTTTGTTGATTCTTCCAATGGAATACATCTAATGGTAGCTTTAGTTAATTCTTTAATTTTTAACTCCGTTTCTTTTTTACCATCCCAATATGATTCAACAAATCCTCCTTTGGTTTCTAAAATTTCTATCATCTGATCGATTGATTCTGCTGATCTGATATTCTCCTTCAAAAATAACTTAGATTTTGAAAAAAGTTCTTCTTGAATTGTATCTAAGAGATTTGCAACTGTAGATGATATCAAATCTTGACCTACAGACTGTTTAGTTAAGTTATCTCTCCTAGCTAGTTCAACTGTTTTATTTTCTAAATCTCTGGGACCAATTGCTATTCTTAAAGGAACTCCTTTCATTTCGTATTCAGCAAACTTCCAACCTGGCTTTTTACTGTCATCGTCATCATACTTAACCGAAACTCCCATTGACTTCAATTCTTCAATCAAAGCTTTAGCATAATTTGAAATTGCTGTAAGCTGTTCTTCATTTTTATAAATTGGAACAATAACCACTTGTATTGGAGCTAATTTTGGAGGCAAAACCAAACCGTAATCATCAGAATGTGTCATTATTAAAGCGCCCATAAGACGTGTTGAAACTCCCCAAGATGTTGCCCAAACATGATTATTTTTTCCAGTTTTATCTGCAAATGTGACATCAAATGCTTTAGCAAAATTTTGACCTAAAAAGTGAGAGGTTCCAGCTTGCAAAGCTTTTCCATCTTGCATTAATGCTTCGATACAATAAGTCTCCACTGCCCCTGCAAATCTTTCATTTTCAGACTTGACTCCTTTCAAAACAGGAATAGCCATGTGATTTTCAACAAAGGAGGCATAAACTCCTAACATTTTTTCAGTCTCTTCAATAGCCTCTTGCTCGGTGGCGTGAGCAGTGTGTCCCTCTTGCCATAAAAACTCAGATGTCCTAAGAAATAATCTTGTTCTCATTTCCCACCTCACCACATTCGCCCATTGATTGACTAAAATTGGCAAATCTCTGTATGATTGAATCCATTTTTTATAAGTATTCCATATGATAGTTTCTGAAGTTGGTCTAACAATTAACTCTTCCTCTAACTTAGCATCTGGGTCAACTATTACTCCACTTCCATCCTCAGCATTTTTAAGCCTATAATGTGTAACTACAGCACATTCTTTTGCAAAACCTTCAACATGGTCAGCTTCTTTACTCAGGTAAGATTTTGGAATGAAGAGAGGAAAATATGCATTTTGATGACCAGTTTCTTTAAACATTTGATCAAGCTGATCCTTTATTTTCTCCCAAATGGCATAACCATATGGCTTGATGATCATACATCCTCTTACGTCAGAATGTTCTGCTAAATCAGCTTTTGTAACCAACTCATTGTACCATTTTGAAAAATCTTGATTTCTCTTTACGAGACCCTTTGCTGACATTTAATAAAAATTTTATTTGGAACTAATGTACCAAAATTGGTAAGATTAATTTAATAAATCAACTTACATAATTTGTTTCAATAAGGAAAGTGTATCTATGCGCTTAGTACTCTTGCAAGTTTTTTCTTCATCTTATTGCTTTGCTCTTGAGCAAGTTCAGCGTCAACTAGAATTCTTCCACTGTGCTCATCAACAATAATTTTCTTTCTTGCAGCAATATCAAGTTGAATTTGAGGTGGTATTTTAATGAATGAACCTCCAGAAGCTCCTCTTTCAACTGGAACTACAGCTAAACCATTTTTAGATGCTCCTCTAATTCTTTTGTAGGCTACTAATAATCTATCTTCAATGGACTTAGAAGCTTTTTCAGATTCTTCCAAGAGTATTTTCTCCTCTTTTTCAGTTTCAGAAATAATCTCCTTTAATTCTTTATTCTTTTCATCTAGTGCATCATTTTTAGCAGAAACTTGGTCTTTAACCTCATCAAAAACCTCTTTTTTATCCTCAATTCTAGCTGCATTTTCTTTAATTCTTTTTTCTGCTAACTGAGCTTCAAGTTCTTGGTACTCGATTTCCTTGCTTAAAGAATCAAATTCTCTATTATTTCTAACATTCTTCTGTTGTTCTAAATACTTCTTAATAGTTAATTTAGACTCTTCAATGATGTTCTTCTTTTCTGAAATTAAGTGATTTAACTCACCCATTTCTTCCTCAATTTTCTCAAGTCTCTTGTTCAAACCTTCCATTTCATCTTCAAGATCTTTAACCTCCATAGGTAATTCTCCTCTAACTTCTCTCATTCTATCAATTCTTGAATCAATGAATTGAAGATTATATAATGATCTTAACGTATCTTCTGGATTGTATTTTTTAGTTCTTGCCATGTTGTAAATAAATGTTATAAATAATTTATCGGGTTCGTGTTGACTTTAGTTAAATGGATTGCAAAATTAGTAAATTTTTTCATTAATAAATCACCAATCAAGTCAATTGTGTATTGCTCAGACTCATAATGACCAATATCTGCGATTAAAATACATCCTTCAGCTTCAAAAAACTGGTGATATTTATAATCTGAAGTAATAAATATATCAGCCTTTTTTTTGATTGCATCAGAAAGTAAGAAACTTCCAGAACCACCACAAACTGCTACCTTTTCAATTGGTCTACTTAATAAATTAGTATGTCTTAAAGATTTTATATTAAACTTGGATTTAATAATTTCTAAGAATTTTAACTCATCTATTGGTTCATTTAAATCACCAATTAACCCAGAACCTTGAGTAGAGTTATTTATTAGTTGGAACACATCATAAGCTACTTCTTCATAGGGGTGAGAACGATTAATGGACTCCACTACCTTAGAAAGTAAATAGTTTGGGACAACAACTTCAATTTTTTCTTCAGAAACTGACTCCAGTTGATTGGTTTCTCCAAGAAAAGGATTGGCTCCCTCTAAAGGTTTAAATGTCCCATTTCCCAAAGAGGAAAAACTGCAATCACTATAATCACCAATATTTCCCGCACCAGCAGCAAACATTGATTTTAACACTTTTTCTTTGTGAGTTTTAGGAGTAAAAACAGACAGTTTAAATAAATTCTTTTTGGGCAGAAGGACCTCTCTATTTTGCAAACCAATAATATCTGCAATTTTACCATTAACCCCATTTAATATATTATCAATATTTGTGTGAATTGCATATAGATTTATGTCATTCTTAATGGCTTTAATGATACATTTCGAAACCATACTATCATTAATGATTCTTTTGATTCCAGAAAAAATAAGAGGATGATGAGCGATTATAAGATTGCATTTCTTTTCAATTGCCTCCTCAATTACTTCAAGAGTAATATCCAGTGACAACAAAACTCCTTTTATCTCAGAACTGGAATCTCCTAAAATAAATCCAGAATTATCATATGCTTCTTGCAAGCTAAGAGGAGCTATGGTTTCTAAATAATTTGTTACATCTTTGACTTTCATAATGAATTTAAGGTAATCAAATATAAAAATAATGAACTTGTTCAGATGGTTTTTATTTCCACTTTCTATCTTATTCTGGTTAGTCACCAGTGTTAGAAATTTTTTTTATGACATAGGCTGGCTGAAATCATCCAAGTTTGATACTCCAATAATTGGATTAGGAAATATTACTGTTGGTGGAACTGGAAAAACACCTCATACCGCCTACATAGCAAGTATTTTCAATACAAGTCAAAAGGTTGCTATATTATCTAAGGGATATGGCAGAAAAAGCAATGAATTTAAATATGTAACCATTGATAGTGATGTGAAATTAGTTGGTGACGAACCAATGCAAGCCAAACAAAACTTCCCTGATCAAATTGTTGCAGTTGATCATAACAGAGTGAATGGAGTACTTAATATTTTACATGACTATCCAGATACTTCTGTTATTATTTTAGATGATGCCTTTCAACACCGATCAATAAAAATTGGATTTAATATTTTACTTTCCGATTACAACAGACCATTACATTCTGATTATATAATGCCAATTGGTAATTTGAGGGAGAAAAGCTCAGCAATTAAACGAGCAGACTGTGTGATTATAACAAAATGCCCTGAAAATCTTTCAAAAATAGAAGCGGAAACTTTAAAAGAAAAAATCAATTTCAATGGCAATGTTTTCTTTTCAAAAATCATTTACGAAAAACTAATTGCTCTC
>MDTB01050847.1_pt1 | contig 18192 bp, 19 predicted proteins | sample 811161 | NCBI WGS metagenome assembly MDTB01 (sample SAMN05326650, study PRJNA326480) | marine metagenome | isolation source: seawater | place: Mediterranean Sea | collected 2009
TGACTCTTTTTGCTTCTTTAATATTAATTCAACCAGATTATGGATCCACTGCCATACTTTGCTTAATTGTAATGGTCTTACTTTTCTTTGCTGGCATTTCTTTTTATCAATTTCTAATTTTGATAATGCTTTTTTTAATACTGGGAGCAGTTGCAATATTTTTTGAACCATACAGATTGATTAGATTATTAAGTTTTGTTGATCCTTTCGAGGATATTCAAGACAGCGGTTGGCAACTTGCTCAATCTCTAATAAGTTTAGGTCAGGGAGGATGGTTTGGATTAGGTTTAGGAAATAGTATTCAAAAGAATCTTTTTTTACCTGAGGCACATACAGATTTTATATTTGCAATACTAGTTGAGGAGCTTGGAATAATAGGAGGAGTTGTCCTAATTTCGATGTATGTATTTTTGTTGATTGGTATTTTTAAAGTCTCCTTCGAATCATTCAATAAAATAAGACCATTCCAAGGCTACCTTTGTTTTGGAATAGGATTCTTAATATCACTTCAAGTAATTTTAAATATAGGAGTTAATATTGGACTGCTTCCTACAAAGGGACTAACTCTTCCATTCATAAGCTATGGAGGTACTAGTTTACTTGTAATGATGAGCCTAATAGCTATAGTTGTAAGGATTAATAACGAAAATAATTTCTATAAATGAAAAGTATAATTATTTGTGCTGCAAAAACAGGAGGACATATTTTTCCTGCTCTTAGTTTTGCAAATGAGGCTCTTAAAAATAACTATAGAATCACTTTTTTAGGAACTAATACTGATCTCGAAAAAAAAGTTTTTCAACAAAACGAAAATATAGATTTTATAAAATTTGAATTGGATGGTTTCAGAGGAAAAAGCATAACTCAAAAATTAATCTTTCTAATTAAGTTACCCCTAATTTTTTTTCAAGTCATTTCGCTTATTATTTCAAGAAATATATCTTCAGTTGTTTGTTTTGGTGGATTTATTACAGTACCAGTGGGTTTTGCAAGTATCCTCAGTTTGAGGAAACTATATTTGCATGAGCAAAACTCAATAGTCGGATCTTCAAATAAACTTCTTTCAATGTTTGCAAAAAAGATGTTCACTGCATTTCCTGTAAGCAAAAATAAAAAATACTTTTTTATTGGAAACCCAGTAAATACTCAAAATAAGAAAGCTATAGATATTAATCAGAATGATAATTTGAATATTTTAGTGACTGGCGGAAGTCAAGGAGCAGATTTTATTAATAAAAATATTCCTACCGCTCTAAATACTTTGGATACTGAAATAAATGTAATCCATCAATGTGGATTAGGTAAAATTCAAAATGTTTCAAACTATAACCAAGAAATTAATGTATCAATTTTTGAATTTATAGATAACTTAGATGCATATATTAACTGGTGCGACTTTGCTATCTGTAGATGTGGGGCAGGCACTCTTAGCGAGATTTCACAAAAAAAGAGAGGCATGATAATGATTCCTCTTCCAACATCAATTGATAATCATCAATACTTTAATGCAGTATTTTATGAGGAAAACGACCAAGGTAAGATTTTTCAAGAAAAAGACTCACTGGATAACCTTGCTAATCTTCTTAGCGGAATACTTCATGAAAAAATTTATCAGGATTGGAAAAAGAACGAACCACCTATTGATCATTCAACTGCGGCTTCAATAATGTTTAGTGAAATTCATAAAGATAATGCAGCAATTTAAGAAAATAAGAAATATTCACTTTGTAGGCATTGGTGGGTCTGGAATGATAGGAATTGCAACAATTCTTCATAAAAAAGGATACAACATTTCGGGATCAGATATTTCCAAAACAAAAGATCTTAATGAGTTAGTAAAGTCAGGTGTTGATGTAACTTACTCGCACAAAAGTAAGAATATAAGAAATAAAGACTTAATTGTTTTATCCTCTGCAATTGATTCTTCGAATGTAGAGGTATCTTGTGCAAAAAAGAAAAATATACCGATTATTCCTAGAGCTGAAATGCTCAGCGGTATTTCAAGAGGATACCAAGGTATAGCAGTTGCAGGAAGCCATGGAAAAACAACTACAACAAGCTTAATAGCTCATATTTTTAATCAAGCTTTATTAAGTCCAACTTATGTTATTGGAGGAAAAATACTGAGCTCAGATGGTAACTCACGTCTTGGTGATGGAAATTTTTTTATATTTGAGGCAGATGAAAGTGATAAATCTTTTTTAAGTTTTTATCCTGATTCTGCTGTTATAACCAATATAGATAATGATCATCTTGAGGCCTATGACGGCGATATAAACAATTTAAAAAAATCTTTTTTAGATTTTTCAGATAATATTCCTTTTTTTGGATATGTCATAGCTAATTATGATGATAAAAATACCAGAGATATATTAAAAAAAATAAAAAGACGAGTAATTACATTTGGTTTAAATAAAAAAAGTGACATTACAATTAGTGAAATTAATTATTTCTTCGATTATGTCGAATTTAAGATTTATATAAAAGACACAAATAAAAAGCATAAATTGAGGTTATCGCTTCAGGGAAAATATAATATTTATAATGCTGTTGCTGCTATGGGAGTTGCCATAGAGGAGGGTATAAATATTCAGACAATTAGAGCTGCATTGAAATCTTTTTCTGGGGTCGAAAGAAGACTTGAGAGATTTAAGCTTATTATTAAAAACAAACAAGTAACCCACATTGATGATTATGGACATCATCCTAGAGAAATAGAGCAAGTCATAGTTTCTTTAAGGCGGCATTTTAAGAAAAAAAAAGTTCTTATGATTTTTCAACCTCATAGGTTCTCAAGAACAAAAATGCTTTTTAAAGATTTCATTTCAACATTAAGCAAGGTTGATAAATTATTTTTATTACCAATTTATTCTGCAAGTGAAAAAGAAATTAAGGGAGTTTCTTCAAAAAATATGGCGCAAAAACTAAATAAAATTAATGAAAAAAACTTTTGCAATCTCGTTACCCATGAAAATGTAAATGATATGGTTGAGCAATACATAGATAAATATGATGTTGTAATAACCCAAGGAGCAGGAAATATATCTATGGTCTCAAAGAGTTTAATAAAGAGATGGAAGGTATGAAAAAAGTCTGTGTTCTATACGGAGGAAACTCCTCTGAAAGAGAGGTTTCACTAAAGAGTGGAAAATTTATTCATAAATCTTTAGTAAAAAATGGCTATAAATCTTACTTAATTGATTATAAAGATTTAACTAATTTAGAAAAGTTAAAAGATTTTAGTCTTGTTTTTATTGCATTACATGGCGAAGAGGGCGAAAGCGGTATTCTTCAATCTAAAATGGAGAAAGCAGGAATAGACTTCACTGGATCGGGTTTTGAAGCTTGCAATAATAGTTGGGATAAAGAAATTTGTAAAAACATATTAAGACAGCATAATCTTCCAACTCCTGATTTTCTTGTTTATAAAACATTTGAAGAAATAATTGAGTCTAAAAATATAATAGAGGAGCAATTTCAACAAGGAGCATTTATAAAACCATGCAAAGAGGGCTCTAGTATAGATATTATAAAGGTAACAGATTTCTTAGAAGCTGATCTAGACAGTATAAAAGAAGATTTAGTTGATAAAGATAGAAGATTTTTAGTCGAAAGATTTATTGAGGGCAGAGAATTTACCGTTGGTTTCTTAAATGATCATATTCTTGAACCTTTAGAAATAATCACAAAAAGAGAATTCTATGACTATGAAGCTAAATATAATGATGACGAAACGCAGATTATTAAAGCTGATTTAGATGAAACTGACTTGCACACATTAAAAGAAATAGCTAAAAATTGTTTCAGCGTTTTTGGACTTTCAAGATGGGGGAGAGTGGATATTGTGCAAGATCAAAAAGGGAATTTTTTTATATTGGAACTTAATACTGTTCCAGGCATGACCGATCATAGTCTTTTTCCTTATTCAGCAAGCTTAAAGGGATTTAGTTTTGATGAGCTAGTTAATGAAATTACAAAGTAAGAAAAGAGCTTTTTTGGCAAGTCTTTTGATCCTATTTCTTATTCCTTCGCATGCTGCAGAATTTGAAATTAATTTTGTTGAAACCTTTGATGAAAATTATATGCTTGAGGTGATTCAAGAATTAAAATACGAAAAAAATATGAGGAAAATTAAAACTTTCTTAGATAAAAAACATTGGATTGAAAGATATGAAATCAAAAGAAATTTTTTCAAACCATCCTCCATAAATATCTTTTCTAGAAAACCTATTTTTGTTTGGAATAATGATAGTTTTATAGATAAAGATTTAGTTATTTTTCCAAGAAGTAAGAATTCCATATCTAACAATATGCTGATGATTAATTGTCCAGAGCCACTTCTTTATGAAGTTTTTAGTTTGATAAAGCATCCGATTGATTCTGCTGGAAACAAGCTGATTTCAATAAACTTCAGTTCAGCTGAGGGATGGATATTCCAATTTGAAGATTTTGAGGCAAAATTGGGTAAAAGTTTAGATAGCCATAAGATTGAAAATCTTTTAAAAACTATAGAATACTTATACGCAAAAAGAAAAAATCCAAGTATAGTAGATTTAAGAAGCAATGCAGGAATTTCTCTGAAATATGTCAAATAATCAAGTAAAAAATAAAGATCTAATAGTTGGTTTAGACATTGGGACTTCAAAAGTTGTTTGTTTGGTTGGTAAGTATGATTCATCTAATAATCTAGAAATACTTTCATTAGGAACATACCCATCAAGTGGCCTAAAAAAAGGCGTCGTTGTTAATATCGATGCTACAACAGATGCAATAGAGAAAGCTGTTGAGCAGGCTCAATCTTTAATAGATGAAAAGATAAGAAATATTTTTGTAGGAATAGCTGGAAACCACGTTAAGAGCCTTAATTCAGAAGGTGTTGTTGGTATAAAAGACAAGGAAGTAAAACAATCTGATGTAGATGCAGTTATAGAATCTGCAAGAGCAGTTGCAGTTCCATCAGATCAAACAATGCTTCACGTTATTCCCCAGGAATATACAATTGATGAGCAAGACTCAATAAAAGAACCAATCGGCATGACCGGCGTTAGACTAAAATCAAGTGTTCACCTTGTAACATGTGCATCAAACGCAATTTCAAATATTGAGAAATGTATTAGTTCTTGTGATTTAAATGCAAATGCTTTTGTACTTGAGCAGCTTGCGAGTTCATATTCGATACTCACCGAGGATGAAAAAGATTTAGGTGTTTGTATTGTAGATATTGGAGGAGGTACTACAGATATTGCGATTCTTAATTCTGGATCAATTATTTTTACAGGCGTAATACCAATTGCAGGTGATCAGGTAACAAGTGATATTGCTGTTGCCTTACGAACACCAACTTCTCAGGCTGAAGAAATAAAACAAGCATATGGATGCGCAGTTGCAGAATTTACAAATGATGAGGACATGATTGAAGTTCAAGGAGTTGGAGGAAGACCTCCTAGAGAGTTAGCTAGAAGATCATTAGCGGAGATTATAGAGCCTAGATATGTTGAGTTATTTGAGTTAATTAGAGCTGAGATTGAAAGAAATGGTTTTGAGCACAAGATTCCGGCTGGAATCGTTTTAACTGGCGGTACTTCAAAAATGGAAGGTGTAGTTGAATTAGCAGAATCAATCTTTCAGACTAGTGTAAGATTGGGTGTTCCAGAGAAATTTTCAGGAATGGAAAATATTTTACGAAACCCAATTTATGCAACCTCTATAGGGTTACTAGCATATGGTAATGACAGAATAAAGAATGGTCTTGTAACAAACTCAGGAGAAAACCTTATATCAAAAGCTTGGAGCTGGCTTAAAAATAACTATTGATTACAAATTAATTTTATATATAATTCACACACCTTGATTTAGCAATTATATGCTAAGTCTTAAAACCATAAGGCAAAAATGCAAAATTACGAAATAGCTTTGATAATTAATCCTGACCTTTCAAAGGATATAGATATGTTTTTTACTAGTTTTGAAAAACTTTTGTCAGATAATAGTTTTTCGATATCTAGGCTGGATGATGTTGGTAGAAGAAAACTATCATACTCTATTGATGATCATAATAAAGGCCATTACCTTTTTTATTATGTAGAAGGTAATCCAGAAAATATTTCTGAAATTGAAAACAAGATAAAGTTTAATGACATGATAATTAGACATTTATTCATGAAAATCAACAATATCCCAGAATTTGAATCTGATTTGAAGGAAGACACTAAAGACGAAAAAGATAAACCTAAGAAAGACTCGAAATCATCAGATAAGAAAAATAATGTTCAAAAAGATGTTAATAAGAAGTCAGATGATGCCAAGGAAAATGTTGACGAAGCTGCCGAAAAGAAAATAGTAACTGAAGATAACCAAGCTAAAAATACGAATAAGGAAACCAGAGATGAGTAATCTTGATTCAAAATTTATAAACTATAAAAATATTGACTTGCTAAAGAGATATATAACTGAAACTGGAAAAATTGTTCCTGGAAGAGTGTCTGGAGTTACCTCTTCACAGCAAAGGAAAATTACTAAAGCAATTAAAGTTGCAAGATATATGGCCCTATTGCCCTATACAGATTCACATAAATAAATATGAAGATTATATTGCTAGATAAAATTATTCGTCTTGGTGACATTGGTGATGTTGTTGATGTGAAGTCAGGATTTGCAAGGAATTATTTGATTCCACAAAAGAAAGCAATGTTTGCCAATGGAGAAAATATTAAATTTGTTGAAGCAAAAAAAGCTGAATTAGCAGCAGAGTCAGAAGATCTTAAAGTTCAAGCCAAAGCGCTAGCAGATTCTGTATCTGGTTCAGAGGTTGTAATCAAAGCTGCTGTTTCTGAAGAAGGTTCTATGTATGGCTCAATTGGAACTCGAGAAATAGAAGAAGCATGTCAGACATCAGATATTCAAATTGACAAGAGTCAAGTTCAACTTCCAGAAGGTCCAATCAAGGAAATAGGAGAACATTCAGTAACAATATCTTTCCATCAAGAAGTTTCAACAGAAATCATAGTAAAAGTAGAATCAGAGTAGTTGTTTATTTTTGAATATGATGTAAAAATCATAAACCCATGTCAGAAATAGCTAATAATTTTAATCAACAGGCTAGAGAAGCTGAAAAAGCTGTCTTAGGTGGTTTAATGCTAGAAACTGAAAGATTTGATTCAGTAATTCTTAAAATTTCTGATAAAGATTTTCATGGTAAAGATCATCAACTCATTTTTGAGAGCATGGGAGATCTTATCAATGAAAATAAGCCACTTGATCCCCTTACAGTTTCCGAAAAGCTTGATAGCAAAAATCTTCTCAACAAAATTGGAGGTAAAGATTATCTTATTTCTCTAGCAACTGAAACTCCAACTGCAGCCAATATAGAGGCATATGCTGAAATTATTCGACAAAGATCTGTAGCTAGACAGCTTATGAAAGCAAATTCTGAGATTGCTGAATTAATTAACAACCCTCAAGGAATGGATGGTTTTAGTCTTCTTGATGAAGCTGAAAGGAAAATATTTTCCTTGAATGATGAAGCTAATAGATCACAATCTAGCATCCTATCAATGAAGGAATTAATACCAAGATCAATTGATAGACTTCATCAATTGGCTGAGAGCGGGTCTCAATTATTGGGTAGCTCGACTGGATTTAAGGCATTAGATAAGAAATTACAGGGGTTACAAGATGGAGATTTAATTGTTGTTGCAGGTAGACCAAGCATGGGTAAAACCGCATTAGCAATGAATATCGCTGAAAATGTTTTGGTCGAAAATGATGAAAATACAGGGGCAGTTCTTGTATTTAGTCTTGAGATGCCAGCAGAATCGTTAACTACAAGATTGCTTTCAGGGATGTCTAGACTTGATCAGCAGGATGTAAGATCAGGAAAGCTTGATAACAAGCAAGTCACCAAAGTTGTTGAGCAAAGTAAAATGCTGCGTGAACTTCCATTATATATAGATGATAGCTCTCTGCTTTCACCTATGGAGTTGAGAGCGAGAGCAAGAAGAATAAATAGACAAGAGCCCAATGGACTTTCACTAATAGTAGTAGATTATTTACAGCTAATGCAGATACCAGGATCCCTTGAAAACCGTGTCAATCAGATTTCTGAGATATCAAGATCTTTAAAATCCTTGGCGAAGGAGCTAAATGTTCCAGTCTTGGCTTTATCGCAGCTAAACAGAGCTGTTGAACAAAGGACAGATAAAAGACCAATGATGGCTGATTTAAGAGATTCAGGTGCAATTGAGCAAGATGCTGATGTAATCTTGTTTATATATAGAGATGAGGTTTACAACGAAGATTCTGAGCAGGGTAATAAGGCTGAGATAATTATTGGAAAGCAGAGAAATGGCCCAATTGGTAAAACTTATCTCACTTTCCTGAAACAATATGCCAGATTTGAAGACTTTGTTGCTGATGATCGACTTCCAGAGGAGGGTCTTTACAGTAAATTTGAATGACAACCTACTCAGCTGAGCTAATTATCGATAGCTCTAAAATTATTAGCAATATCTCTTATTTAAAATCACTCATTAGCGATGAATCAAAATTTATGTTCATTGTAAAAAGCAATGCTTATGGACATTGTTTAGTAGAGATTGTTAAAAATCTTGAAAGCTATGTTGATGCTTTTGGAGTAGTTAGAATGGAAGAAGCTATTTCAATTAGACAGGTGAGCAGCAAGCCTATTCTTCTAATGCAAGGAATTTACACAGACCACGAGATTGAACTTGCCAAAGAAAATAACATACAAATAGTTATTCATAACATGCACCAACTTAAATTGATTGGCAGTAATGAAAGTGACCTTGGTCTTTGGATAAAGATAAATACCGGCATGAATAGGCTTGGCTTATCTCAGGATGAGCTAAAATTAATTAATAAAAAGGGAATCATTAGATCTAATTCTGTCCTCATGACACATATGGCATGCGCAGATAATCCAGATGACCCAATGAATAAGATGCAAATAAAAAACTTCGAAAAGGCCTTTAACTCAGTTGAGAGGAAAACAAAAAGAAGTGTTTGCAACAGTGCATGTCTAATAAATTTCCCAGAGCTTTCATTTGACTGGGTTAGGTCAGGTATAGCTGCTTATGGTGGAGAATTTGAAAATTTAAATCTAAAAACAGCAATGACCTTCAGAGCTCCAATAGTTTCGATAAGAAATGTTAAAAAAGGAGAAAGAGTTGGATATGGCGGAAGAAAGAAAGCATCTAAGGATATGAGAATTGCGATAGTCTATGCAGGCTATGCTGATGGCATCCCACAGACAACAATTGATGGAACTAAAGTGCTGATAAATGACAGACAGGCAGAGATTTTTGGTAGAGTAAGCATGGATTTAGTATCAATAGATGTTACAAATCTTCCTAATGTCTCAGAAAATGATCTTGTTTCGTTTTGGTCTGAAGAACTTCCAATAAATGAATTTTCAAATAAAAACGGATTGATTTCATATGAGCTTATGACTAAAATCAGTGGCAGAGTAGAAGTAAAAATAACTTAAATGAAAATTAATTATCTTAATAACACACCGAGAAAAGTAATTGACTCAGACGATTTGCCTGACTATATGTCAGAAAATGATGTTACCGATGTTGTTGAAATCTTTAATACGCCATTGACGGGTTCTTATAATTGGGATTACACAATCCAAGATAATAGAATAAAAAAGCTTTACGAGTTAGGAAAAGAACTTAACTGGAATTCTAATATGGATATTAATTGGGATAGGCCCACTGTTCATTTAGATGAGCCTCCTCCAATTTTTTGGGATGATTATGAGCCTTACATTAAGATGTCAGATAAAGAAAAGTTAAGATTTCTTAGGCACAGACAAGCATGGAGCATGAGCCAATTCTTGCATGGAGAGCAGGGAGCTCTACTTGTAGCATCTCAACTAACGAGTTGTGCACCAACCTATAATGCAAAGCTTTATGCAGCTTCGCAAACTTTTGATGAAGCTAGGCATGTTGAAAGCTTTAATAGATATATTCAATCAAGAATGGAGCTAATGTATCCAATAGGTAATGCTCTAAAGTCGATTTTAGATAAGATTCTTACAGATCCAAGATGGGATCTTAAATTTATTGGAATGCAATTGATTATTGAGGGACTCGCTCTTGCGGCCTTCAGAACTTCAAGGGATTTAACACCTGATCCAGTTTTAAAGGATATGCTTGATTTAATAATTCGAGATGAAGCTAGACATGTGACTTTTGGTATCAATTATTTAGAAGAGTTTGTTAAAACATTGTCTGAAAAAGAAATTGAAGAAAGAGCTCAGTTTGCATATGAAGCATGTTATTTAAGCAAGGAAAGGCTGGTTTCAGTAGAAGTTTATGAACATTTTGGTTGGAATGTTGAGGACGCAAGACAATTTCAATTAAGTTCTGAGATTATGCAAACTTTCCAAAAACTCCTTTTTCAAAGAGTTATGCCAAACTTAAAAAGAATAGGGCTTTTAACTGATTCCATCAGACCTAAATTTGAAAAACTCGGCATTCTTGGATACGAAGATGAAGCAAGTGATGCAGATATTGATTGGGCTGATCTATCTAGACCATTGTTTAAAGAAAGTGCAGAGTTAGCTCCATAAAACATTTATATAATCTGTAATATCTGTTATTCTTTTATCCCATCATGATTATCTTTAATGATGGCGAAAACTAAGTATATTTTTATCACCGGGGGTGTTGTTTCTTCTCTTGGAAAAGGTATTGCTGCAGCTTCAATTGGAGCTCTTCTTGAAGCTCGAGGCTTAAAAGTCTCCTTATTAAAATTAGATCCTTACATCAATGTTGATCCTGGAACTATGAGTCCATTCCAGCACGGAGAAGTATTTGTTACGAATGATGGAACAGAAACAGATCTTGATTTGGGTCACTATGAGCGTTTTGTAAGATTTGAGGCATCTAAAAAGAATAATTTCACTGCAGGTAGTGTTTATGAATCTGTAATTAAGAACGAAAGAAAAGGAAAATACCTTGGCGGCACTGTGCAAGTTATCCCTCATATAACAGATGAAATTAAAAGAAGAATTAAAGCAGGAGCAGCTGGAAGCGATGTTGCTATTGTTGAAATTGGAGGAACTATTGGCGATATAGAAAGCCAACCATTTGTTGAGGCTATTAGACAAATGTCATTTGATCTTCCTGCAAAATCTACTTCATTTGTTCACCTAACCCTAGTTCCATATATAAATGTTTCAGGCGAGCTTAAAACTAAACCTACGCAACATTCTGTTAAAGAGCTGAGGTCGCTGGGTATTGGTCCAAATTGCCTTATTTGTAGATCTGAAAGAGAGCTACCTCAGGATGAAAAGAAAAAAATTGCATTATTTTGCTCAGTTGATATGTCTAATGTTGTATCGATGCATGATTTAGATACAGTTTATTCCGTTCCCTTATTACTCCATAAACAAAATGTTGATCGAATAGTCTTGAATGATTTAGGCCTCAAAACTAGAACTCCAAAATTAAATGACTGGAAAAAAGTTGTTAGAGCTAAACTAAATCCTAAAAAATCTGTTGAAGTTGCAATGGTTGGCAAATATACAGAATTAAAAGATTCTTATAAATCTCTTAATGAAGCGCTTGAGCATGCTGGTATAAAAAATAATGCAAAAGTAAATATAACTTTTGTGGAGGCAGAAAAATTAACTAAAAGAAATATAAAAACTAAACTAAAATTTGCAGATGCTGTTTTAGTGCCAGGAGGCTTTGGTAGTAGGGGTATCGAAGGTATGATCATTGCTTGTGAATATGCCAGACTAAAAAATATACCTTATTTTGGTATTTGTCTTGGAATGCAAATTGCTCTTATTGAATTTGCTAGAAATATGTTGGGCCTTAAAGGAGCCAATAGCACCGAGTTTGACTTAAAGACAAATTATCCCGTGGTTGCCCTTATTACAGAATGGAAAGACAAAACGGGCAAAACAGAAAAGAGGACAACTAAGTCAGATTTGGGTGGAACAATGAGACTGGGCGGACAAACCTGCATTCTAAAAAAGAGGTCTAATGTTTTTAAAATGTACAAAAAAGAAAATATAGTTGAAAGGCATAGACATAGATATGAGGTCAACCCAGAATTTAGAGATGGATTTAATACTAAGGGCATGAATATAGTTGGGACTTCTGTTGATGATAAATTAGTTGAGATGATTGAAATAAAAAATCATCCCTGGTTTCTTGGTTGCCAATTTCATCCTGAATTTACTTCTAATCCTAGAGATGGACATCCTATCTTTAATAGCTTTATTTCAAGTACAATAAAGATAAAAAGATGAAAGATATTTCAATAAAACATTTTCTATTAGGAAATGATCAAGATTTGACCCTGATGGGTGGAATGAATGTCCTAGAATCAGAGGAAATGGCTCTTGTTGTAGCTGAAAAGTTTAAAGAAGTCACTGATAAGTTAAACATCAATTGGATATTTAAAGCTTCCTTTGATAAGGCCAATAGAAGCTCAATTGAATCCTTTAGGGGTCCAGGTATGGATGAAGGCCTCAAAATACTTGAGAAAGTCTCATCAACTTTCGATGTTCCTGTTATTACTGATATACATGAACCAAGCCAGGCTGATCCTGTAAGTGAAGTTTGTGAAGTAATTCAAATTCCTGCATTTTTATGCAGACAAACCGATCTTGTTTCTGCAGCGGCAAAAACAAAATCAGCTATTCAATTTAAGAAGCCTCAATTTCTCTCAGCTGCAGAAATGAAAAATGTTGTTGAAAAATGTAAGTCTGCTGGAAATGATAAGGTTATTTTATGTGAGAGAGGAAATATCTTTGGCTATAACAATCTCGTAGTTGATACGCTAAATTTCCAAATAATGAAAGAATATTCTGTTCCAGTTATGTTTGATGTTACACACTCACTCCAACTCCCAGGAGGATTAGGGAAATCTACTGATGGTAGGAGAGAATACCTCCTGCATATGGCAAAAGCTGGAATTTCTCAAAAAATTGCTGGATTATTTCTTGAGGCTCATCCTGATCCAAATAAAGCTAAATGTGATGGGCCATGCGCCTTAAAACTTGAGCAACTTGAATCATTTCTTACTCAAGTTAAAGAATTAGATAATATTGTAAAGTCCCAAAAAGATTTAGATCTTAAATAAAATGCCCAAAATTGAAAACCTAACTTCCATTCAAGTTCTGGATTCAAGAGGACTTCCTACAATTTCTACTGAAATATTATTGGATGATGGAACTAGATCAATTGCAATGGTCCCCAGTGGCGCCTCGACTGGGGAAAAAGAGGCTCTTGAGCTTCGAGATGGTGGCGATGCATTTCATGGCAAAGGCGTAAAAAAAGCCATAGATAATGTTAATGATCGTATAAAGAATTCTCTCATAGGAGAGAATCCCATTGATCAAGAGAATATTGACCAAATCTTAAATAATTTGGATGGCACAAATGACAAATCAAATCTTGGAGCTAATGCAATTCTTTCAGTATCAATAGCTTCTGCAAAAGCAACATCTAAATCAGAGAATTTAGATTTACATAATTATTTTAATATTCTGCTTGAAAAAAAAATGGGTAAAACAATTGATCAAGTAATTCCAATACCTATGTTAAATATTCTTAATGGCGGTGAACATGCTGACAATAATATCGATATACAAGAATTCATGGTTATTCCAAAAGGAGCTGTTAATTTCTCGCAAGCGATGCAATGGTCTTCAGAGATATATTGGAATCTAAAATTTATACTTAACGAAAAAGGCTTATCAACAGCAGTAGGTGATGAAGGAGGATTTGCACCGAACCTTAACTCAAATAGAGAAGCTTTAGAGTTAATTGCAAAAGCTGTAGATAAAACTAATCTTGAACTGGGCTCAGATATTTTCATATCTCTAGATTGTGCTGCAAGTGAATTCTATGAAAATGGTATTTATCATCTAAAAGGTGAAGATAGAGAGCTTGCTACCAATGAATTTGTAGAGTATTTGGAGGGTTTGGCAAATGACTTCCCAATAATATCCATTGAGGATGGCATGGATGAAAATGATTTAGAGGGATGGAAACTTCTTACTCAACAAATTGGAAGCAAATGTCAACTTGTCGGCGATGATCTTTTTGTTACAAACCCAGACGTTCTAAAAAAAGGAATAAATGAAGAGATCGCAAATTCAGTCTTAATAAAATATAACCAAATTGGAACCATATCAGAAACACTTGAAACTATTTCAATTGCTTCAAATAATGACTACAAAAATATTATTTCGCATAGATCAGGTGAGACTGAGGACTCATCAATTTCTGATCTAGCAGTTGGAACAGGAGCAGGTCAAATTAAAACAGGAGCACCATGCAGATCTGAGAGGGTTGCAAAATATAATAGACTCTATTGGATCGATAAGAAAAATAACTTTTCATTTGGCTGATAATGAGATTAGCGCCTTTAATTATTATTTTATTTCTCTTCTTAATAGCAGCTCTTTTGTATTCTTTATTTTTTAGTGAAAGCGGTATTAGTGAAAGAAATCTGATTATTGAGAGAAATAAAGAGTTACTTGAAGAAAATCAAAAACTAATTGATGAGAATAACAAGTTATCTGAAAGCATTAAACAAGCTCAAGAGAATCCAAATATGCATATTGAAAATATTGCTCGTGAAAAATTTAACCTAACTATGCCTGATGAGGAGTTCATAGTTTTCGAAGAAGAGGATGAAAATGAATGATAATCTCTTAGTGATTATTCCATGTGCAGGTATGGGTAATAGATTCTCATCTAAAATAGAAAAGCAGCATGCAAGTTTAGGCGATTTTTCAGTTATTGAGACTACTTTGAATACTTTTAGAATATTTGATGCAGCCTCAAAAATTGTAGTTGTCGTTAGAGATCCAGAAGATTTCCAAAAAAAAATAAGTATTAAATTAGACGAAAGGTTCTCTTTTGTTGCTGGAGGAAATACGAGGTCAGAATCAGTTCTTATGGGTATTAAAAGTGAAAATATTGATAGATATGATTATGTTATGACGCATGATGGGGTTAGACCAAATATTGATACTGATTCCTTAGAAAACTTATATGATTCTATTTTAAGCACCAATTATGATTGTGTGTTTTATGGCATAAAATCAAAAGATTCAATAAAAAGGCTTACAGAAAGATCTTGCAAGATGGTCGATAGAGATGATTTTATTTTAGTACAAACACCACAAATCTGTGTAGCGCAAAAATTACTGAATGCACTTGAAGAATTAATTTCAAAGAATATTTATCCTACGGATGAGAGCTCAACAATGGAGCAGTTTGGTCATAATGTAAGTTTCATTGAGGGTTCGCAAAAAAATATTAAAATCACATACCAAGAGGATCTAGAAAAAAGAGATTTTCTCATTGGGAATGGATTTGATTTACATAGATTTTGTGAAGGAAATTCAATAGTCTTTGGTGGAGTAACATTCCCTTTCGAGTATGGGATTGAAGCAGTATCGGATGGCGATGTAATATTGCATTCTTTGGCTGATTCAATTTTAGGCGCATTATCTGAGGGCGATATCGGAACAGCTTTTCCAGAAGATGATCCCAAAAGTAAAGATCTTGATAGTAAAGAAATAATATTATTTTGCTTGGATTTGATGAAAGAGAAAGGATACCATCTAAATAATATTGATATTACGGTTATATCCGAGATTCCAAAGATTAAACCAATTAGAAACAAGATTATTAATTCATTATCAGAAATTCTTTCAATTGATTCTAGTAAAATAGGTTTGAAAGGTTCAACCATGGAAAAAGTTGGAACAATTGGTAAAGAGCAAGCTCTTGCTGTAATGACGTCTGTAACACTAATGAGATAAATATGAATATTCTTTTAACAAATGATGATGGTTTCGATGCTGAGGGAATTATAGCTATTAGAGCTGCATTAGAAAAAAATCATAACGTTTATGTTGTAGCCCCAGAAAAAAACTGTAGCGGCTTAAGTGCATCCATTTCGTACATGAAAGAAATTGAAATCAGTAAGGAATCTGAAAACCTTTACATAGTAAAGGGAACTCCAGCAGATTGTGCATATATCGGCTTGTTAAACCTTCTTAATAATGAAATAGATGTTCTTGTATCAGGTATTAATCTTGGTGCAAATATTGGCAATGATGTTTTGTATTCTGGAACTGTGGGGGCTGCGCTTGGAGGAAGAAAGCTTAAGTTTCCTCCAATTGCCATTTCTTCATGCGAATGTATACCAAAGTCTCTAGAATTTATTGCAAATAAATCATGCGAATTGGTTGAATTAGTTACCTCTTTTAAAAAACAAGAAATTTCTAATAAAGTTGTAAATATCAACTTCCCTGATATTGATGAAGAGTCATACAAGGGTATCAAGGTAGTTCCAATTGCTAAAAGAGATACTCCTCCAACCCCTAATATTTTAAAAGACAACACTAATATCCAGTCATTCAAATATGCTGCATCAGGGGCTCCGATCGAGGAAGATTTTCTAACTGATGCGGAGGCTGTAAAGCGAGGATATGTATCAATATCAATTTTAGACTATGAATTATTAGATCCAAATTTTAATTGCTTCGAGCTTGAAAATTTTATAAATGAACAATCCTAGAGCAATCTATGAAAGACCGCTTGAGGAAATGATTGTAAAACTGCTTGAAATGGGTATTAAAGACTTTAGTGTTTTAGATGCAATGAGGAGGGTGCCAAGACATATTTTTATTGATGAAGCTTTAAGATCTAGAGCCTACGAGAATATGTCTCTGACTATAGGCTACAAACAAACTATATCGCAGCCATATATTGTTGCAAAGATGACAGAGTTACTGATTAGAAACTCTCCAAAGCGCAATGAAAAATTTGGAAAGATACTTGAGATAGGATCAGGCTGTGGATATCAATCCGCTGTTCTTTCATATTTTGCCGAAGAGGTTCATTCAGTGGAAAGAATTAAACAATTAGTCAATAAAGCACGTGAAAATCTATCAGAATTAAGAATTCATAATGTACTTATAAAAAACAGAGATGGTTTTGAGGGTTGGGACGAAGAAATAAAATATGATGGAATCCTTTGTGCTGCTGCACCCCCTGAAATACCTGAAGGACTTTTAGCTTTCTTAAAAGTTGGATGCTCACTTGTACTTCCAGTGGGAGAGACTAAATCTCAGAAGTTAAAAATAGTCACAAAAACTAAAAAGGGTTTTGATGAGCAAGAATTCGAAAGTGTTTCTTTTGTTCCAATGCTTGGCGGTACTTCTAAATGAATATAAGACTTAGATTTCTGTTAGCCGGATTTTGTATTGGTCTTGCAGAATTACTACCAGGGATATCAGGAGCAACAGTGGCCCTAATGTTTGGAATATATAAAAAACTTATTGAGTGCATTTCTAAGCTTAAAGACCTTGATCTTCTTATTCCCTTATTGCTAGGCATGGTTGTTGGTATTTTTGGTTTTTCAAAGCTAATTAATTTCCTTTTTTTAAGCTATACAAATTTATTTGAGCTATTTATTGGAATTCTTATGATCCTTTATGGCACTTATTTATTTTTTAGTAACATCCAAATATCTCAAAGAAAAGATCTAATCTTATTTTCTTTACTCTTTCTTATTGCAATTGGTCTTGGAATTTTTATTGGAGATTTATCAGGTTTTAGCGTATCCATTAGTACCTTTCCTCTAGTGATCTATGGATTTATTGCCTTTTCTTTTCTTTTGATACCGGGCATATCTGGGAGTGCTTTTTTACTAGCTATAGGGATCTATCCATTAATTATAGGATCAGTAGCAGATCTTAATTTACCAGTACTTTTTCCCTTTGCAATTGGTATGCTTCTTTCATTGATTATCATGCCAAGATTAATAAAAAAGCTTTTATCTTTATTTGATAAGTATATCTACATGATTTTTGCAGGATTTATTCTCGGGGCTGGCTCTTCAATAATTTAGTATTCAAGGAGATGTTTTTTTTCTTTGATATCTTTGTATTTATCTGCCTCAGGTAATGGCTCTTTTGCTTCAGTGATATTAGGATAAACATCTGCTAATTTCGCATTTATTTCAATAAAATCAATTTGATCTTCTGGCAGCTCATCTTCTGATAAGATCGCATCAATTGGACACTCTGGCTCACATAAAGCACAGTCTATGCATTCATCTGGATGAATAACTAGAAAATCTGGGCCTTCATAAAAGCAATCAACGGGACATACTTCAACACAA
>MDTB01010647.1_pt1 | contig 18190 bp, 16 predicted proteins | sample 811161 | NCBI WGS metagenome assembly MDTB01 (sample SAMN05326650, study PRJNA326480) | marine metagenome | isolation source: seawater | place: Mediterranean Sea | collected 2009
CATCCTGAAATCCCAGCTTATACCGATTTATATGGACCTGGTTATGCACTTTTTTTGAGCTACTTTTTGCATATTAATGATAACTTTTTCAATTTAAGAATAGCCAATTTCATTATTGGAATTTTATCAATTCTAATTGCTTATTTTATAGGAAAAAAAATTCATTCCAAGACTCTTGGTTTATTAAGTGCTTTCTTTATATCAATAAATTTTTTCCATATCGAAAATTCAACAGTGGTTATGAGAGAAATATTTACTTTACTTTTGACCCAGATATTTTTTTTAATATTAATTTATTTAGATAATAGAAAATTATTATTTTTTTTAATAGGTTTAACGATTGGCTATATATCAATTACCACAGGAATCTGGCCAATATATATTTTAATTTTAATTTTGTATTTTATTATTAAAAAAAATAAATTTTCATTCACATATATTCTCTCTTTTTTATTTGGTTTCATTATTACAAGTGGTAATTGGATTATTATAACAAAGAAATATTTTGGAAAATTTTATTATTCAAATTTAGATTATTACCCATATGTATCTGGATGGAGTAAAATGATGGTAGATAGAGGATTGCCGCAAATTGACAATTTTTGGAGCTCAATTAATTTAAATGAATATTTACTAAACCATTTTAGTTGGTTATTACAAAATATTTATAAGGGAAGCTTGGTATTATCTCCTACTTTCGTATTTTTCCTTTTTTTTCTATTAATTCCACTCTGTATTTACGGGGCATACAAATTAAAAAAAATTGGATTTATTTTAATATTTTTTTTAATAATCTACTTTTTTGGTTTATCTTTTGCATCATATGGATTGAGTGGTAATCTATGGCCAAGACATTTCTTGCCACTGCAAGCATCAATTTCTTTGCTACTTGCTTCCGGAATTATTCCTATAATAACTTTTATTAATAAAAAAAATAAAAACATCACAAACTATAAAATAATATTTTCATTAATTTTCATATCTGTCTTCATTACAGCAACAGGTATTGAATATAAAACTTCTTACTGGGAAAAAGATGATAGTCATTTTTATGAATTTGGAAAAAAAATCCAAGAAAAAACAGATGAAACTAGTGTTATTATGTACTCAGTTGCTGTTCCTGATGTTTGGTGTGCAACGGGTAGAAAAGTAGTGCATGATATTGCGCGTGGTGGACATAATATTAAGAATAGATTAAATGAAGAGATAGAAAAATATAAAGTTTCACATATTTTTATAGATGTTTCAGGTGAAAATTATGATTACTCCTCTCAAAAAATAGAAAGTGCTCTGCTAAGTTATAAAAATACAAACTTAAAAAAAATACTAGAAAATAAAGAAAAAGGCTATTTCTTTTATAAAATTTTGAAAAATATAGAGTGATATGGACATCGCAAAGAAACTTATATTTTTCTTTTATAATTCTTTTTTTGATAATAATCCTAAAAACGATTTTTATATCGATCAATTAATAAAAAATTTAGATTATTTGCTCTTAATTTTAATAAATAATTTAACTATAGTTTTAATTTTTATTATTATAATAATCTTACTTGTTTACTTAAATTTAAATAAGCAAACAGCATATTATTCAATTTTATTTATTAATATTTTAATATTTTTTTTAGTACTATTAATTTTCCCAATAAACATACCTTTTACAGATACTTACAATGAATTAAATTTACTATTTTCAAATAATATTCAAAACTATTTACTAAATACTTATCACTCAGAAGGCTTTTTATTTTTTGTATTTAGACTTTTACACATCTTAATATTTAAGTTTTTTGATTTAAATTATTATATAATTATAAATATAAATTTTTTATTTTTTATATTTTCTATTTTTTTAGTAATAAAATATTTAGAAAAGTTAAATTTAAAAAATTATATAATATTTTTTATTTTAATATACTTTAATGGTAAATGGTTTATTCATTTTTATGAACCTGTAAACATTGTTTGGACTTTTAATTTTTTTATAATATTGTTATTTTTATTTTCCCAGCAAATAAAAAATATTTTTTTAAGAAAAATATCCTTAATATTTTTATATATACTCTCTATCGTAAATTTTAAAGCTGGCATAGTTTTGTTTATTTACTCAGTTATATATGGAGTTATATGTAGAGATAACTTTAGAAATAAATTATTTTATATTATTTCACCTATAATTTTATTTTATTTAATAAATAATTTTGTTCCAGTTAATTCAATTGGAGAATTTAATGTGGCTAGTTCATTTGATATTGCATTAGAAAAATATTTATTTAGCAAAAATTATTTTACATTAATTTTTAACTTTATTGCATTACATGCTTTAGTTTTCACTCCATTTATATTTCCACTTAAATATTTAGCAATAACTGTTGTGTTAGTTCAATATTCTTTCATAATAAAAAAAATCTTTTCCAAAACCCAAAACAATATTGATAGTATTAGAAATTTTTTATTAACAAACCCGTATATAGTAATTGGTGTTTTAGGATGTTTTATAATTAGCTTTTCAAGAGATGATTATAACCAGTCTAGATATTTATCATTCTCAATTTTATTCCAATTGGGATTTTTTATATTCTTGATCAAGAACAATTCTTTTAATAGATTGAAAAAATTTATCACAAGAAAAATTGTAATCACAATTTTTATTTTTTTATATTTACTGAACTTATTTATTCCACATCAAGGAATATTATTTGCTCTTGGAAAAAATTATATATACAAGACTGTCATGGAATGCTTAATTCAGAATGAAAATAATAATATTTGTTTACCTGAAATGTTTTACCTAACATTTTATGATGTTAACAATGAGCATTATAAAAATTTTCAAAAAAGTATTTATATATTGAAAGAAAAGAAACTTAGTATTTTCAATAAATTAAAATAAATAGAAAATATTGCCCAGTTTGAAATTAATATTAATAAAATCTCATTTTTTTGATTTTGAATATTTCTTATATTTATTATAAATTTTCTTAATTTCTTTATGGTCCTTCTTGATATTTTTTTTTTTTTGAACTTGTAAAATAAATCCCCTTTTTTAAAGTATTAAAAATAATACTGTAAGGTGATACCGAAACAAATTCCTCAATAGTTGAATTTGGTAATATTATAGAAAATGGTCCTATTATTGAACACTTCCCGATCTTTACATTTCCACTATATGATTTTGAAAATCTCTTTCTTTCTTTTTGATTTAATGTTCCACCAGTTAATGCAGCAGCTTTATAATCATCGGATACACTAAATACTTGTACATAATTTGATAAACTTACAAAATCTTCAATGTCTATAGAATATAAATTTCCTGATAATGTACATCCACGAGCTAAATGAATATTATTTTTAAGGTTTATATTACCCTTCAATATAACATCCACATCAATTCTATTGTTTGAGCCAATATTTCCTTGAAAATTATAAGTCCTAAGAGATTTGCTAATTTTATTGTTCTTTCCTATTTAACAAAACCTTTTTTCTTTAATTGAGATTTGTTAAGATATTCACTCACTCTATATTACTATGAATTTAATTTTAAAATTTTGCTTAATCCACTATCCAAACTAAATTTTGTTTTAAAACCAAGCATCTTTATTTTCTTAGTATTTGGAACCCTTATTTTTGTTCCACCCTTTTTCAAAGGCGACTTTTTTATTTCAATTTTTTTTTTAATTATTTTAGCTATTTTTTTTGCTAGGTCTTTAATTTTTATTTTTTCATTGGTTCCAATATTATATATGTTTAAATGCTTTCCTTTATGTAAAATTAAATCAAATGCATCAATAAAGTCTTCAATATAAATAAAAGATCTTATTTCATTTCCACTTCCTTGAATTTTAAAACTTTTCTTTTTAATAGATTTCATCTTTTTTATAAATTCTGGTATCACATGTTCATTACCCATATTTGGTCCATATACATTATGTGGCCTAAAAATTATTAATCTTTTAAAAAATTTTTTTCCATAATGAATTCCCATAAGCTCAGTTAGAATTTTTCCACCTCCGTAAGAGTATCTCGGATTATATATATCAGGAATTTTTAGCATTTCATTTTCATCTGTAGGTATTTTTAAAGGTGTTTGATAAACTTCTGAACTTGATGCAAGATACAATTCTTTAATTTTATATTTTTTGCATCCATCAAAAACATTTATCAAACCTTTTATAGCTACATCTAAAATAACATCAGGTTTTTCATAAAAATATTTAGTTCCATTTATGTAAGCCAAATGTATTACAGCATGCACCTTTTTCAGACATTTATTTAATAATTTTTTTTCTCTAATATCACCTTTTATATATTTAATTCTTTTATTGATTATTTTATTGAATGCCCCTCTTGAGCCGTCATCTAAAACTAAAATATTGTAATTTTTTTTTAATAAAAGACTAACAATATTTCTTCCTATAAATCCAGTTCCACCAGTTACCAAAAAGGTCTTTTTATTTTTCATTTTTTATTTTTTTTATACCCCAGAAAAACCATTTTAAATATTCTTTTAACCATGGCCCAAATTTAAATGTTGATGATCCTCCAAACAGTCTATCTACTGACTTTAATGGATATTCATCTATTTTATAACCTTTGAGATAGACTTTTATTGCTAATTCAAAAGAGTAAGCCCAGCCGATAGGTTCAGCCTGTAAATTTATATTATTCCATACATCTTTTTTCATCATCTTTATTCCTGTGGTACAATCAGAAAATGGAATTTTTGTAATCAATTTAAAAATTTTATTAGCCAATGTAGAAAATATAGATCCAATTAGTGAACCTCCTAATCTTGATCCGCCTTTGCTATATCTTGTTCCACTTACAAAATCTAAATTATCTTTTATTAATAAATCGAGCATTTTATCAATTGCGATAATTGGAAAAATTTCATCAACTGCGAAAATAATTATATTATCGTATTTGGCTTTAGATACACCTGCATTAACTGCAAATCTAACACCTTTGGCTATATTGTTGTGAATTATATGTACATTATTAAACTCTTCACTAAGCTCTTTAGCAACCTCTAAAGCATTATCACTTTTAGAATCATGAACAATCAATATTTCTTTATCAAATTTAATGGATGACTCCAACAGTCTAACCATAATTGGCAAGCTTTCTTTTTCATTATGAATTGGTAAAATTATTGAAATTTCTTTTTTGATCATAATTTAGGCATAGAATGAATTTATAAGGTTACAAACTTTTTTTTGATCTTTAGTACTCATGTCAAGGGAGGAAGGTAGCCACATCAATTTTTTCTGTAGATTTTTTGACTGATCTAATCCTTTGAAAGACTTTATATATGGATAAGTTATATTCAATGGTTTCCAGTAATACCTACAAATAATTTTTTTTTCTTTTAGAAATTTGTAAAGTTTATTTCTATTTGTGCAGCATACATCTGTCCAAAGTGGAATCTCTCCATCCTTAATTCTAAAGTTTATTATCCTAAAATTCTTATTTTGATTTATATTATTTAAATAATAATTGTGAATCTGCTTTAGCTTTTTTATCCTCCAATCAATATTTTTAATTTGAGATAATCCTAAAGAAGCTTGTAAATTGGTCAATTTAAAATTGTACCCACTTGATACATATTTATCCTCCCCACCTGTTGTTGGTCCAACTCTTCCCTGATCTTTTAATATTTTTAGTTTTTTGTATATATTTTTATTATTTGTAACAACTGCTCCACCTTGTCCCGTTGTTATAATTTTATTAGGTGCAAAAGAGAAACAACCAGCTATACCAAATGTTCCAAGATTCTTACTGCTTATTTTAGATCCAAATGCTTCCGCCGCATCTTCTATAACTTTTATTGATTTTTCTTTACATATCTTGATAATTTTTTTTATATTACTTCCTCTTCCAGAGATATGTACTGGTACAAAAAACTTAGTTTTTTTGGTGATTTTTTTTTTTAAAGAATTTTCGTTAATTAAAATATTTTTTGGGTCAACATCTACCAAAATTGGATTCCCACCTGCCATTTTTATTGCATTTGCCGTAGCAGGAAAAGTAATATTTGGGACTAAAACATCATCGTTTTGTTTAATTCCAGCAGCTTTTAAAGCCAGGAATAAAGCAGTTGTTCCACTAGTTGTACTTACAGCGTAATTAACTTTTAAAAATTTGCAAATTTTACTTTCAAATTGTTTGGTTTGTTTTCCCTCATTAACAAACTTACTGTTTAACACATTACTCAAAATTTTTTTTGTTTCTTTTAAATTAATAACAGGTCTTGATAATATAATTTTACTCATTTTGGTGAATTTAATAATTTTGCTTTATTTAAATAATTTTTACTAACTAAAAAATATGACTTTGATCCTATTTTAATTTCTGGTGGAGGAAATGGCTCATGTATCATAGATCTTAAAAAGTTATAAATTTTAAATCCATTCCATTTCCAATTTATTTTACCATTGTTTGGAAAATGTTTTTTTTTATATTTGGTATTAATTTTTTTTGTAGATAGCTTATTTAATTTTTTATTTTGGGCAATTTTTTTAAAAATTTTTTTGAATTCTATTATAGAAATTTTTGTAAACTTTTTATACAGTGTTTCTGATGTATCATTGTTTGTAATTTTAATTTTTCTCTGTTTTATTATTTTCCCATTGTCTATTCCTGATCCAATCCAGTGAATAGTTATACCAGTATATTTTTCGTTGTTGAAAATCGCGTGTGGCAACGAATATCTTCCTCTGTATTTTGGAAGCAAAGAAGGATGAATGTTTAATGCACCTATTTTAGCAAGATTTATGATATTTTTTGGCAATATTAATGTAGATCCTAAACATAAAATTATATCAATTAATAAATTTTTTTTTTGTATACATTTATTTAAATTTTTTAAGTTGGCTATTTCCAACCTGTTTTTATTAGCAACTTTTTTTACAGACTTACAAAACAAATTATCTTTACCGTTGTCGTCTTTATTAGGCACAACAAGGATAGGTCTAAAATTTTCTTTTAATAAAAAATTGAGAGTTTCATAACCAATATTCTTACCTCCAACAAAAATAAAATTTAATTTTCTCATTATTTGATAATATGCCAAATATCTATGTATTGTTTATTTTTTGGAAGCTTAAGTTTTTTGTATTTTTTGTGTGGAGCACCAACTATGATTATGTCAGATTTCTTTAAGAAATTTTTAAGTTTGTATATATTTTTATCTGAGTAATATTCATCTGTATAAATTACATTTAATCTTAGTTTTTTAAGTTTTTTAATTATTTTAATTGATAAAGAATCTCTTATATCATCTGTTTCTGCTTTAAAGGCTACACCCATTAATCCTACTGTTTTTGCCTTATAATTTTTTGTGTTTTTTATTTTTTTTATAATTAAATCAATAATATTGTTTTCATTAATCTTCATTGCAGCAAGACCAAGTTCAAAATTACCTTTATAAAAAGATTTAAGTTGCATAGTGTCTTTTAATAAACAAGGGCCTGCTGAAAATCCAGCTGATGGCAAGTTTATATTTCTCTCATAACCTTGTTGCATTAGACTTCTCACCCTTTCAAAGCTAACATTCTGTTGTTCACACATTAAATATAACTGATTAGCAATTGCAAAATTAATATATCTATTTGCATTAGAATATAATTTAATTATTTCTGCTTCTTTTATTGTTGATATCATAATCTTTTTAGTTATTTTTTTAAAAAGTTTTATAGAGTCACTTATAGCTTTATCAGATGTTCCAGAAATTATTTGGGGTAAAATTGGGAGTTCAATTAAAGCTTTACTTTGTACAATTCTTTCTGGACAATAGGAAATATTATTATTCTGACTTTTGAATTTTTTTGCAATTTTTTCTATAATGCCCGGAAATACCGAACTTCTTATAATTATAGTATGATTTTTATTTATGTATTTAAATAATTTATAAAAAAAATTATAAAATATTTTCGTTTTAGGTTGCATCTTAGAGTTAATGGGAGTCCCAATGCAGATAATAACATACTTGCTTAGTTTTATAGATTCTAAAGTATTTGAGAAGAAAAGTTTTTTACTTTTTAAAGATTTCTTTAATATTTTTTCTGCCCCAAGTTCATAAAATGGTGTAATTCCTTTTTTAATTTTATTTAAATTTTTTTGGTTTAAATCTATTATATTAACGTTATAGTTTTTATTCGCGAATGCTAGAGCTAAAGGAAAACCAACATGGCCTGCTCCTCCAATTATAGATAAAGTTTTGTTAAAACTCATTAATATTTACTTTTTTTTTGAAAAATTAATTAATTTTATTATAATCTATATACTATTAGAAAACCTAGTCTTTAAAAAAATTAATATGAATTTTTCTAAATAAAATGTTTGTAAATTTAGGATCTTTTAATTGACATTGAATAAATGTATTAATATTGAATTTATATATACTTAAAATAAATTTTATTTCAAAATGAATAGTTCAAAATTAGTAACAACATGCCAAATATGTAAATCAAAAAATCTAAATTCAATACTATTTTTAGGGTACTTGCCTCCAGTAAATAAATTTATAAAAGTAAACACAAAACCAAAACAGGAGGAAAGTTATCCTGCAGAACTATTATTTTGTAATAATTGTAAACTTGTACAATTAAGCTTAGTGGTAAATCAAAAAATTTTATTTCCAATAGAGTATCCTTACACCAGTAGCACAACTAAAATTCTAAGACAAAATTTTCATAATTTATTTTTGAAAATTCAAAAAAATTTCAAATTTAAATCAAGTGATTTGGTTATAGATATAGGTTCAAATGATGGAAATTTATTATCAAATTTTAAAGATAACTTTAAAGTTTTAGGAGTAACACCAGAAAGCATTGGAAAAATTGCAATAAAAAAGGGCATACCCACTATTTTAAATTATTTTAATCTTAAGACTGCAAATTTAATAATTAAAAAATATAAAAGGGCTAAAATTATAACAGCCACAAATGTATTCGCACATATGGATAATTTAGATGAAATTATGAAAGGTATAAAAAAATGTCTAGATAAGAATGGTGTTTTTATTACTGAGTCACATTATTTGATGCCTTTATTAAAAGAGACTCAATACGATACTGTTTATCACGAGCATTTAAGATATTACTCTGTTACAAGTTTGAAAAAACTATTCTTTAAACACGGTCTACAAATATTTGACGTTGAAAAAATTCCAACACACGGTGGATCAATTAGAGTTTACTGTTCTTATAAAAATAAATTTAAAGTAAAAAAAAGTGTCAAAAATTTTTTGAAAAATGAAAAAAAATATCTAAATTATAATTTTTTTAGAAAATTTGAAAATAATGTTGTTTTATCAAAACTTCAGCTTTTAAAAATATTATCAAATATAAAAAAATCAAATTTAAGAATTGCAGGAATAAGTGCACCATCTAGAGCTGCAACTTTAATTAATTATGTTGGCATAGAAAAAAAAATAGTTGAATGTATATTTGAAATTAGTGGGTCTTATAAAATTGGTAGCTATCTTCCAGGAACCCTTATACCAGTTGTCGAAGAAACCAAAAAAGATTTAAACAAGTATGATTACCTTCTGATATTTTCATGGCATATTTATAAGGAATTAAAACATGTGTTAAGGAAAAAGGGTTATAGGGGGAAATTTATTATTCCCTTGCCATATCCAAAAATCGTGACATAAGACAAATTTATATAATAGTTAATTTTGACATGAAGAAAAAAATTTTAGTTGTTGGTGGTGCTGGTTACGTCGGAGGTGTTATTGTTGATCTACTTTTATCTAGAAAGAATTACGATGTAACAGTTTTTGATAATCTTTTGTATGAGGATAGTTACAGAAAAAACTGCAAATTTATAAGTGGAGATATAAGAGATAAAAATTTTTACAAAAAAAGCTTAAACAAATATGATGTTATAGTTTGGTTGGCTGCATTAGTAGGTGATGGAGCTTGTGCAATTAATCCTGGACTTACAGATGAAATAAATTTTCAGACATTAAAAAAATTATCTAACATATATAAAAAAAGAATAATTTTCATATCAACATGCTCAGTGTATGGTGCTCAAAATGGTTTTTTAGACGAAAATTCGTCTGTTAATCCTTTATCACATTATGCCAGTTCAAAATTAAAGTGTGAAAGTATTTTAAAAAATAAAAACTCAATAATATTCAGACTAGGAACATTATTTGGAGTAAGTGATAATTATTCTAGAATTAGAATGGATCTAGTAGTTAATACTTTAAGTGCCAAAGCTTTCTTTGAAAAAAAAATGTCTGTATTTGGGGGAGAGCAATTTAGACCTTTACTACACGTAAAAGATGTTGCAAGAGCTATTGAAATTGCAATAAAATCAAAAAAAAAAGGGATATATAATTTATCTTACAAAAATATGAAAATTATTGATATTGCTAAAGAAATTCAAAAGTATTTTAAAAATACAAAAATTATAAAGACAAAAATAAAATTTCAAGATGCTAGAAATTATAAAGTAAGAAATATTAAAGCCTCTAAAGATCTTTCATTTAAAGCAAAATATAATTTAAAATATGGTATTTTGGAATTAAAAAAACTTTTGATAGAAAAAAGAATTAAAAATTTTAATGATCCCAGATACACAAATCAGAAGTATTTAGAAATCTTTAAAGAAACTATTTAAAATGGAACCAAAATTAATTAATGGAAGTAGGGTATATGATAACAGAGGGTCGTTAAGGTTTAGCAATGAATTACAATTTAAAGGTATTAAAAGATTTTATATAGTTCATAATTATAATAAAAATTTTATAAGGGCATGGCATGGACACCTAAAAGAAGAAAAATTTATTGGATGTATTAAAGGAACTTTTCAGATTTCTGCAGTTAAAATTAATAATGTAAAAAGACCAAATAAAAAAAACAAAATTTTCAATTTTTTTTTAAATCAAAGTAACAATAATTTTGTTCATATACCAAATGGATACGCTAATGGCTCAATGTCTCTTGAGGAAAATTCTGAACTTTTGATTTTCTCAACATCATCTTTAAAGGATAGCTTAAAAGATGACTTTAGATATAAAGCTGATTATTGGAACCCTTGGAAAATAATCCCAAGATAAAAAATTATTTTAATGAAGAAAATCTTACTTTTGGGATCAACTGGAATGTTAGGCTGGCAAGTTTTAAAAAATCTTCAAGAATTAAAAAATTTTAAAATACTCGCTACATATAAAAGTAAAGTCAAGTTATCATTATTAAGAAAAAGAGTAAAAATTAAAAAAAACGTTAATTTTACAAAATTTGATATTAATAAAACTGTTAAATCAAACTATTTAAATTTTGATTTTATCATAAATTGTATAGGGACAATAAAACCTTACATAGATGAAAATAGTCAATCTTCAATACATAATGCGATCAAAGTAAATTCGTTGTTTCCTCACACTTTATTACAAGTAAAAAAAAACACAAAAATTTTTCAAATAGCAACCGATTGTGTATTTGATGGTAAAAATGGCAACTATTGTGAGAGTGACATTCACAATCCAGAAGATGTTTATGGTAAAACAAAAAGCTTAGGTGAGATAAAAGCAGTAAATTTTTTTAATATTCGTTGTTCAATAATTGGACCAGAATTAAGTGGGCACAAATCATTATTAGACTGGTTTAAATTTTTACCTACCAATTCTAAAGCCTTTGGGTTTAAAAATCATAATTGGAATGGTGTTACTACAAATGCTTTTGGTAAAGCTATTTGTGGTATAATAAAAGACGATATTAAATTACCAAAATTAATACATTTAATCCCAAAAAATCAATTAAATAAGTTTGAATTACTAAAGGTATTTAAAAAATTTTTATTAAGGTCAGATATTAAATTAAAACCGAAAAATTCAAATGTTAAAATAAATAGAACATTAAAAACTTCCCATAAAATTTTAAATAATAAAATTTGGAAAAGTGCAGGTTATAAAAATACTCCAACTATAGAATTTCTTTTAAGAGAAACAATTGATTAATAGACAAGCACTAGATAGAAATTTGTAATGTTTAGAAATAATACTGAAGAGAGAAATTGCCTTCTGTTATCTATCTTTACTTTCCTCTTACATTTATTAACTATAAAATATTATCCAGTAAATTTTGAATTTAGTTTTTCAGAAGGCGCAAAATTTATTGATAATTTTGATAAAAAAGTAATTGATGAATATTTTTTTAATCAAGCAAACACGTTTGTATTTCCTCTAATAATTGGTTTAATTAATAAATCTTTAATGATTAATGATACGCTAATAAGCGCTAAGTTAATATCGGGAACATCTTATATATTTTTAGGAATTGGTTTTGTAAAAATATTTAGACATTATAAGATAAAATTTAGTTGTTTTTTCTTTCTTATATTTTTTTTTTTAAATCCTTTGATATGGACGTATGGTCATAGAGGTATTCCTGATCTATTTGCTGTCTCAATAGCTTTTTATTCTTTTGCATCTATTTTAGAAAAAAAAGAAATCAAAAGCAAAAAAAATTATATTGGATTTTTATTGTTAGGAATTTCAATATGTCTAAAACCTTTTTGTCTTATCTACCTTGGACTCATTTTTTTATTAGAATACAATAAAGATATTTTTAAAAATTTCAAAAAATTTTTCTTACCATTTTCAATCTCACTATTTTTACCATTTATATATTTTTTAATAATTAAAATAAATTATGGATTTTATTTGATACCTGAGAAATTTTCTAGTGAAGTAAGTTTTTTAAAAGGTGGTTTTATAAATAATTTTCTAGGTTATTTTATTATTTTATCAATATTCATATTTCCACTTTCATTTAAAAATTATTTTGTAAATATAAAAAATATTTTATTCATAATTTTTATATTATTACCTCTATCATTTTATTTAGGTTTTATTATAAATAGTCCACAAGCAGAATTAAATTTTGGATCTTTAAACCATATAGTTGGAGATGAGATTATTTTTTTTATAGGATCAATTTCACTTTTTATATTATTCTTGTATTTATTTGATTGTATCAAGAATAAACAATTAAATAAATTTGAGTTTTTAATAACAGTTTTTGTTTATATTTTAATTCTATCGTTAACTAGACCATCACAAAGATACTTAATTATTATTTTACCAATTATAATGATATTTTTCTTAATAACAGGTAATTTTAAGAAAAAGACAATCTTTTTTCCTATAATTTTATTACATACATCTTTCAATATTTTTTTAAGTATAAATTTTTATTTAAATGCAAGTATTAATAAAACAATAGTTGAATATTTAACTCAAGAGGATATTTTAAAGAATACACTCCCTGGTCCTTTATATCCTCATAGTTATCATTTCTTTTATTCAAAAAATGATAAAATTTACATTATAACTAGAGACCCAAAAAATAACATCAAGGAATTTAAAAAAAATATTTATTTTTTAGAAAAAAAATTCTACTTGAAGAAAATTTAATTCTAATTTTTTTTATTAATTAAATAATATTTAGTTTTAAAACCGAAAAAAGTATTTTGAAATTTTAAAAAATAATCCTCTGCTTCTCTTGTAATATAATATTTCTTTGAAAGTTGATTATCTAAATAAAGAAATCCAAATGCGTGATCCAGTGTTTTGAAATCTGTAATTTTTTCAATTTCATTTTGTTTTAGAATTAAAAACATATTATTGTAAAATTTTGAGTTATAATAAGAATTGATAAAAGACAATATATTTATTGGAAAATACAACAGAATTCCAATAACGATTAAATATTTTATTTTTTTTTGGTCGATGAAGTTTACAAACAAAATAAATATTATAGGCAAAATAAAAATCAGGTATCTTTGCACTGGTTTAGATAAAGATAAAATAAATATAAATAAAAGTAATGAAATTATTATTTTATTAAATAAAAATTTATTTTTTTTATATTCTAATATTTCGTAAATTTTTAGTAAAAAAATAAAAAAACTTGAAAAAGAGATAACTAAAAAAATTGACTCGTGAAAATATAAACCAAAAAAACCAAAATTAAGCTCGCCTAAATTTAAAAAATTTAAATAATAAACACCTATTACCACAGTCAATAGGTATAATATGATAATTTTGATACCAATTCTTCTTTTTATACTAAATGTTAATGGAAAAATAAAAATGCTTAAAAAACAAAAATATCCAATAAAGTTTTGAATAATAATTTTTATATTTTTTTTCAATTCATGGTCTGACGCAAAATGCTCTGATAATAAATAGAAACCAAAAAAAAATTTTACAGAAAAATAATAGATAAAAGGAATAATTAATAAAAATATTAAATCAATAAAATATCTTCTATCAAATTTTGGTATTTTTTTAAAATCTACAAAACAAATTAAATACAATAAATATATAAAAGCAAAAGGTTTTAAAGCAATAGATGCACCAAGCATAAGATAGGATCCTCGCCTAAATCTGATATTTTTAAATTTGTATAATAATAAGCCGCTTGCATAAAAACCTAAAGCTGAAGATATTAAATCTGGAGTTGATCGAAAGCTTAGTGTCCAAACTATAGGGTTAAATAAAAAGAAAATTATTACAAGAGATTGTAGTGATTTATGAATCTTAAAAAATTTTAAATGATAGAAAAGTCCATATATGAGAAAAATATAGGAAGAAAACGATACAAGCCGAGAAATTACTAAACTTTCTAAAGTTCCTAGTGTTATTCTGTCAATAAAATTTATAATTAATGAATAAAAAAGTGTATTAGCCTGATTTTTAAAATAAAATTCACTATACTTGCTTTCAAATGAATTAAAATATTTTGAGCCTTCAGAAAAAGTGTATTCGTAATTTATTGGAAAAAAATTAAGAGATAGTAAATGTAAACTTATCGTAAATAATCCAAAAACTAATACTGAATATTTAATTTTCATAAATTTATCTTATATAAATTCTGTCTTCCCATTCCATTAGGGGAAATTTAATTGTTTTATAAAGTTTAAAACCAAGTTTTAATATTTTTTTATGAAGTCTTTTGCAATTAAAATTTTTATACATATCGTCCTTATGAAATTCTATTAAAAGGATTTTTGTCTTTCTTAAAATTATTTGTCCACCATCTATAACCTGCTCTTCATAACCCTCTACATCGACTTTTATTAAATCTATATTTTTTTTTTTTAAATATTGAAAAGAGTCGAGTTTTTTTACATTTACTTTTTTTTCTTCAATCTTATTTTTAAGTGAGCCAAGTATTAAGTTTCTTATAAATAAATAATTTGATTGATTATTTATTTTTGAAAATGAAGAAATATAATCACTGTTTTTGTTTAGCAAAAATTTCCTTTTTGAATTTTTTTCTCCTATACCATTATTAAAAATTTTTAGATTTTTTTTATTTTTGTATTTTTTTAGCAATTTTCTATATAGATAAATATTAGGTTCAAATAATACCAATTTTAAATTTTTATTAAAAATTAAAAATAAGTCTGTGTAACTTCCTTTATGGGCACCAACATCTATTATATATTTTGGTTTTTTTAATATTTTTTCTAAATAAAAAATTATTTTTTTCTTATGGATATATTTATCGATAAGTTCAATTGACCTATATGCAATCTTATTAATTATTTTCATTTTAAAAAATGGAAAAAACACTGCCTTACAAATAACAAAAAAATTTTTATATTTAATTTGCTATTTCCATAATGTCTCTTATTAACCTTAATTGGAACTTCTTTTAATTTAATTTTTTTTCTATTTACAATTAAATAATCTAATAAAATTTTAAAGCCCTTTTTATATAAAAGTTTATTATTTTTTAAAGATGTTCTTTTACAAATAAAAAAACCAGCAAGTGGATCAGTTACATTAAGTTTAAAAAGGTAGTTAATTATTGCAATAAACAATTTACTTAGAAATAACCTTACAATACTTTTTAGTGATTTTGAATAATTTGAAGAGTTCTTTAAAAATCTACTTCCGATAACAAAATCTAAGTTATTTTTTTGAATTTCTTTAAGTAGTTTGTTTATATTTTCTGGGTGATGTTGTAAATCTGCATCCATTAACACTATATATTTTCCCCTTGAAATTTTTACACCATCCAAAAATGCAGTTGAAAGATTTCTTACTTTTCTAAATATATATCTTACGTTTTTTTCTTGTTTTTTAAGTGATAAAATTTTGGATTGCGTTTTGTCAGAAGAGTCGTCATCAACATAAATTATTTCATAGCTTTTACATTTAAATTTCTTTTTAATAGCCTCGTATAGTTTAAATATATTTTTTTCTTCATTTAATGTAGGTATGATAATAGAAATAATCATTTAATTTATTTTTAATTATAAAAATTTTAAACTCTTTATATTAAATTTAAAACTCTTAAAATAAAAATATGATTTACGAAAATATAATAATTGGCTCTGGACCAACAGCAGCTACAATTGCTGATAAACTTTTAAAACTTAATAAAAAAGTAACGATTATTGATATTGGAAATACTATAGAAAAAAAAAATTTAGAAATTAAAAATGAGTATCTTCATACAAAAAATAAAGAAGAATTTTTAAATTCTATAAGAAAAAATAAAATCTTAAATAAGTATAAAAATCCACATCTTAAATTTCCTTTTGGATCAGAATTTGTTTTTCAAAAAAATAGTTATGAAAATTTTTTTGGACCTAAAAATTTAGATTATATTCTTTCAAATGCATATGGAGGATTATCTAATATTTGGGGAACAATGGTATCTCCCTTTTTTCATAAAGATATCGAAAATTGGGACATTGGATTTAAAGATTTTTATAAAAGTAAATCAGATACAGAAAATATTATTCCCATATCAAGTAGCAAGGATAATTTGCAAGATTTTTTTGGAATAAATTTTGGTAAAGATCACAAATTTAAACTATCAAACCCCGCAAAAACTTTTTTTGAAAATATGATGAAAAAAAAAGATTTTTTAAACAATAATGGTTTATTTTTTGGAAGAAGCAAGGTTGCCGTAGGAAATTATTATTCAAACAATAATGTAGAATGTCAAGAGTGTGGATTATGTCATTATGGTTGCCCCTATGACTGTATGTTTAATTCATCACAATTGTTTGATATTATTAAATCAAATAAAAACTTCTTGTACATAAACAATAAATTTGCGAGTAAAATTATTAAAAAAGATTCACTCAATTTAGTTGAGTGCATAGACACAATAACAAAAGAACAAACAACTTTTTCTTCAAAAAATATATTTATCTGTTGTGGACCTATATCAACTGCAGCTTTACTATTTAGAAGTAATTTAGTTAAGGCTAATAAAGTAACATTCAAAGAGTCACAAAGATTTTTCTTACCAATTTTTAATAAAAATCATATTAAAAATAGCACATCACAAGACAAAAACGTTCTATCAGAACTTTACTTAGAAATTTACGATAAAAAGTTATTATCTAAAAGTGTTCATTTGCAATATTATTCATTTGTTGATATTTTTTTAAAACCTTTAGAAAAATTTTTTGGAAAATATGTTTATCTATTTCCAAAAATTTTCCCTTTTATATTTGGAAGAATAAATCTATTAATTGGTTATTTACACTCTGACTATTCTAACAAAATAATTATGACTTCAATGCCCAATCAAGAGTCTGGAAAATATCAGTATTCATTATCTTTTGAGAAAAATGATTTAGTTAATGATGCGGTAAATAAAATCACTTCACATCTTAAAGAAAATTTTAATGAAGATTTTTATATATTTAATAATTTAACCAATATAAATTTAACAGGCGCCAGTTATCATTATGGTTCAAGTTTTCCAATGAGTAATTCTTCCGACTCTTTCAAAGATCACACAAATTTAGATGGAGAATTAAATAATAACGAAAATATTTATTTATTAGACGCCTCTATATTGCCAGATATGCCAGGTCATCCCACAACTTTTAATGTTTGTGTTAATGCTGCAAGAATCATTAATGATCTAAATGAAAAAGGAAAAATTTGATTAAAAATATTTTATTAGTTGGTCATAAATCTTTTTTAGGCAAAAAAATTAAAGAGTCAGGACAAAAAAATAATTATTTAAAAATGTTCTTTTTAGAGAGTTATTTTAATGAAGATGATATTTATTCATTGAGTAAAAAAAATTTTTATGAAAAATATTTTTCAAAATATCCAAAAATAGATGTAATTATTTCTTGTCTTCACATACACAAAGACAAATTTAAAGATGAACTTTTACTCAATACTAAA
>MDTB01046738.1_pt1 | contig 18188 bp, 13 predicted proteins | sample 811161 | NCBI WGS metagenome assembly MDTB01 (sample SAMN05326650, study PRJNA326480) | marine metagenome | isolation source: seawater | place: Mediterranean Sea | collected 2009
ACCAGCAGTTCCCTCATTGGAATCCACAAAGCTTACTTTCCAACCTTTGTCTTGGCAATAATTGGTGTACATACGGTAAAGATCTCCTGCAAAAATACTGGCCTCATCGCCCCCTGTTCCTGCACGGATTTCGACTACTACATTTTTTCCATCTTCAGGATCCTTTGGAATCAGCATTAATCTTATTTCCTCCTCCAATTGGGGAAGTTGCTCTTTGGCCTCCTGTAATTGCATCTTTGCCATTTCGATCATTTCTGGTTCTGACTCCTCTTTTATCATTAGCTCTGCTTCCTGAATGTTCGCCAGAACTGATTTATAAGCGGAACCCTTTTCAACAACTTTGTTCAAATCTTTATATTCCTTATTAAGTTGAACATATCGTTTTTGATCGGCAATTATATCTGGCTGAATTATCAAATCAGATACCTCAATAAATCGCTGCTGAACAATCTCTAATTTTTCTATCATCTTAGGAGAACAAGGTAATTCACAAATTTAAATGTTTAATAGCTATCATTCAAGCTTTTGAAAGTACAACTCATATTTGATTAATATTTCATCCTCCATTTTTCGCAACATAAAAGAAGGCAGCGGCACTTGAAAATCTGAGAGAGTCAACTTAAACTCTCCCTTCACCAAGAGGTTATTTTTTTGGTCAGTAATCTGTGCAATAATTTTCTTTTCCAAATCAATTCCATGAAAATTCATACCCCCTAAAAAAATCGCTTTGTCATTATTAATTTCAATCTGGTCTGAGTAAAATTCAATTTTGGGAAACTTCAAAACTTCTAAAATTTCCAACGCATTATTATCTCTGTTACTATTATTACTATCAAAATCTTTAAGATACATTGCAATTGCAATTTTTTGGAAAATACCATCATTTTCTATGAGTACTCCTTTAACATTTTCATTGCTACCCGCCCAGTCATGCAAAAAATGGGATGCTTCATAAGTGATCAATGATTTTTCCGAATCTAATACCCATTTTTCTTGGGCTTTGGAAACCCAAAAAGACATTATAACAATGCAAAACAAAACTCTTTCCATAACATTTAAAATTTAAATACCAATATTGCAGTTGCATAACTGGCGAAAGTGGTGTAAGCGGCATACTTGTGCCAATCCTTATTTTCTTTTGAATAGGTATTCGTGGCAATCATACCAGAAAAATGAATATAAGCCAACCACTTATGTGCTTTAATGGAATTGAACCCCTTCTCTTTTTTTCTAACCAATGGGGGCGGGGCGAACAGAGATAGTCCAGCTCCCGTAAAATACGAGGCCGTTACCAATTTACCCATAGTTTTGTGAGCATCGTATAAATCGTAATCCCCATTATATAGTTTTCCACCCATAATTCCTTGAGCTACCATACCTGCCAATGTCAAATAACCTATTATCTGATGTGATTTGAGCATCAAATTTCTTACTTTCAATTCCTTCTGCCTTTGCTCCAAGGTTAGCTTGGAAATGCCTGTATTTCGAAAAAGCCCATTCTTTCCCCAAAAAATGGATTGGGTAAAAATCATTTTTTTAGGTAACAGTTGCTTTTCTAATGTCATTTCCTCCTCAAAGAGTTCTTCCAAAAGTGCATCTCGATCCTGCGCGATAATAAATTGAAAAATAAAAAAAGAAAGAAAAACAAATTTTTTCATGCAATGGCTCCACAAGGGATTACTAATATAAATGATTAATACTGAAAAATTCCCTTGGGTGAATGGATCGTCAATTTTTTTTCATGTGAAGCCTCTACCCTTCCGACTACTTGTGCCTCAATGTCAAAAGATTGAATAATATCTATCACTTTCTGGGCTTGTAACTCGGGTAAATAAAGTTCCATCCTATGGCCCATATTAAATACCTCATACATCTCTTTCCAATGGGTGCCCGATTCTTTTTGGATCAATTCAAATAAAGGAGGACAATCAAATAAATTACTTTTAATAATGTGAAGCGCCTCAACAAAATGTAATATTTTGGTTTGCGCTCCTCCACTACAATGCACCATTCCATGAATTTCCTTTCGGTCTATTTGATCCAAAATTGATTTAATGACTGGGGCATAAGTTCGTGTGGGGGATAAAATCAATTGTCCAACATCCAAAGAAGTATTTGTGGAATCCGTCAATTTTTTGGAACCAGAATAAACCAAATCTTCTGGCAATTCATTATCAAAAGTTTCAGGATATTTTTCTTTTAAGGCGGAACCAAAAACATCGTGTCGTGCCGATGTCAGACCATTGCTCCCCATGCCTCCGTTATACTGGCTTTCGTAACTGGCCTGACCGAAGGATGCCAAACCTACAATCACATCTCCAACCTGTATGTTGGCATTATCAATTACTTCCTCTCTTTTAATCCTTGCTGTTACGGTAGAGTCAACGATGATGGTCTTCACCAAATCCCCAACATCAGCGGTTTCTCCTCCTGTGCTGTGGATGTTAACCCCATGTTGAGACAAATTGGCTAACAACTCCTCTGTCCCATTGATGATTGCTGCAAGTACCTCTGAAGGAATTTTATTTTTATTTCTTCCAATCGTTGAGGACAATAAAATATCATTGGTCACACCGACACAAAGAAGATCATCAATATTCATAATCAAGGCGTCTTGAGCGATGCCCCTCCAAACCGATAGATCTCCTGTCTCCTTCCAATATGCATATGCCAAAGAACTTTTGGTTCCAGCACCATCGGCGTGCATCACCAAACAATGAGCCTCACTTCCCGTTAAAAAATCGGGAATAATTTTACAAAAAGCTTTCGGGTAGAGTCCTTTGTCTATGTTTTTAATTGCTTTGTGAAGATCCTCCTTTTGCGATGAAACTCCTCTCAGATTGTACCTTTTATCACTCATTTACTTCATTGAAATTCAAAGTTAACACTATTCCCTCAACCCTTACGAGTTAGATTGTTTTTTATCATCTACAAAACAGAAGTTCACGGTATTTGGCCAGAGGCCATAAATCATCATCAACCACCAATTCTAATTTATCGCAGTGATATCTAATATCAGTCAAAAAGGGTAAAACTTTTTTGCAATAAGACGAAGCTTTATAAAATTCGTCCTCAATTTCATTTATTTTCTTTCGGGTTTCAATCATTTTAACAATCCCCTTATTAATTTCTTCAATATGCCCCGAAATACGTTCAATGATTTTAATCTGTACATCGGCAAATTTATAGTAATCTTCACCATAAATCTCTTTAAGACCTTTTACATTCTGAATCAGTACATTTTGGTATTTGATCCCCGTGGGGATAATATGATTTCGCGCGATATCTCCCAATGTTCTAGACTCAATTTGAATACGCATAGTATATTCTTTGAGATCAACCATGTACCTCGCTTTTACCTCGCGTTCACTCAAAACATTCATCTGTTCAAAAAGAGCTATACTTTTTTTAGAAACGTATGCTTTAAGTGCTTCAGGGGTATTTTGAATATAACTCAGACCTCGCTTTACAGCCTCTTTCTTCCATAATTCGCTATAACCGTCTCCCTCAAAAAGAATGTTTTTAATGCCTTTCAAGTTGTCTCTCAAGGCATTGAAAATGGCATCATCTTTTTTCATATCCTTTTTCTCAATCAAAGCCTCTACTTCCTTACCAAATTTCTGTAACTGTTGGGCCACCGCTGCATTGAGAACAGTAATGGATTTTGCACAATTCGACTTTGATCCGACCGCTCTAAACTCAAATTTATTTCCCGTAAATGCAAATGGAGAAGTTCTGTTTCTGTCGGTATTATCAAGCAGAATTTCTGGTATTTTACCGATGACGTTAAGCTTTAAATCTGTTTTTTCTTCGGGTGAGAGTTTTCCTTTTGAAACATTTTCCAAATCATCCAATACAGAACTAAGTTGTTTACCGATAAATACAGAAATTATAGATGGTGGAGCCTCATTAGAGCCCAATCTGTTGTCATTACTGGAACTAGCAATCGAAGCCCTCATCAATCCTTCATGAGATTGAACCGCAGCAATGGTATTGATGAAAAAGGTCAGAAACTGAAGGTTACTCATAGGTGTTTTCCCTGGACTTAAAAGATTGACTCCTTTATTAGTTGACAAAGACCAATTATTGTGTTTTCCAGAACCATTGATTCCCTCAAAGGGCTTTTCGTGAAATAAAACAATAAAATCGTGTTTAGTCGCAATTTTGTTCATCAAATCCATTAGCAAGGAATTGTGATCTACAGATAAATTAGCCTCCTCAAAAATGGGAGCCAATTCAAATTGTCCCGGAGCAACCTCATTGTGGCGTGTTTTTAAGGGAATTCCCAATTGCATCGCTTCAAATTCCAATTCTTGCATGTAATTGATTACCCTAGGCGGTATTGAACCAAAGTAATGATCATCTAATTGTTGTCCCTTTGAGGGTTGATGTCCAAAAAGAGTTCTACCTGTAATAATTAAATCAGATCTTGATGCCGCTATTGCTCTGTCAATCAAAAAGTACTCTTGTTCCCAACCAAGAGTTGCATTGACTTTTACAACGTTTTTATCAAAAAGCTTACAAATCTCAGTTGCTGCATTGTCCAGTGATTGAATGGATTTCAACAATGGGGTTTTATAATCCAATACCTCTCCGGTATAGGAGACAAAAATTGTTGGAATACAAAGCGTTTTTCCAAAAATAAAAGCTGGGGAAGTAGGATCCCAAGCAGTATATCCCCTTGCCTCAAATGTATTTCTAATGCCACCACTAGGAAAACTAGAGGCATCTGGTTCTTGTTGCGCCAATTGACTCCCATCAAAGCTCTCCATGGATTTTCCAGAAGTTTGTAAATCAAAAAAGGCATCGTGTTTTTCGGCAGTACCGCCAGTGAGCGGTTGAAACCAATGCGTGTAGTGTGTTGCCCCTTTGGACAAAGCCCATGCTTTTATTGATGCTGCAATTTGATCAGCATAAGATCGATTAATTTTCGAACCCTTATTCACGGATTGTAACAGCTTATTAAATGTATCTTTACTTACATATTGTTCCAACACATTAATAGTAAAGACATTACTGGCAAAAAGTTCAGAATATTTTTTATCATTTTGAAAAATACGCGGAGATTTATCAAAAAGTCTTTCTAAACTTTTTTTTCTGAGGGAATTCATCGAGGAAGTATTTTAGAAACTAAAACAAATATAATTTTAAAATGAAAAAATTAAGGTAAGTGTCCTAAAATTTTGTGAAATTGAAAATTTACCCCCTTAAAATTGGTGTCTTCATAAAAATGTATCAAGGTATTTAGAATTAACACCCCATAAAGGGATGGTATTCACAAGAAATTTTATTTTTACTGAATTGAAACATAAAATTAATTAATATGAGTAAGTCTAAATTGGAATATATCTGGTTGGACGGCTATAAGCCGACCGCTAGTTTACGTAGCAAAACAAAAATTGTAAATGACTTTGGTGGTACACTAGAAAATTGTCCACTTTGGTCTTTCGATGGTTCTTCAACACAACAAGCAGAAGGCAATTCTTCTGATTGTCTTTTAAAGCCTGTCGCTCTTTATCCTGATCCTGATCGAAAAAGTGGATTCTTAGTAATGACCGAAGTTTTAAATGCAGACGGGACTCCTCATGTCTCCAACGGTAGAGCAACGATTGATGATGATGACAACGATTTCTGGTTTGGATTTGAGCAAGAATATTTTTTATGGGATCCTGAAACAAATCTTCCGTTAGGATTTCCAAAAGATCAAACACCTCAAGGCCAATTCTATTGCTCTGCAGGTGCTAAAAATGCTTTTGGTAGAGAAATGATCGAAGAGCATTTGGAGCAATGTCTAGAAGCAGGGATTAACGTTGAAGGTATAAACGCCGAAGTAGCTTCAGGGCAATGGGAATACCAATGTTTTTCTAAAGGAGCCAAGGAAGCTGGAGATCAGATTTGGCTCTCTAGATATTTATTGGAACGTTTAGGTGAAAAATATGGTTTAGCAATCAATTGGCATCCAAAACCTCTTGGAGCAACCGATTGGAATGGTTCAGGTATGCACGCTAACTTTTCCAATGAGACCCTCAGGACTTGTGGATCTAAAGACACATATGAAAAAATATGTGAGGCCTTCCGACCCGTCGTTGATGAACACATTTCTGTCTATGGGGCCGATAACGACCAGCGATTAACTGGTGAGCACGAAACTCAATCCATTACAGAATTCAGTTATGGTATTTCTGACCGTGGAGCTTCTATTAGAATTCCCATAATGACAGTTGAGCAAGGATGGAAAGGGTGGTTAGAAGACAGAAGACCTGCCTCCAACGGTGATCCTTATCAAATTGCCAGTAGAATTATCAAAACAGTTAAATCAGCAAATGTTTAAAAACAATATATTCGCTTAATCATTCGTTGATTGATTATTAAAATCCCGCTAGAGCGGGATTTTTATTTTATAGAAATAAGGGAAATATAAAAATTATGTAAACGATTAACAATATCAAACCATCTGTCCAACCCAGCCTAGCCGCTTTTGGAAAAAACACTAACGGTAAAATTAAAAGAGAAATCCCAAGCATCCACCATATATCATTGCTCAACAGACCCGTATCTTGAACTTCAACAGGGTGGATCATTGCGGTAATTCCCATTACTGCGAGGATATTGAATATATTGGAACCAACAAGGTTACCCAACGAAATCGCTTTTTCTTTATTAATAATTGCGATAATCGAAGCTGATAGCTCTGGAATACTAGTTCCTAAAGAAACAATAGATACGCTTATGATTCGCTCACTTACTCCTAGGTTTTGAGCCAAACTTACCGCTCCTTTAATTAAAGTCTCTGATCCAAGCCACAGAGAAAACCCTCCAAGTAACAAAAAGCTCACTGTCTTTGATGTTTCTAAAGCCTCGTCATTCTCTGGGGCTTCATCTAAGACAGCTTCTTTTTGATATTTGATCAAATAACCCAGAAATAATATTAATAATACAAATAAGATCGATCCCTCATAGGCCACCAATTGATTGTCTGAAACCAAGAAAAAATAAAATAGCAGAGAGGCAAATATCATCATAGGCCAATCTGTTTTATAAAAACTAGAGGTCACATTAATTGGGGATATAATAATAATAATCGCCAATACAAATCCCAGATTGGCAATATTAGAGCCAACCACATTACCCAAAGCCAAATCAGGATGTCCACCTAGGGCCGACTGGACACTTACAATCAATTCTGGAGCAGAGGTCGCAAATGAAACCACTGTCATTCCGATGACAATCTTTGGTATTGAAAAACGAATAGATAGAGCTACAGCTGCACGCATCAGCCAGTCTCCTCCTTTAATCAAAAGAAATATACCAATTGCTAATGCTAGTAGAGCCATATACTGGGTTTGGACAAATATAGTGCATAGCATTTTAAAAGAATGTTTAGATATTAAAGTGATCTAAACTAAGGTTAATGTAAACCATCTAATCCTCAACTAAAAAGAATTTACCATTGGTATCCCACTTTTTAGATACTTAGAGTGGGCCTTGTCTTTGTATATAATGGTTACCTTTTGGTCTACTTTAGAATGTAGGGTTACCTTGTCCAAATGACCCGAATCCCATTCCATGTCAACTTTAATGTTCCCTCTTGCGCTCAGTCCCTTGACGGCACCTGAGTTCCATGCCTCAGGTAAAGCGGGTAACAACCTAATAACGCCACTTTCATGAGACTGGACCAACATCTCCGCTACACCTGAGGTAAATCCAAAATTTCCATCAATTTGGAAAGGGGGATGTCCATCAAAAAGGTTATTGTACATAGATGTTTTAAAAAGCAACTGAATGTGCTTGTGTGCCATTTGTCCATCCATTAGCCGAGCCGAACAATTGATCAGCCATGCCCGACTCCAACCTGTCCCTGCACCCCCGTTATCTAGGCGATAATTTAAGGTTCTCCTAACCGCTTCGAATAATTCGGGTTCATCAGTTTTGCTGATTTGATCCCCAGGATGGAAGCCATACAAATGTGACATATGCCTATGACCTGGTTCAGGCTCTTTATACTCCCTGTCCCATTCCAATATTCTTCCGTCTTTACCCAATACAAATCCCGGGCGGAGTTTTTTTAATTGATTCTCAATTCTTAAAGTCAAAGGACTTCGGATTCCCAAAATTTCACTGGCCTCGAGATAATTAGTGAAACTCTCATATATAACCTGTTGATCCATAGCACTGCCCCTGCAAAGGGCTACAGACTCGCCTTTTTCATTTATATACCGGTTTTCGGGTGAGGAAGAAGGAACTGAAATCAAGGTTTGATCTCTTGGATCTTCGGTTAACCAATCAGAGTAAAAGAGGGCTACCTGTTTCATAGCAGGAAATGCCCTTTCCCTTAAAAAATTTTCATCTTGCGTAAATTCGTAGTGATACCAATAATGCTGCATTATCCAACCCCCTGCTCCAAATGAAACACCCCAATAAGCTGTGGCAGCCCTCAGCCAAGTTGGAACCCAGAGATCCGTAGCATGAGGTATCATGCTTCCCCTCATCCCAAAATTCTTTTGAGCGGTAATCTTTCCGCTTTCCACCAGACGATCTAAGAAGTCGAATAAAGGTAAATTCAATTCGTGAAGTCCAGTGAGATTGGCCAACCAATAGTTCATCTGTAAATTAATATTCAAGTGATAATCGGCATTCCATGGTGCATTAATATGTTGGTTCCATAGTCCTTGAAGATTTGCAGGTAAAGTACCTGGTCTAGAAGAGCTAATTAGTAAGTAACGACCATAATCAAATAGAAGCTGACTGAGACCTGGATCTACTATACCAGCTTTAATCTTCTCCAATCTATCATCAGTTGGTAAGAATGTAAACTCTGCATCTCCCTCAAGCGAGAGTTGTGTTCTATTATAGTAAGATTGATGTTCCTTGACATGTATACGTTCAATTTCCTCTAAAGAAGCCGCTTTTGCTTTTTCTATTTCACTATTGTTTTTTTGAACATACGATGGAGTATAGTAGTCTGAGTTCGTCGCTAAAAAAAGGATTAGTTTTTTCACACCTGACAGCTCAAGAATTCCATTTATTGATCTAATGTTTCCACCAATATTCTGAGACGATAAATGTGTTTGAAATTTTACTCCCGATAGTATAGGAGTAGGTTCAGAGTTAAATTTACCCGTTCTTTGAGTGACTTCTCCTTCCATAATGATTTGTTGATCAAAACTTCTGACGCTGACCGTTTTTTGCCCTTCATCCAATGGTCGATCCAATCTAATTTTACCGTTTAATCCATTTGGATGGTCTGAACTGAGGTTGATAACCATAACTTGGTGTAAATGGGAAACAAATACCTTTTGAACTATATCATAACCCTCAGATTTATATTCTGTGATTGATAAAGCTGTCTTCAAATCTAGGAAGCGTTTATAATCAGTAATATCTTTGTGTTCCCAGTCGAGAAATAAATCCCCCAAAGTTTGATGGGAACGGGTTATAGATTTATTTGAAAAATAGTAAACCATGAGAGAATCCGCTGATTTAGCATCTCCTTCAAAAAGAGCTTTTCTTACTGATGCTAGATTTGCTGGTTTCCCAGGAGGGTGTTCCCATCCCAGATCATTCGGCCAAAGGGAATCATCGTTCAGTTGTATCCGCTCATTAAAAGGGTTTCCAAAAACCATTGCACCAAACCTTCCATTTCCCAAAGGAAGTGCTTCTTCCCAAACTTCAGCAGGTTCGTCATACCAGAGCGTATGGTAAGGAGTATCTCTATATATTTCTGAACAGCCTAGAACAAGAGAAAGAAAAATAGTAGGTAAAAATGATTTGATAAATTGAGGAGACATGAGGTTTGATTTTGAATTTAAATTACATAAAATTTACAGTAGAAAATAAAGAATAAGTCAAAGACTACCCTAAAAGTGTATTTTTAATTAAATACTGGGAGGGTATTCGATTTCTTATTCGGGTTATTTATATAACTATAATTTTTTTTCAATGAACTGCCTTTTATATTTCAATTTCTTAATCGTATTAAATACTGTAATGATTGAGAATAATATCAACCTCTGCATACAAGAAAGACAAAATATAATCTTTAAAAATGGAATGATTCATGTGGTCGGTTTTTCTGGTCCAGGTAAAATTGAAGTATATACAATTATTGGGAATCAAATGATGACCCAGAAAGTACGTGAGTTTAGTTCGTTTCGATTGTCTCTCAAACTAAAATCGAGTAACATCTATATTGTTAGAATATTTAATAAAGATCATCATAAGTCCTTCAAATTGGCAGTACCATAAACTCAAATTTAAATCCTGAACCACTATTTTAAATAAAAATCAAACCATTTAAAAAGACAGAAAGGTTAAGAAATTCATTGAAAATTATAATTTTAAGGTATTAACCATAAGTTATTTAAAATATAAAAACCATTATTAATAATTGCATTTCCTTAATTGCTGCTATCTAAAATTCTCAATAATCACCATCAATCCTCAGGATTCATATTATAGAACTAGAAAAATACAATGGAATCAATGAATGGTCAGAGATATTGAAAATACGGTTTAATGAAGTTATTAAATATGGACAATGAGCAGAATGGATAAAGATGAGGAGAATCAATAACTCTAATAAAATAATTTTAATTCATATATTTTAAGACCCATCACAAATCAGAACCATTTGATCTAAACCAAAAAGTCTTAAAAGTTTGTGAGTGGATGCACCAGTAAAGTTTCCAAAATGGAAAAACTTAAATTATAAGCTTGGGAAACTAAAGCTACTGCAGACACAGAAGTAATTGCTAAATTTTAAACCATAAGCATTGATTAATTTTCTAGTTCAAAAAACAGTAAAAAGTGCATTTTAGTAAATAAAATGTGGAAAGAGTATCTTAATGATGCATTGGTCAAAATGAATTCGTTTTTTTGATTGAGGTTATGCCTTAAGACTCACTAGTAATGCTTCTGAAAAATAGAATAAACCTAAAACCAACGGGCGTTACTTTCAATGGATTTTAATTATATTGACATTATATCAATAGTCATTTGGCTGTTCAAAGAAGGTTTGATAAATATCCATTACCTAATATGTCTGAAATGAAAAAAATGGAAAAATGAGTTATTCAAATTAAGGTTTAATATTTTTGATGTTTGTGAAACACTTTTGCAGGAAATAATGGCCTCAGCATTTTTTTTCAATTGAAAAAAATTGAATTTACTTAAAAATTTAATCAATCATTGAGGATTTAAACTCTTACTTTCATTAGGATTTTTTGTTAACTAAGAATCAATTATATTTGTTATGATTAATAATTCAAAACTCTACAGGGAAATTCTTTTATGGCATTACCTACTGCTGGTACTGGAGGTGAGCAAGACCAATTTTGGCCTTTACCTAAATACTATTTTTCAGTTGATATTGGTAGTTTTACTGACTTACCCTTTATGGAAGTAAACGGTTTAGACATAGGCACAGACTTAATTGAATACAGACATGGAAATAGTCCCAGTCACACACCTATCAAAATGCCTGGTTTGGGAACTGCGTCAGATGTAACGCTAAAAAAGGGAGTATTCTTAGATGACAACCAGTTTTATGATTGGATCTCTCAAATTAATTTAAACACATTTGAGAGGTTTGATGTAGTCGTTAGACTTTTGGATGAAACCGGAAGTCCAAGGATTACATGGAATTTGAATAATTGTTTCCCCTTGAAGATTACCCCTGCTGAAATGAATTCACAAGAATCTGGTACAGCAATTGAAACGCTAGTGTTAGCCCACGAACTTGAAACTTTATCATCTGATTGATTATCAATTAATTAAATTTTTGGGACCCTTCATAAATTATTTAGTAATTTCATTAAATCTAATAGTTTCATAACTTCAAAGTCTACAGTCTAATCAATATATGAATGGAAATATGTATTGTAAAATAGGTATATTAGATAAGAGTAATTTACAATCAAAGACCATATGAATATTGATCTTACTGGTAAAAATGCACTTGTTGGGGGAAGTAGCAAAGGTCTTGGTCTTGCCATTGCACAACGTTTGGCAAGCTCTGGTGCAAATGTTACACTAGTGGCAAGAAATAAATCTGCATTGATGAAGGCTGTCAGTGAACTGGATGAGAGTAAAGGCCAAATCCATCAATTTTTGATTGTTAACTTCTCTAAATATGAAACGTTTAGTAAACAAATCGAAGCCTATTTTGAAAAAAATAATATTGATATTTTGGTAAACAATACTCAAGGTCCCCCTCCAGGTAAAGCCTTAGAAAAAAAAATAATTGACTACCAAACTGCTTTTGATTTACTCTTCAAATGTGCAATCCATATGACTCGCTTAGCTATTCCACATATGAAAAATCAAAGTTGGGGTAGGGTTATAAATGTCTCCTCTATTACGGTTAAAGAACCCTTAAACAACCTTGTGTTATCTAATAGTTTGCGGGCAGCATTGGTTACGTGGGCTAAAACTCTGTCAATTGACGTGGCGAAATTTAATATTACGATCAATAATGTATTAACTGGTTTTTTTGATACTGAACGTTTGGAACAATTGAATTCATCTAAAGCGGTCCAACAGGGAAAAACACTTTCGAAAATCAACAATGAGATCAAAGATAAAATACCAATGAAACGTTTCGGAAAAGTTCAGGAATATTCAAATCTGGTATGTTTTCTCGCATCCGAAAAGTCTGGATATATTACTGGAACAAACATTCCCATTGACGGGGGAGTTTTGAAATCTCTTTAGTTAATAAATTATCCAAACTAAAATTTTATTTACATAAAACTAAAAGTTTAATGAAACGCCGATCATTTATTACAGGAACAACAACATCTATCTCAGGACTAGGACTATCAACTCTAACTTGTGATAATCGCCCTGAAGAAAAAATTGTAAGACCTCTCAAAGTTTTTACTACGGTAGATCAGGAAAAAATATCTTTTTACGCAGAGATTTTCAATGAATCGATTAAGGTAGTTCACATTGCAGACACACATTTATTTATGGATGATGAGAGGGGTATTCCTTTCCAAGAATTCAGCAATCGAATGGCAAAAGCTTACAATCAAACCAAACATTTTAAAACAAGAGAAAAAACCTCTCCAAAAGAATCCTTTGAACAAACCATTGCGTTTGCAAAAAAAGTCAATGCAGATGTAATCACTCTGGTTGGGGATATTTTTAGTTTTCCATCTGAGCTAGCAATAGAGTGGGTAAAATCAAAATTGGATACTTCGGGAATCCCCTATATATATGTAGCAGGAAACCACGATTGGCATTATGAGGGAATGGAAGGCAGTTTGGAGACTCTTCGTAATACTTGGATCGAAAATAGATTATGGCCGCTGTATCAAGGAAATAACCCCTTAATGGCAAAATATGATATAAAAGGGATCAGATTTTTGGCTATTGACAATTCGACTTATGAAATCAATAATGAACAATTGGAGTTTTTTTTAGAGCATATGGAAACTGGATTGCCCCTAGTTTTGTTGGTTCACATTCCAATGTATGCACCCGGTAAAAATATATCTTTTGGATGTGGAAATCCCTACTGGGGAGCTGCGACTGATCGTAATTTTAAATTGGAAAGGCGTCCAAAATGGCCTGAAAGTGGACATACTCAAATCACATTTGACTTTTACGGTAAGGTTTTTAATGCACACAATCTGATCGCGGTTTTTGCTGGACACAAACATCGAAATTCTATTGAGGTTATCAAAGGAAAGCCTCAAATAGTATCGGATGACAATGCAAGTGGAGGCTATCTTGATATTGACTTTTTACCACTTGAAGAGGAACACAAAAAATTAATTTTGTAAATAGACCTTAATAATGTTAAATCATAGAGAATCCCTGAACAAAATTTTTAATAATTTAAAAAAATGTTTTCAGATTTAATGACTTTTGGGCTAATTGATGAAATATATAGACTTTAAAGTTTAAGTTGATTATGTTAAAAATCAATCGTAACAGTTAGATTATTTTATGAATCTAAAAGGAGTTTAATAGTAATAAATTTAATAGTAAATGAAACATTATTTATATTATATATTTTGCGGGATCATTTTATTTTCATGCCAAAATACTAGCAAAATAGGACCAAAAAAACAATTGTTAAGACCCAATGTTATTTTGATCATGGCAGATGATATTGGTTTCGAATGTTTGAGTATCAACGGAAGCATATCTTATAAAACACCGGTTTTAGATTCATTGGCGTTAAACGGGATCAATTTTACCAAAGCCATATCTCAGCCTCTTTGCACACCTTCCAGAGTAAAAATAATGACCGGAAAATTCAATTATAAAAATTACGACTATTTCACTTATCTCAATCCTAAGGAAAAAACATTTGGTAATTTATTCAGGGAAAATGGTTATAAAACAGCCATTGTTGGAAAGTGGCAACTCAATGGAATTGAACACCAATTGGAGGGTTATGATGACAATACTCGCCCACATCACTTTGGTTTTGACGAGTACAGTTTGTGGCAGTTAACCAAGGTCAAAAAATATGGAGAGCGATTTGCTAATCCTTTGATTGAGGAAAATGGTAAATTTTTACCAAGAGATGAAAACGCCTATGGCCCCGATATTGTTTCAAATTATGCAATTAATTTTATCAAAAGAAATAAAGAACAGCCTTTCTTTCTTTACTACCCCATGCTTCTCGTTCACGGCCCATTTGTCCCCACCCCCGATTCTCAAGAATGGAAATGCATTGAAACCAAATCAAAAAAAGACAATAAATTTTTTACAGAGATGGTATCCTATATGGATAAAATAATAGGTAAAATTGTCAATGAATTGAAAGTGCAAGGGATTGCGGAAAATACTCTTTTATTTTTTGTAGGTGACAACGGAACCTTCACCTCATTGGTCAGTCAAACCGAAAATGGACCAATAAGAGGAGGCAAGGGAAATACAATTACTCATGGAAACCATGTGCCATTGATTGCAAATTGGCCTAACAAAATAAAAAATCCAAGAAACTACTCAGGGCTGATTAACTTTACAGACTTTTATGCCACTTTTACCGACATTTTAGGTGTTCATAATAAAAGTGATGGAACTAGTATGATGGATGTATTTGCTAATGAAATCATAGAGAAAAGAAAAACCGCTACTTCATATTATGACCCAATGTGGTCTCCTAAGGTCACTCAATTTAGAAATGTTTATTCACAAGATTATCGATATAAATTGTACAAAAACGGTGAGTTTTATGATATGGAAAATGATGTTCTTGAAACAAAACCTCTAAAGGATGAAAACTTGGATGAAGATCAAAAAACAATTAAAGCAAAATTAACTATTGAATTAGCTACCTTCCCTTCACTTCCCGAATTTTCCTTTGTTAGGGGGCAATAACCTAGCAAAAATTAGTAGAAAATTTTAATAACTATATAGGAAAGTTGATTATTTACTTAGTTATATCGATTGACGAAAAAATAGACTAGATAAAATCATATGAAAAACAACACAGACTAAATGTTATAAATTATGTGTTTATTTTTATTTGTTTTTTAAGTTTTTTGATGTTGCTAATGCAATCACCCTTCCACTATCGCCTACTGCGTTATAAAAATGATAGACAATACCATTCCATTTTAATACCCAAGGTTTATGCGCATATTTTTCATCATAATCCATAGATGACTTAATTAGGTCTTCTCCATCCCAATCTGTCCAGTTGATTAAATCGTATGAGCAGGCAAAACGGTTAAAAGCACCAGGTTTCCAAAATGCTCCAAAATAGAACATTACATATATATCACCTATTTTTGTAATTTGCGCATCACCACATATTCCTTTTCCTCTTGTAATTAACGGATTTTCACCTAAACGTCTCCAATTAAGCATGTCGTCTGAGACTGCCATGGCAATACTTTCATAGTCTGCTGTTTCTCCTTTAGCATTGTAATACATTACAAACGAGTGTCCAGTGAGCCTATCATTATCACGAATAACTAGACTTTTAAAAATCTTATTATTGTCAAACCACCGAGCATCTTTATCCTCAGGAGATAGAATAGGAGCATTGATTCTATTCCACTCATTTACTTGAGATAAAATTGATGTATTTGCTAGACCAATTTTCAATATACCTTTCTCGTATCCTTTGCTTGCTCCACCAATATAGGTCATCCAGTATTTATTTTTATATTTTTCCACTGAATAATCGCCTCCCCACTGAGTTTTAACAAGAGATATATATCCAGCTTTTTGATTCGAATCCCAAGTATTTTCTGTAAATGATAATATTTTTCCTTTTGATTTCCATTTCAACAAGTCATTGCTTTCTGCCAACCAAGTTTCATAACCCTGCCCATCGAAAACAATATAAGTCATGTACCAAACATTATCTTTCATAAATATTGTAGGGCAGTCTACTTTCTTGGTGGAATCAGGATGTTTAAAAACAACACCGTATTTAAATGGGGTTTTTACAGTATTGTATATTTTTACCATTTCATTTTGAGGGACGTGTTTTTTCAATGATGTACTCCAAAGATATAAACCCAAAAAAAATGACGCAGTTAATATTAAAAATATACTTTTCACTTTGAGAATCTACTATAAATATTAATAAATGGTAAATACATTCAAATATTTTTTATTGATAATAACAAAAAACGTTTACTGAAAATACTATTTATTCGTTTATGCATTTGCTTGAACCTAAAATAATAATATAAAGTTCTAACCTTTGATGGTAGTTTTCTTTAGTGCTTTAATGATATTAATTTTGCGTGATTCTAACATTACATATTTAATCTATCAATAGTATTAATATGTAATTAATTAGCAGTACTTAAATTAAAAAGTTTTATTTCAGGATATTTATTATAAATCATCTAATTCTATTTAATAGTAAATTCTTCCTCAACAATAACTGAAATTGGAAAAGGTAATATTTCATCCATTTTATATTTAGAAAGTTTAAATGGTGTACTTACCCCATTAGCCTTAATTTTTATAGTATGTTTACCTTTACTCAGTTTATCTTTTTTAACTCGGTAGATTTCAGATATTAATTCTCTTTCGATTAGTTTACCATCAATAAATAAATTGTAACTTTTTGGCTTTTCACCTATAGTAGTCCATTCAAAAATTAGCTCATCTCCCTCTACCTCTGGTTTCGAAACTGCAAGCACAGTAGCATTCGAAACTTTTTTATTGTAAATAGCGATAATGGCTTTGGTTAAATTCTGATAAAAGAATCCCCAACCACCATTATCGCCTCTATATCCTGGAGCAGTAAGCGATACTGGTTCTATTTCGTCACTAAGATCTACACTATAAATATCAACATAAATTTGTTTATTTTCTCCGTAACCTTGGCCCTCTGCCTGACCAGTATATTCATTATACTGATGCAACATGATAAAGGCTGGTTTTGTTTTTTCGGCCTCCTGCATTGACTTTAAATAGGTCCACCCATTTCTCTTCCCATAGGCTCCTTCAGCTTTCCAACCATATTCAGGGAAAAGTGCTGTACAGACAGTAATTGCCTCTGCCTTACCATCTCTGTAGGTGGTAATTGGTTTTAATGAACCATCCATCCAGGACCAATATCCAAATTCATTGTGTCTAGTTAATTGATTTTGCGAAGACATCCACCTAACAGAAAATCTTGTGTCATCAACTGAAGACTGTTCTTGTCTCATAATGTCCATTGAGACCTCGTTCGCTCCGTTCAAAGTAAGGGTTTGCTTAAAAAAAGGCACTCGAAATGCGGATTCCGTTCTTGCCTTTTTTGTGCCCACAGCACCAGTATCGAGAATAATAACAAGTGGTTTACCATCCCAAATTTGCCATAGTTTTCTAAATCTTGGATTCCTAACATAGTCCTGATAAATCCAATCCAATTGTTCATTTAATGCCTCAATTGCAGCTGGTGGTCCATTACTTAAACCTGGCATCAATGATATCATTGGCACTGGTAAACCCTCATCTCTCATATCTGCCATGGTCTCTAGAAATATTTGAGTAACATGTATTATCTGGTCGGCTCCATCACCTCTATCAGTCCAATGTTTTGCTCCCCAAATATGGTTAGACCAGTCAACTACTATAGAGTTTACTCCCATTTCGATCATCCATAAGATTTGTTGGCGAAGAACATTAGGGTTGGTAGAATCATAAAACCCAAATAGTGGTACTGCATGAGCTCTTGCCCAAGACCAGCCAGGAATAAACCATGGTTCCCATTGCAT
>MDTB01078728.1_pt1 | contig 18188 bp, 17 predicted proteins | sample 811161 | NCBI WGS metagenome assembly MDTB01 (sample SAMN05326650, study PRJNA326480) | marine metagenome | isolation source: seawater | place: Mediterranean Sea | collected 2009
AAATCTCCAGCCTTTCCAATTGATGCTGACAAATCATAAGGTCCTATAAAAACTGCATCTAGACCTTTTACAGACAATATATCTTTTAAATTATCAATAGCTGTCAAATGCTCAATTTGGGCAACTATTATTGGTTGAACAATAGAATTAATCTCTGAGTCAAATTTAATACCAAAAGAATTTGATCTCGAAAATCCGACTCCTCTTTTCCCTAGAGGTGGGTAACAAGACATCTCTATGACATTTTCTATTTGTTTTTTAGTTTTTATATTAGGTATAACTAATCCACTAGCTCCTGCATCTAAAACTTTTGAGCTATCTATCCCATCATGATTTTTTAATCTTACAATTGGCAAGGTTTTAGATGGATCTATAGATCTAAATAAGTTTGGTAATTCCTGTATAGATATTGCACCATGTTCTAAGTCAATTGTAATCCAATCATAACCACTATTAGATAGAATCTCTGCTACATCAGGACTAGGCATTTGAATCCAAGTACCAAGAGAAACTTTACTTTGTTTAAGTTTTAATCTTATTGTCTCAATTTTTTCTGTTCTTAGCATTTCAAATTAGGCTTTTTGTTTTTCTTCTGTTAAAATTTCTATTAATTCCAAAAGCCCATAACCTAAATCAACGTGCATCTTAGGAATATATTTTTTTCCTGACTTGTCAGAATATGAATAAGGAGTAATTTTGTAGTGCCCCATATCAGGTTGATTTAGTATTTCAATATTATTTTCTTCAATACCTAATATTTCAGCTAACATTTTTAGCATATCAATAACACTTATTGCTTCTTGGCCAGTTATTACAAATGCTTGATTATCAAAACTTTTATCAATAGCCTGAACTGCTGTTTTTGCAGCATCTAGAACGTGAATATATTCACGCATTGCACTTGGGTAACCTTTATATGTTATTTTTTTGTCACGAATTGCTTTTTTTATAATCCTAAATATGCTATTTTTATCATTAGATCTTGGACCATATAATGATCCATATCTTAATATAGTATAATTTAAATTATGCAGTTTATTATATTCATCGATATATAGTTCAGATGACTGCTTACTACATCTGTAAAAACTTCCTTGTCTACTATAAACATACATTGAACTCGCATAAATAAATTTCTGAATGTTGTTTCTTACACAAGCCTCTAAAACATTAACGTTTCCTAAAATATTAGTTTCAACTGATAGTTGTGGGTTTTTAATTAAATAATCTAAATCAGCTAGCGCCGCAAAATTATAGACTATATCCTTTCCTTTAATTATTTCACATAATAGTTTAAAATTTAGTATATCACCTAAAATAAATTCTTGGTTTTCTTTTTTCCAACTTGATACATGATTGTCGAAAATTGTAACATTATAACCATTTGTTGTTAGCTGGTCAGCTAAATGTGAGCCTATAAAACCGCTTCCACCAATTACAACAACATTTTTCATATTTAATTCTTCTTTTGTATGAAATATTCTGAATCTGGAACCATGTTTTTTAATTTTTTATTGTTGAAAAATCTAACTACTTCCTCTGTTGCTTCAATCTCCATTCTGGTTCTACAATCTTCTGACATTGACCCCATGTGGGATGTCAGGAGACATCTTTCTATGTTTTTTAATGGGCCTTTATACGGTTCATTTTCAAAAACATCTATAGCTACCCCAGATAAATGACCACTATTTAAAACGGAAATAAGATCTGATTCATTAATAATACCACCCCTAGATGTATTAATTAAGAATGAGTCTTTTTTCATACTATATAATTCCTTTTTTTTAATCATATTTTTAGTTTGTCGAGTTAGGGGAGTGTGGAGACTGATTAAATCTGCTTTTTTATATATTTCTTTTTTAGTAGTCCATTCAACCTTCATAACACCATCAATACTATGGTCAGGCATTATATCATTGAGTAAAATTTTTGGCGTACCAAAAACTTTCAATCGTCTTAGCACTCTTGAACCTATTCTTCCAACACCAATAATACCAATGGAAATTTCAGAAATTCTTTTACCAAATATTCTATTCCATTTTCCTAAATGCATTTGCGAGTTAGAAACATGCAAATATCTTAAAAGAGAAATAATTAATCCAATAGTCATTTCTGCGACGGCTGGTCCTGGTGCTTCAGGCGTGTAAGAAACATTTATATTATTATTAAGACAATAATTCAAATCAACGCCATCTAGTCCAATGCCTACCCTTGAGATAATTTTTAACTTATTGGCATATTTCAGAACATCTTCATTAATTATTTCAGTTCCTGCTATAATTCCATCAATATCAGGAATTAATTTTATTAAATCTGCAGTTGTTAATTTCCTATCTAGAGGATTTACAATATATTCTATAGAACTATTTTCTAAAAGCTCTAAAGGAAATCTATCTTTTTTACCAAATGGTACTGTTGTTATTAAAACTTTTGTCATGTTATAGATTAAAAATAGTCAAATTTATTTTATTATAAACCTATTTGTTTAAAACTCATATGCTTTTAACAAACTATAGATATTTCTTAAACATTTTTTTGAAAATAACTTTAGTATATTGAATAAACAAATGCGTCAAGAGGATATGTTTTTATTCATTTTACTAGAAAATTTTTATTATTCCAACCTAGAGAAAAAATAGCAAAAATATTATGTTTAAGCAAGAATAGTTATACTTTTTTAAACTTAATCTTTTAAACTTAATTATTTTATAATAAAAGATGCGCCTAAAGGTACACTATAATTAAAGAAAACATTTTTGTTTTTAAAGTATTCATCCCAAGCTTTAGTTGCTCCTGGAAATTGAGCGCCATTATAATCATCACAGACAATAATACCACCTTTAATTAGCCTTGGATAAAAAAATTCAAGGCTTTCTAAAGTTGGTTCAAATACATCTACATCAATATGTACAAACTGGAACTTCTTATTTTTAATAAGATGAAATTTTTCAGGAATCCATCCAGGGTAAACTTTAGTAAAGTCAAATTCTGATAGTAGTTGATTTAACTTCTCTTGTGGATATTTAAATACAAATCTTTCACTATCTATTTCTTTTGATGAAAGCTTTTTAATTCTATTGTTATCTTTTTCAGTATATTCTGATAGGCCTTCAAAACTATCAAAAATATGAAAATCAATATTAAGCTTACTTTTTTTAATTAATTTGGATATTGCATAAGTAGAGTGACCTTTGTAACAACCACACTCAACAAAATCAAATTTTTTTCTATTACCTAAGGCATAATTAGCTAGTTGAAATAAAGAATAATATCTTAGTCTTTTATGAGGGTTATCCCAAGTATTAGACTTTATTGAACTTTCTTTGTATAATTGATCAAAAAAGTTTTTTTCATCCTCTAAATAAGGAATGAATAAGTCTTTTCTCAATAATTCATAATTTTTTTTCTGATACAAATCTAGCCCAAATAAATTTAATATTTGATTTATAAAATTAAAAATTTTCCTTAAACAATATTTAAAAATATTCATAATTTTTCCCTAATATAACTTAACTAGTACACAAAAATGCTTGTCCAACATATTTATAAGTAAACCATTTTTCAAATTTAAGGTTAGTAGTTTTCTGAAATTCTAAAAAAGCTTTTCTTTGACCTTTGTTGTTATCTGCATTAAATGTATTCCAATCATCAAATAATAGAACTGATCCAATTTGCAGGTTATTTTCAATAGAAAAAATAGCCTCCTTAGTAGAAGAATATAAATCACAATCAAAGTTTACTATAGCTACCTTGCGGTTTTTTAAATTTTCTTTAAGTTCATTTTTTGTGTTTTTAAAATTTCCTTTGTATAAAAAAAAGCTTTCAGATGGAATTCCATTCTTTAGACATTTTTTTTTAACTGAGTCATAATTGCTAAAATATGAACCTTTTTCAAAAATAATATTTTGTTCATCATTTTCTGGCATTCCATCAAATGTATCAAGACCATGGAATATTGGTTTGAATTTATGATAATTACTTTTCATCATAAATTCACGACGCCATTTTTCTTGATGATTTAACTGTTGATTTAAAAACTCTTTGAATACGAGCCTTTGTTGATAGGATTCAACAAAACTACCACCCTTATAAACACCGAATTCCACATAGTCACCTTTTATAAAATTAGTGACTATATATCCCCAAGATTTATGAAGAGCTCCTGCAACATCATTTTTATTTACTTCCCCTGTGACAATTGAAAGTTTTTTGATTAAATAATATATTAATAATTTTATAAATTTCATTAATGTTCCTCTATGAATATAATTTCATTCTTTTAAAAATTTTTTAAAAAAAGAAATTACTCTATATGAATTAAATTTACTGTAAATCTTTAGTCCTATTAGATTAATAACTCCAACAATCAAATAATAAAGATAGTATAACAAAAGTAATCTAAACTTTTTAAATATGTTAAAACTTATTTCGTAGAGACTTGATCTTGCGTATTCAAGTTGTAATTCATGTTTAAATTCATCAATATTTCTTAAACTTTTAATTGCATGATTAATAGTTTCATTAATTATTTTTTTTTCTTTTTTAGCTATTATATAAATACTTTCCTTTTTTGAAAAATAAAACACTCCCAGATTTATCAATTCTCTTCTACTAGGAAGAAAACCTTTATCTAGTATTTTAAGATTTGAATTTGAAAACATTTTAGTTATTGCTTCAATTGAAAACATTGATAAGTGAGATGTATCTGTTAGCGGTAGTGAAAATACATTGGGCACTTCAACGTAAATAATTCCTCCAAATTTTAATGCATTTACTAGATCTAATAGTGTTTCTGAAGGTTTTTCTAAATGTTCTAATACTTGGATAGATGTTATTAGGTCGTACTTATTTTTTGATAAACCTGATTTGTCTAAATTTATAGTTGAAAATCCAAAGTTTTCAGCAGTTCTTAATCCTTTTAAATCAACATCTGCTATAGTAATTTTATTTATTTTAAAATACTCTTTTATCCCATAAGCTGTAAGGCCATTATAACCTCCAAAGTCTAGATATTCTAATTGTTTAATTATATTTACATTCAAATGTGGTTCCATTTTAGAAACTGCTTTTTCCCATCGCAAGAAAGTAATTGTTGACCAAGGCAAATCTATAGGTGGTGAAATATTAGGGTTTTTAAACTTTTCAAACCCTACATTCCTTTCTCGATATGTTCCATCTGAGTAATTTGTTTTTTCATTTTTAAAATTAAAATGAGATACACAATGACAAAACTTGCAATAATAATTACCCCACTCCTCTTTGTTTCTTAATGGAAAAATTGCAGTATCGAAATAAAAATATTCGACATCTTTTTTATTACAAATTCTGCAAAATACATTGATATTTTTTGGTGATGCAGTTTTCAAATATTCGTATGGTTTAATCATAATTAGAGTATTTTAATTTTGGAGTACCTTTACTGAATATCATTAATTATTAACTTTAATGATTAATAATAAGTCTGAAAATTAGTCCTTAAATAGTTTGAATTTTTAATAAATGGGTTTTTCCCATCCAGTAAAGTAAAACCACCGTAAAGAAAGTGCCTGGTGATTTTATTATTTTTCATTTCAGATACCGCATGATAACTAGTATCATCATTTCTAAAAATGACCAATTTACCATCATCAGGACTAATTTTATCTACAACCAAACAATCTTCCTCATTAGGTTGAGAATTAAATTTCGAAATATTTTCATTTTTTAGCTTATAGAACTCAAGATTTCCACCTTCTGCATCTTCAGAAATCTTATTGAAATACAAAAGAAATACTATTATTCTTTCGTCACTATCACGATGAATTTCTCTTTTATATCCATTTAAAGCTGTTGAATAATCGTATAAAAGTTCTACCGGTAAGCTTTTTAATCTTAGAAGCTTCATTTTGAAAAACATCTTAATGAATTTATACAACCTAAACAATAAATATTTTATTACTTGAGAGGATTTAAAATTTAATAATGGCTTATTATTCATTTCTTTATATAGCTTTTCAAATCTAGATATTTTTGATTTGTTTAAAAAGTTTGTAGTTTTAAATTTATGATTTTTTATATCGAGCTCTTTACAACAAAATTGAAAGAACTCTTCAGATGAGACTTTATTAACTAAATTTTTCCAACTTTCTGAGTTTTCTAATAGCTTAAAAAAGTCTATGTTTGAACTCGTTAATGCTACTCTTCCACCATGTATAGAAAATTTATTATTGTCAGCTAAAATTTTATTTGCATCATTTATTAATTTTGCACAAAGGTTTTTAGATAAGAACTTATTAATAATTTTGTATTTCATAATATAAACCCTAATTTAAATTATTTATAAAGTTGCATCAAGTCTTAAAATATTAGATCTAAAATTATATCATTTAGTTTTAAAATATTGATACATCTGCTCAGCTGTAATAAAATCAATTTCTTCGTCTATATCAACGGATTCAAATTTATCAATTTCAAAAATCAATGGGTTCTTTCCAATTCTATTTTTATTTTCAAAAAATGATTCTTTCTCAAATATATATATACACGAATTTTCTTCAAATAATGGATCTAAGTCTTGAGTGTTTAATAAAATGTCCTTATCATGATTAACAGCCTTTCCTTTTTTATCCCATAATCTAGTTTGGAATTTATTAACTGAAAAAAGTGAGTCATGTTTTGGAAAGTTATCTAGGAATAATTTTACTGCTTTATCAAAAGTTGCTGCATTCACAAGAGGGTTTGTTGAATGTGTTTGTAAAAAAAACTGTCCATCAATATTATTTAAGTCATAATTTATAATTTGGTTCATAGGTATATCACCATTAACAAGATGTTCTGGCCTATTTATTAAGTGAATTTCGGGAAAAGAATTTTTGCAATACTCTATAATTATTTTCGAGTCTGTATTTATATAAATTTCACTGATGTTTTCACAAACAAGTAAGGTATTTATAATATGAACAAATAGAGGTTTACCATTGGCAAAAGGACGATAGTTTTTCATGGGTACCCTCTGAGAAGTATCTTTCATGGGAACGAGTGCTTTTATTTTCATATTAAGTAATTTTAATTTTTGATTAAATTTTAGGTTCTATAAAGTCTGATAAGTCGTTTTTTTTAAGATATCTTTCTCTTAGCCAACTTGGCTCAAACCCCTTCATACCATAGTTTTTAGTAAATATTTGAACATCTTCATCATTTCTAGGTATCTCATTTTTGATATTAGGAGTTTCAAATAACTTTGCATCATGATTTTTTATGTAAAATAAGTTACAATAACCAGAAATATGTATTAATTTATAATCAAATTTAGAAAATAAATTATTCAAAGCTGAAAAACTAGCACCATAAATTCTTTTATTATTAATTTTTAATTTTTTAACTGGATATGGTAATGATAAAGATTTGTTTATGGGTAGATTTGGATTATATTCTACTATAAATAATTTTGTTTTAATTTCAGATTTAAGGAGTTTTTCAGCTATAAAATAGTCATAACTGTCTATATCTATACAAGAAATATCTAGCTTTTTTACATTTTTTTTATCTAATAAACTGAGAATATTATCTGGAGTAACAAAATATTTAAAAGGTTGGTTAAAAAGAAATTTTAAATATTTTAGGTTTTTATATTTAAATGTAACTTTAATAATATCAATAATATTAAATACCTTTGAATATAGATCATAGTTTCCAGCAAAATATATTGCCTTAGCAAAATTTTTCATTCTAAATGATCTTGTAGTTGTTCCAAGAACTCTGTGTTCCCCAAATTCAAGAATACTAGAACTTTCATCAATTCCTATTGTCTCAAAAATTTTTATTATGATACCGTCTTCAGAATAATGAGGACATTCGTTATAACCATCTTTATGAAATATATTTTTTCTATAAGAATTTAAATTGATCATATAATTTTTCTTATGTGTTTTGAGAAATTTTCAATTTTATTTTTAAACATATATATTTTTTTACACTATGAACCATAGTAAATTTGATTATATTTTATAATACAATCAATAAAGTTAATAAACTATTTTCTATTAATTTTTTTGGATCAAAGATTTTAGTGTCTGAATTTATAAATTAACTTATAACTGTTTGGTTTCCCCATTTCTTTGAATACCATTGTGAAGTTTCATATAGTATATTATCACGGTCTAAATTTTTTTTTGATAGTTCAAATAATTTTTCCATTATTTCTCCAGTTCTCATTGAACCGTTATTATCATTAAAATGATCTAATTCTTTTATAATTGAATCCCAGTTACCAATAATGGGATTTTCACCTAATTCATTAAAATTTTCGTTAATTACACTTATGGTATCATCCCAATTTGAAAACACCACTCTTCCTTTGGGTAGTTTATGTAGAATATTTTTTGGATCGCCCTCTCTGTCTATTAAAAGAGTAGGAATGTTATGTAAAGCAGTCTCTAATGCAGCAGTACCAGCACATAAGTGGCTATGAATACATAAATCAGATGCTAAAGAAGCAAATAGGATCTTGTGATCTCTTAAGATTATACATCTACCAGTCTTTTCAGCTTCTTTAAGTAAAGAATAATCAGATCCAAGTATTGTTTCTAAGTTTGTAAAGTTCTTAGGCTTAAAAATAAGGCCTAATTTATTGTTTTTAAATAATTCTTGTATTGTTTTTTTATACGTTTGAATTTGTAATTCTGGGCCTGTGTGCCATTTATTACCTTGGGTTGCACCTTCATCTATAACTGTTATTATTTTTTTCGCTCCATTATTCAAAATTTTGTGCCTTAAATCTAAGGCTAGTTCTTTCATTTCTTTAGATGTTTCATTTCTAGTTATTCCAGTTATAAAAAAAAACTTAACTTTAGCTCTCTGTTTTTTTTCTACATCAACACTGTGCTTTGAATAAGCTAAAAAAATATCAGAAGAAACTTGAGCGTCTTGCATTTCGTGCCCAAGAAAACCTAATTGCCAGGTTACTGAAATCCCTCCCAAGTCCCGAATAGCATTATTTACAGCCATATGTGTGTGCGAAAACCTATCCCAAGAAAAAACTATTTTTATATTGTATTTATTAAATATGGATTTCCACTCTATATATTGGCGTTTGTACTCTAGTAAAATTTCATTGAGTTGTTTCCTCTCTGAAAACAATTTAAATGATGAATTATTTATTGTAGGAAAATTAAAACCATTCTCAAATTTAAAGGGTGCCGCAGTTATATTTAAACTATGATCTTTGAATCTTTTCAAAGAACTTTTATCATTAAGTGTTATGAAAACATCATTTAGATTATTGAAAGATTTGTTGATCCAGAAATAGTCAGAGTTCTTTCCAGAATCTTTATCAAAGTTAGTATTGCCATTGAGTTCACCTCTACTTACCAAAAATATTTTTGGACCGTTTTGTTTAAATTTTTTATAATTTTTGTCTTTTTCTTTTATTTTAAATGTATAATTAAAATAAACTTGGTGAAGAAAAGTATAGTTTATTATTATATTTTTTATTAGTTTTATATAAAAAGTAAATTTTTGTTTTGTGTGTTTATGGCTTTTTGGTCTTACCACAAGGGTTTCATTGCTTTTTCCAAAGCCATTTAATTTTATATTAATTTCCCTTGCTATATTTTGATAAACCCAAAACCATGGTCTTTTAAAAGTCCATAAATAAGTTTCATTTTCTATATTATTATTTGATTTAAGCCATTTAGCTATTTCAATTAGGAATAAAAGTCTTGCTGGACTTGAAAGAAAAAAAATAGGGCCTCCTTGGATTGTCCTTAATATATATTCTAAGATATGATTTTGGGAAATATTGTTAGTAAGAGTTTTAAATTCTTTTGTCTTTTTCAAACTCTCAACAAAGTCATAGAGATCCTTTCTTTCAATTCTTAGCCGCACTAACTCACCTTCGTCATAGATATCCATGAGTTTAAAATTTAATTTTCCAAATTTAATTTTAGTGATCTTCGAGTAAAAATTAAAAATATAAAATATGTAATTTGATCCATCAATGAAAAAGATCTCATTGATATTGGAAAAAATTGAATGCCAAACGAAAATGAAAAAATTTTGAATTGTCAGTTTTTCAATAATTATTGACATAGTTTTTTAAAAGCGTATTAAAGTTATCAAAATGGTTTATATACTAATTCTGTTGTTTTAAAAGAAATTTATTATATGGTTTTTCGATGTAAAAAATGTTTAAATATGTCTACAAGACCAAGAATTATCTTTGATGAAAGAGGGTGGTGTAATGCGTGCTGTTGGGGTGAAGAAAAGAGATCCATGGATTGGTCAAAAAGAGAGAAAGCATTAAGTGAGTTATTAGAAATAGCAAAATCTCCTTTAGGGTATAATTGCATTGTACCAGTTAGTGGTGGCAAAGATGGATCTTATGTTAGTTATCAGTTAAAGCACAAATATAAAGCTAAACCGTTAGCTGTTACAATTAGGCCTCCTTTAGAGATGGAGCTAGGTAAGAAAAATTTAAATAACTTTGTAGAGTCAGGTTATGATCATCTTCATATAACTCCAAATCAGAATGTAATGAAACAATTAAACAAATTTGGCTTCATTGAAAAAGGATTTCCATACTATGGTTTTTTAGTAGCAATACATACTGCCGTTTTAAGAATAGCTCATAATTTCAATATTAACTTGATATTCTATGGTGAGGATGGCGAGGTTGAGTACGGAGGAACCACTGAAACTAAAAATAATCCGGTTTACGATATAAATTACCAAAGAAAGATTTACCTTGAAGCGGGTTATGACAAAATTATAAATATGGTTAAAGCTGATAAAGAGGATTTATACTTTTTTACATTTCCTGAAGATAATGATGTTGATAAAATCAAAATCACACACTGGTCATATTTTGAGAATTGGGACCCTTACAGAAATTACCTTGTAGCTAAAGAACATTGCGGGTTAGAAGAAAATGAAGATACTAATCAGGGAACATTCACCAACTTCGCCCAAAATGACCAATATTTATATGCTCTTCATACATATATGATGTATATTAAATTTGGCTTTGGAAGAGCAACTCAAGATGCTGGCATTGAAATTAGAAGAGGTGCAATGTCTAGAGGACAAGGCAAAAATTTAGTTAAACTATACGACAATTATTACCCAGAAGAATACTTACCTTACTATCTTGATTACTTTAAAATTAATAAAAAAGAATTTGATAACATAATAGATAAATGGACTAATAAAGATTTATTTAAAAAAATCAATGACAAATGGATGCCTGTTTTTGAGACCGATTAATGTTACATAAAGTGTCAATAATTGATTATGGAATGGGTAACACTTGGTCTGTTTTAAGTGCATTTCAATTTATTGGCGCTAAAACTGAAGTGGTATCAGAGGCAGACGAGTTACATAATGCAGAATGTCTAGTTTTACCAGGAGTTGGCTCATTTAAAAAAGCCATTTATAAAATAAAAGAAAAATCATTAGATGAAGCAATAATCAGTTCTTGTAACAAAGGTACTAAAATACTCGGTATCTGTCTTGGCATGCAATTACTTTGTTTATCAAGTACAGAAGATGGATTTAATGATGGCTTATCTTTAGTAAATGGTCTCGTTGAAAAATTTGATAACGAAGTCATCAAAAAAAAATTAAAGGTTCCTCATATAGGATTTAATTCTGTTTCTATACCTGCATATAGTAAATTATACAATATTGATAAAACTGAAAATGATTTTTATTTCGTTCACTCTTACAGAATAAAAAACTTAAAAGATCAAAGACAAATCGGAGTTTGCGAATATGGTGAAAAATTTGTTGCATCTTTTGAAATTGATAATATTTTTGGAACACAGTTTCATCCCGAAAAAAGTCAAACTAACGGCCTTCATTTATTAAAAAATTTTATGGATATAAAATGCTAAAAAAGCGTTTGATTTTCACATTATTATTTTCTGATGGAAATTTTATGTTAAGTAGAAACTTTAAGTTACAAAAAGTGGGTGATTTGAATTGGCTGAACAAAAACTATAATTTTTCTAAAATTTCATTTTTTATTGATGAATTAATAATTCTTGATGTTTCAAGAAATTCAAAAGATTTTGATTGTTTTTGTTCTCAAGTAAAAACGTTGACAAAAAACTGCTTTGTGCCAATTTCAGCGGGTGGCGGAATAGATAGTCTCAAAAAAGCTAAAACCTTATTAAGGTCTGGTGCAGACAAAATTGTTATCAATTCACTACTTGATAATGATATTGACATGGTAAATAATTTAGCTAAAACATTTGGCAACCAATGCATTGTTGCTTCAATTGATATAAAAAAAGAAAATGAAAGTTTTAAAGTAGTTACAAAAAATGGAACTAAAACAATACCAGAAAATGCAACCGAATGGATAAAGAAAATCCAAAAACTCCCAGTTGGTGAAATTTATTTAAACTCTATTGACAGAGATGGAACAGGGCAAGGCCTATTAATTGATATTCTGGATCAGGTTCCTAATGATTTTACTTTGCCTATTATTTTAAGTGGAGGCGTTGGATATGAAGATCATATATTTGAAGGCCTTAGTGATGAAAGAGTAAATGCTGTATCTACTGCCCATCTTCTTAATTTTATTGGTGATGGTTTAAAAAATGCAAGAAATGCCCTTATAAATAAAAGTTTTAATTTAGCAAAATGGGATAACGAAGATTGCAAGAATTAGAGTTTAAAAATATTACCATAATAGGTTCAGGTGGAATAGGATCAAGGCATTTTCAAGCGCTTCTAAAAAACGATTTTCCATCGAAAATACAAGTTATCGAACCCAATCAAAAATCAATTGACCAAACAAAAAAAATATTAGTGGATACTGAAGTTAATAAAAATATAAAAGTCGAGTTTCATAAATCGATTGTTAATAATAACTTTAAAACTGACTTGTTAATAATTTGCACCCTTAGCAATATAAGATTTACTGTTTTTAATGAATTTATAAAATTTAATAATGTATCATATATTATCTTTGAGAAAGTAGTATTCCAATCTAAAATTGAATTTTTAGAAACCTTTAAGATTATCGAGAGAAAAAAAATTAAGGCTTGGGCTAACTGTCCAAACAGAGCAAATATAGGTTATATTAAATTCAAAGAACAATTAAATGATAATCAACCTTTAAATATGACTGTTTCTGGAAGCAATTGGGGAATGGCTTCGAACTTAATACATTATTTAGACTTATTTTGTTTTTTTATTGATGAAACAAATGTTTACGCTAAAAATAATAGGTTAGATAAGAAGATATACGATTCCAAAAGGATAGATTTTATTGAAATAGGTGGGACTATTGAATTTGCCTCAAAAAATGGTGATTTACTTGTAATTAGTGATGATAAAACAAAAAATCTTAATGTTGAAATAACAATATCTAACTCAGATAGTTATCTTAAGGTTTTTGAAAGTGATAATTATGCATTAATTAAGAATAGAAATAAATTATCCAAAATAAGTTTTCCAATTGAATATCAGAGTAATTTAACTGATAAATTTGCTCACGATATTTTTGAAAATGGTAATTGTCAACTTCCTAATATAAAAGATAATGCAATACTTCATTACGAAATATTCAAACTTATTTCAAATCATATCAAAATTTATTTAGGCAGAGAGTATAAATCATGTCCAATAACATAACTAAAGTTACTCGTTTGAAATGTTTGTTAAATGAGGCGCTAATTATTGATGGTCTCCCAGGTTGTGGAAAAACACTTTTTAATTCCATACTAGAAACATTTGAAAGAGTTGAGATCCTTCAATTCTCGCCAATTCTGGAAAATTTATGTGCATTATATGATCTAAAAAAAATAGACTATAATGCGGTACAAACTCTAATAAAAATTGAATTTGATTTAATGATTTATGAAAGCATGATGGCGCGAAATACTAATTTTCGTTATAATGATTTATCTAGTGTATTCAGAAGTTCGAAAAAAATAGAATATTTTAAAAGATTATTTTCTAAAGGTGAAGAAATTATTCCAAAAGAAATAATCAATAAAAAACCTATCCTTCATTTAGCAACTCATAACTTACTTAGTTACTCAAAGCCATTATTTAATGCTCTTGGTGAAAAAGTAAAGATGATAGAGATAGTAAGACATCCTTTATATATGATTATTCAACAATCTTTAAATTATGAAACAATTCAAGAAACAAATGGATCTCGACAATTCTATGTACATTTAAATCAAACTAGAGGGTCTATACCTTTTTGGGCAAATGACTGGAATGAAAGTTTTCATTCTTTAAATTATGTTGAAAAAGCAATTTTAGAAATTTATACATTTTCTCAAAGAACCAAGAGATTTAAAAAAAAATTTTCACAGCAAAACTTAATCACAATTCCTTTTGAAACTTTTGTGCTTGAACCTTTTCAATTTCTGAAAAAAATTGAGGCTTTTTTAAAAGTAAAGCCTACCAAATCTACTTTTAACCGATTAAAATATGAAAAAGTTCCAAGAGTAAAAATTGCTGATGGAATTCCACTAGAAATATATAAGAGATGTGGTTGGGTCCCATCAGATAAAAAACTGACTGAAAGAGAAGAGCTTAACAAAAGAAGAGAGTTTGCTATTAATCAAGGCGTTAAAGAAAAATTTATTAATATATTAGATAAAATGTCGAACGATTATGAGGAAGAATATAATTTAAATTTTTAAATCATAAAAGGTTTTTACAATGGATTTAGAAAAATTAATTTCAGATAATTTTTTTAAAATTTTATCAGAAGCCCCTGGTTCACCATATGGATTAACAGTTCTTTCTAAATTTTGTTTAAAATCTTTATTATAAATAATCTTAAGAGATTTGTTTATATCAGAAAATATCGGTTTTACATTTATTACACTTGAAGCCATTAGTCTTCCTTTCTGTCTATCTCCGATATTGATAGTTGCCTTTTTAAATGAAGGAACTTCCAAAATGCCACTTGATGAGTTACCAACCAAAGCATCAATATATTTCAAAAAAGAAAGATAATTTACTACCCCTAAAGACTCAAAAAAATAGCTATTTGAATTTCTACTAACAAAACTTTGGATTTTTTCGAATATTATCTTATTTCCAATGTCAGCATTAGGTGCAGTGAAAAATAATTTTGTTTCTTTTAAACCTTCCAAAGATTTTAGCAATTCAATAATTTGTGCTTTTGAAGTATCAATTTCTAAGGTAACGGGATGAAATGTAATTAGTAAATTTTTTCTCCCAAATATTATTCTTAATTCTTTTTGAAGGTTTTGTTTTGATTTAAGTTTAATTGTATTAATATTATCTACACCTAATCCTCCAACACAAAAAACATTTTTAGGATTTTCGCCTAGCTGAATAACTCTTTTTTTATATATTTCATTAGCAACAAAATGATAATTAGACATTTTGGTTATAGAATGCCTTATTGTATCATCAATCATACTTTCTGTTAATTCTCCACCGTGAATATGAATTTTAGGTAAATTTAAAAACATTGCTGAAATAGCTGCAGAAAAAGTTTCAAATCTATCTCCTAATAAAACAATGCCATCAGGCTTCAATCGACTAAATGCTTTTGTAATTTCTCTTATGCCAGTAGAAGTAGATTTTGCTATACCCTCAGGAGTGTCATTTTTAAGATCAATATTAATTTTAGCATCAATTTTAAAACCATCTTTTTCTATTTCTCTTTTTGTTAAACCGAATTTTTTTTCCAAGTGCATACCAGTAACTAAAAGTTGCATCTTAAAAGTTTTGGAATATTTAGTTTTTTTAATTAGAGCCTTTAATAATCCATACTCTGCTCTTGAACCTGTAACAAAACAAATCTTCTTCATAAAACTATCATTTCATCTTCTAAAAAATTTCTTTTTGCTTTTTTTCCAACTATCATATCCCAATCCATCGGACTAATTCCATAACCAGGTCTTTTAACTGTTAAATTTTTTTCTGAAAAGATTTCCCCTTTTAATATATTCTTTGATGCAAAAATTGACTTTCTTATATGTACCTTATTTTTTAATTCACTTTTCTTGGGCTTCTTAACACCGTCACCTAATGCCAACTCAATATTTCTTATGGAATTAACAAGTTGTGTTAGTTCTTTAGGTTCAATACTAGATCGATGGTCAGGTCCAGGATAATCCTTACTTATTGTAAAATGTTTCTCTATTATATTAGCGCCTAAAGCAACTGCGGCTATAGAAGCTTCAATGCCTATAGAATGGTCTGAGTAGCCAACATTAACTTCAAAAGTTTCTTTCAAAGTTTTTATAGCCGATAGATTCAAGTCTTTAAAAGGTGCAGGATATTCAGAGCTACAATGTAATAAAGTAATTTTATTTTTTTTTGTTCCAGCTTTAATAAGTACATCAAGTGCCAAATGAATTTCTTTAATTGAAGCGACTCCTGTTGATATAATAATTTTTTTATTAAATTTACCTATATTTCTTAAATAAGGTAGATTGTTAATTTCACCTGAAGGAATTTTAAAGAAACTAACATTTAACTTTTTAATTTGATCTACTGATTGATTATCAAAGCCTGAACACATGAATTCTATCCCGGTTTTGTCACAGTAATCCTTTAATAAATAAAATTCTTCGTCTTTAAGCTCAAGTCTTTTCAACATTTCAAATTGTGTCTCTTTGATTTTAAAGTTTTTTTGATAACTAGCCTTTGATGCAGTTCTTGATACAAGTTTTTCAGATTTAAACATTTGAAATTTTACAATATTAGCTCCACTTTTTGATGCTAAGTCAACAAGCTCATATGCTTGATTTAATTTTCCATCATGGTTAACGCCTGCTTCTGCAATTATAATCGTTGGTTTTATTTTCATTCTAATTTTAAAAAGGTGTTATCCTTTATATCCTTTCTAATTATACTGCCTGCTGATATAACACAATTATTCCCAATTTTTATTTTTTCGAAAATAGTTGAACCGCTTCCAATAAAAGTGCTTGAACCTATTTCTGAACCACCATTAATAATTACTCCTGTAGATACATGAGTATGAGAACCAACTTTTACATCATGTTCAATTACAGCTCTCGTATTAATAATACAATTCTCGCCAATCAATGTGTTAGAGTTTACTATTGCTCCATGCATGATAATTGTTCCACCCATAACTTTTGAACTTTTTGAAATAATTGAAAAGGGCGATGAGATTGTTGGACATTTTGCACCATAATTAATATATTCAAAATATAGATTTTTTCTTAATAATGGATTTAATATTTGACCTATAGTAATTAAAATATTTTTGTTACTTATTTTATAGTTTAAGAATTCGCTATCAGTTCCAATATAACTATATCCAGAAATACTTTCTTTGGAAGAAATTTTGGTATCAATAATACCTTTAATAATATATTTTTTAGAACTTTCTATAACATCAATACAAGAGGAACAATGACCACCCCCTCCTATTAAAAACAATTCTTGTTTTGTATTTTTATTTAATTTAGGAGTTTTCATAAAAGAGATTGATTATAATTTAAGATTGGGCTACTTGGTAAATTTATAATCCGGCTATATAATGAAATAGTATTTTTCATAGAAGATCTTGGAAATGTTTTAAATGGTTTTAGAGTATGCAAGGGCTTCCAAGCTGGTCTAGTTTTAATACCGTTTTTATGATTTTCTTCTAGTATTTTATCCCTATAATGCTCATATTTTTTGTCTAAAATTAAAGTTTGAAGCCAATAGTTACTTTTTGCATCCTTTGGCTCTGAAAAAATTTTTATTTTATCGATTAAATTAAAAACCTCTAAATATTTAGTATATAAACCTCTTTTTAAACTAATAAATTTATTTATATTCTCTATCTGACCTAAGCCAAGAGCTGCATTGATGTTTGGCATTCTATAATTATAACCAATTTGATCATGTATGTATTCCCAATTATGTTTTTGTTTAGCAGTTGAAATTAAATGGTTTCCTTTTGAAGCAATTTTTTTGTTATCAGTTAAAATTGCACCTCCACCTCCTGTTGTAATTATCTTATTTCCATTAAAGCTTAAAATTCCAATGTCTCCAAAAGTTCCTGTGTGTTCCCCTTTATAATAACTGCCTAAAGATTCAGCTGCATCTTCTATGACATGAAGATTATACTCCTTAGCAACATCTATAATCTCAGAAATTCTACATGGATGGCCAAATGTGTGCATAGGTATAATTGCTTTTATAAAATTTCCCGTATTTTTATTAATAATTCTTTTATTAACCTT
>MDTB01140023.1_pt1 | contig 18188 bp, 16 predicted proteins | sample 811161 | NCBI WGS metagenome assembly MDTB01 (sample SAMN05326650, study PRJNA326480) | marine metagenome | isolation source: seawater | place: Mediterranean Sea | collected 2009
GATAAACGTCGGCTTCGATTAAGGCGGGTCCACGTCCACTGCGCATGTGCTCGAGGGCGTCTTGCATGGTCAGGTACACAGCGAGCGGGTCCATGCCGTTGACTTTCCAACTTGCCATGCCAAATCCCGGGCCGCGAGCGGACAATCGCGACTCTCCGGTGACCTCGGAGACGTGAGTCGAGACGGCATACAGATTGTTCTCGACGAAGAAGCACAACGGCAGATCCCAGGCTGCTGCGAGATTGAACGTCTCGAGCGTTGATCCGATGTTGGCCGCGCCGTCGCCGAAATAGGTGACCGCAACATTCGTTGTGTCGGCGTGCTTGTGAGCCCAGGCGGAACCAGCTGCGAGTGGAACACCACCGCCGACGATCGCGTTCGTGCCGATGGCGCCGGCTTCCTCCCACTGCAGGTGCATCGAGCCACCGCGTCCGTGACTGAAACCCCGGTCGAGCCCGCAGATCTCGGCCATGGTGGTGAGCAGCACGTCATGGATGTCCGCGGCGAACTCTTCGCGTGGATCGATGCCGTGGGGCGCAACGTGAGCCAGGACCTTGGCGATGAATTGATGATGGCCGCGATGGGAACCATTGACGGTGTCGGCACTCGTCAGTGGCAACACCGACCCAACCGCTCCGCCCTCCTGACCGATGCTGGAATGAGCCGGGCCGTGGATGTTGCCCTCGGCAGCCAGTTCCAGTGCCGCCTCTTCGAAGGTCCGAATGAGAACGAGCTGGCTAAGCATCGCGGTGAGTAGGGAGGGATCGGCCTCATCCCAATCGTCTTCCGTCGTGGAAATTTGGATCCAAGGAGCCTCGGGGGAGAGGTTGGCTCGCAGAGTCATAGGCGCAGGGTGGCATGAATTGGATCCAATAACAACCTAAATTTCGAAAATTTACGAGAAATATTGCTGTTTTGGATCCATACTTAGGGGACGCGACGGAAGGAACAGCCATGGCCCTGCCTGGTGTACAACGCCTGGACCACATCGGTTTCACGGTTCCCAATTTGGCGGAGGCGGAGGATTTCCTCGTCAACGTTTTGGGATGCGAATACATGTATCCCTTGGGTCCGTTCGTCCATGAAGATTCGGACTGGATGATCGAGCATCTGAACGTTCACCCACGGACGGTTATGCGCAGGCTTCACTTCTTCCGGCTCGGCGGCCAAGCGGTCTTCGAGGTCTTCGAGTACGAGGCTCCGGATCAACAAACTGACGTCCCCAAGAATTCGGACATCGGAGGGCACCACGTGGCTCTGTACGTCGACGACCTCGATGCGGCGGTTGAGTACTTGAAGAGCAAGGGCGTCACGGTGCTGGGGGAGCCCACGGTCAGCAAGAACGCCAGCGAGGGTCAGCGCTGGGTGTATTTCCTTGCTCCATGGGGAATGCAATTCGAGTTGGTGTCATATCCCAACGGCAAAGCGTTCGACCACGATCCCGAGCGCTTCGCCTAGAACATGTCCGATGTATCTGCGGAATCCGCCGCGAGTTCGCGCATCGCACAGGCGCTGCGTGATGACATTTTGAGCGGTTCGATTGAACCAGGACAGCGTCTGCGCCAGGAAGATATCGCTGAACGCCTCGGTGGAAGTCGTCTACCTGTGCGTGAAGCATTGCGCATATTGGCTGCCGAAGGCTTGGTTCAGATTGAGCCGAACAAGGGTGCGCGAGTTCCATTGCTTGATCCGAATGAGGTGGTGACGTTGTATCGAATGCGCGAGCGCCTGGAGCCGCTTGCCCTCGCGGAAAGCATGGCGAACCTTGGTTCAGCGGAAATGGATGAAATCTCGAAAATTCAGCACAGGATTGAGCAAGGAGTTGAGGTCTCGGAGTTCTTGGTTCTCGACCGAGAATTTCATATGGCTAGCTACACCGGTTGTATTGATGACCATCTGATGTTGTCCGTGGTCCGGATGTGGAACGCCACGCAGCATTACCGTCGGGCCTTTATGTCTCTTGCCGGTCAAGAGCGCACGCAGATCGTCAACGCAGAGCATCGGCTACTCATCGAGGCCATAAACCGCCACGATACTGAAGACGCTGAGTTGTACCTGCTTGGCCACATTCGTCGGACACGAAAAGAGCTCGTCCGTCATCCGGAGATCTTTTCTGAGCTGTCGTGACTATGCGAGTCGCGGGATAATGCGCTCCTCGCGAAGCCGTTCGAACAAGTCTAGGAAAGACATGAGACTCGGCTGGTAGTCAAGAAAGCCCATCAGCCTGCTTTTTGACATGTCGGCAAAGGTCTCAACCTCTCGACCGAGGTCGGCGTCAGTGTGCCACCACGATGCAAGGTCGGTAGCCCTGAAGGGCTGGAGATCGTGTTGACTGGTGAGCGACGCCCATGTCTCGTCCGCCGTGCCAAGACGCTCGTCGAGAGGTGTTGGGTGGCCAGGGTATTCACCGACATTTGCTCCGAGAGCTTCACCCAGCAATGGCCACATTTGGCGCCACCGGAAAACGTCTCCATTCACCGTGTTGAAGGCCTGGTTTGCGGCCGCAGGTTCGGTTGCCGACCAGCGCGCGTGTCGCCCAAGTAGGCGAGCGTCGGTAATGTCTGTCACGCCGTTGAGTTGTTGGGGTGAGCCAGGAAATACGAATTCCTCACCCGTGGCCGCACAGAGACTTCCGTAAATGGCCAATGTCACGCCCATGTTCATCGCGTTGCCAAGTGCCCAGCCGATCATCGTGTGCGGACGGTGAACAGACCACGTAAAGCCCTGCTGTTCTGCTGCCGCGAACAGGATGTCCTCTTGGGTGTAGTAGAAGTTTTGGTAGGGAACGCGGTCCATTGATTCCCGGAAAGGAGTCTCCATAGGGGTTGACGCGTACGCCTCGAATGGACCGAGGTAGTGCTTCAGTCCTGTGATCAGAACTGCATGCTGGAGTTTCGTCGTTTTTGAAAGCACGTCGAGGGTGTTGCTGAGCATGGCCCCGTTGACGGCGCAGTTCTCCGCCTCTGTGGCTTGTCGTTGCCACGTGGTGAAAAACAGGTGAGAAATGTCAAGGTCGTTTAGGGCGCTGCGAATCGACTCGGGGTCGAGAACATCCGCCTGCACGTGGGTAACTCCGGAGATGGGGTTAGCCACCGTGCGCGAAAGTCCGGTGACGTTCCACCCGTCCTCGAGAAGCGCGGTTGCCGTGTTGTACCCGGCGATGCCCGTGACCCCAACAATTAGCGCATTGCGACGCGTCATGACTTTTCCCTTCGTTCGGTCAACGCGAGAGATAATCGCGTTTTGCGTACAATCCGTCAAGTGACAATTAACATTTGGGACTGGTAAGCAAAGAAGCCGACGTGTTAAGTGGAGGTCTGACCTATGGCTGGACGAGTAGCCGGAAAGCGCATCGTGGTGACGGGAGCAGGTAGCGGCCTTGGTAGAGCTATCGCCGAGGGTCTCACCAGCGAAGGAGCTTTTGTCGGGGTCATGGACCTGGATCTCACCAAAGCCCAGCAAGTCTCGGATGAAATTCAGCGAAATGGGGGGTCCGCGTCGGCATTGCGAGCGGATGTGCGATCCCGGACGGACGTTGCTGCCGCTCTCGACGAATTCGTGGAGACTGCTGGTGGGTTGGACGTGATCTTTAACAACGCTGGCTTCAACGTGCCTATGCACTTTCTCGACGTGACCGAAGATAACTGGAATTCGGTTATGGACGTGAACGCTTGGGGCACTCTTGTGGGAATGCAGGAGGCGGCTCGCCGAATGATTCCGGCAGGAGGCGGGAAGATCATCAACACCTCGTCGATAGCTGGCAGGCAGGGATATCCGAGTTTTGCGCCTTACTGCGCGAGCAAGTTTGCGGTCAACGCTCTCGTCCAGGCCGGCGCCCGTGCGCTGGCCGAGCACGACATTACCGTCAATGCTTTCGCACCGGGAGTCGTGGACACTCCTTTGTGGGAACAACTTGACGTGGACCTGATGGCCATTGGCGACACCGAAAAACCCGGAGAAGCCATGGCCGCCTTCTCTGCGGGAATACTTCGTGGCCGGGCCGCACTTCCAAGCGACCTCGTGGGGACGGCACTCTTTCTGGCATCAACCGACTCGGACTACTTGACTGGGCAAGTTTTCATGGTTGACGGAGGAATGGTCCTCGTGTGAAGCGAACGGTAGTGCCTATGCTCATGTTCGAGAGTTGAGGGAGACTCTCGGCCCAGGACTTGAAGGGAGTTCGATTCGTGTCGGACACGGTTGTTGGAACCGGCGCCTTGTCGGGGGATGAGGCAGTGGACGATCTTGGGTCGCGTCTCAAGGCTGTTCGCCTCCGCTCGGGCATGTCGCTCCGCGAGGTTTCCCGCCAGTTGGGCGTTTCTCCCTCATTCGTCTCGCAAATGGAGAATGGGAAAGCCCTTCCGTCGGTTGCAACGTTGTATGCCGTGGCGCAGTTGCTGAACGTTTCCATTGATGAGCTGTTCGGAAACGTCCCAAAGTCATCCGGGCAACAGTCACGGGTAGGTGTTGTTGACCCCGTCCACGGAGACGGAGCCCCATCGTTGGTCGCCGAGGGCGTTGTTGTTGACCGGTCGGATTTTGCTACCCCATCCGACCCATGGAGCGAAGAGTACGGAGCGGCGGGCGTGAGGATCGTTCATCCCGAAGAGCGGCCCCGGCTTGTTATGGATTCTGGCGTTGTGTGGGAGCAGTTGGCGCCGGAAGCAAGTCAAGGGCTCGATGTTCTCGAAATCATTTATCCCGCGGGGGCCTCATCCACAAATGACAGTCGCATGCTTCGACACGCGGGTGTGGAATACGGATATATCCTGGCGGGGACGGTCCAGTTGACCTACGGATTTGAATCGCATCTGCTTGAGGCAGGAATGTCTATTCAACTAGACCCGATGGTTCCGCACTTGTTGACGAATCCAGGCACCGTCGAGGCTCGGGGTATCTGGGTCTTCCACCACAACGGATAACCTCACGCGGCTTCGAGTCTCGCTCGGGGCACCTATTGCGGGCCGGGCAGAGAATGTTCAGCATTGATGGACAGCGCGGTGCCCCGTGCCTATCATGCGCTCAGTAGCGCTAAACACTCAACCACTTCAACCCCTGGGAGTTGAAATAATGAAGGCCCTTCAGTTCACCGCACCCGGAGAGTTCTCGGTGAATGACCTTGACGTTCCTGCTATCGGACCCGATGAGGTGTTGCTCGCGAGTCGTGCTGTGGGCATTTGCCACTCGGATATCGAGCTTCTCGAAGGCCGTTACATCATCCCGTTCGCCTATCCCATCATCCCAGGGCATGAATGGTCAGCAGAGGTGATGGAGGCTGGAAGCCATGTCTCCTCCCTTAAGTCAGGAGACCGCGTGGTGGGTGAATGCGTGATTGGAATGGACCATTTTGGTTTCAGCATCAGTGGCGCTGGAGCGGAGTTTTTTGTTGCGAAGGAGTCGTGGCTGCACAAACTGCCGGATGGGGTGAGTTGGACGCAGGGGGCTCTGGTTGAACCCTTTAGTTGCGGCTACTACGCAACCGTTCGAGCAGACAACCTTGATGGCAGCGACACCGTTCTCGTGTATGGCGCGGGACCTATTGGATTGGGAACGATCGCAGCTTCGGTGGCGAAGGGTGCTCGAGTAATCGTTGCTGAGCCGTCGGCTGACCGGGTTGCAATAGCTCAGCATCTCGGTGCGGATGTGTCTGTTGACCCGACTGCTGATTCCTTCCTTGATGAGGTCCTGGATCTCACGGCCGGAGTGGGAGCCTCTGTCGTTTTCGAAGCAAGCGGAAAGCCGCAGGCAATGGCTTCAGCTCTCGAAACGGCCGCATTCCGCGCGCGTCTTGTCTACATAGGAATCGACGTAGGCGGCAGCGCCCAGGCCAAGATGGGGATGTTTCAGTCCAAGGAGCTCCAGGCTCGGGGAATTATTGGTTCTCCAGGAGTCTGGCCGCAGACGATCGAGTTCTTGTCGCGGACCGGCATCGATCTCTCGCCTCTCGTCACGTCGAGCTTCCCGCTGGTTGAGGCCGATCAGGCAATTCAGACTGTTCTCGACGACAAGTCGCAGGTGAAGGTGCATTACGTCTCGGAAGCGTCCTGACATGAAAGCTGGCACGCTATATGCCCGCCACGATTTCCGAGTCGAGGTGCAACCCGACCCTCAGTGTGGCGATGACGACGTTTTGATTGAAGTTGCCTTCAACGGTCTCTGTGGGACGGACGCTACGGAGTACAGCAAGGGACCGATGATGGTTCCTCTCGAATCTCGTCACCCCGGTAGCGGCCACGTGGGCCCCACGATTTTGGGCCACGAGTTTGTGGGAACGGTTGTTGATGCTGGTGCTAATGCGCGCTCACGAGTTGGGGAGCGTGTGGCGTGCGGTGCAGGTGTCTCTTGTGGCCGGTGCGATCGGTGTTTTGAGGGACGCACGAATCTTTGCCGGGAGTACTACACCCTGGGTTTGAGCACCAACGGTGGGCTGGCCGAATTTGTTGCCGCGCCGTCCGGCACCTGTTTTGGGATACCTGATGGCGCCTCGGACAAGGAAGCAGCCCTCGCCCAGCCTCTGGCGGTTGGTATTCATAGCGTTAATCGGGCGAACGTCACGGCGGGCGATTGCATCGTGGTTCTTGGGGTGGGAGCGATTGGCTCCTTCATCTGCACGGCGTTGCGGAACCATGATGGTCCCGTGATCGCCGTGGACGTGGACCCGAAGCGCCTTGAAGTGGCACGGCAATTGGGTGCTGCAGAGACCATCTGCGTTTCACCTGACGCATCTGTTTCGGATTTGCGGGACGCAGTCCCGAGAACGGTTGACGTCGCGTTTGAGGCGTCGGGAGTCACGGGGGCTGCTCAGAAAGCATTCAGCCTTGTCCGAAACGGCGGTGAGGTCACGCTTGTCGGCCTCAACAAGACATCAGAACCGTTGAATCTCGCGGACATTGTGCTGAGGGAAGTCAGCATGCGGTCGACCGTGGCTCACGTCTGCGCCAGCGATATTCCCGCAGCATTGAAGCTTCTGGTGGATTTTCCCTTGACGGAGATTCTGCCCACGCAAGTTATTTCCTTGGAGGCAGTTGTTCACGATGGACTAGAGCCTCTTTCGCGCGGAGTTTCGAGTGGCAAGGTACTCGTGGACCCTCGCGATGGCTAGCGTCACAGTCCTCGGAATTGGGCGCATGGGCGGGGCCATGGCGGAGAAACTCTCGTTCGCCGGTCACGATGTCACCGTTTGGAATCGCACGCCCCGACGTGCGCAAGAGCTGGCTGCACGAATTGGTGTGGCCCACTCACTGACTGCGCACGAAGCAGTGTCGGGAGCCGAAGTGATCATCAGCATGTTGTCCACCGGAGAGGTGACGACATCTGTTCTTTTGGATGAACAGGTCGTAGACGCCATGGAAGATGGGGCGATCGTGTGCGACATGGCAACGAGTGGTGTTGCGGCCGCTGTTGAAATAGACGGTGCTTTAGGTCGAAAAGGCCTCAGATTCATTGACGCGCCAGTTTCAGGCAGCGTTTCAACCGTGATGGCCGGTCAGTTGCTAGTGATGGCTAGCGGCGATGAGAACACCGTACGAGAGGCAGAATCCGTTCTCATGGCTTTCTCCAAGCGGGTGGCATTTGTTGGTGCCGTTGGAGCTGGGCAGTCGATGAAATTGTCCGTGAACCTCATCGTTCATACCCTGAACTCAGCCTTGGCCGAAGCCCTGGCACTGGCGGAGACTGGGGGAGTCTCCCGTGAAGACGCCTATGGAATCTTCACCGATAGCGTGATTGCGGCCCCCTTCGTCTCCTACAAGCGCGCAGCATTTCTGGACGAAGCCACACCGGTAGCGATGAGCCTGGATCTCACGGCTAAAGATCTTGGACTCATCACTAACTTCGCCCGAGACCGAGGAGTTTCGGCGACAGTTGCCGACGCTGTACTGGCTGAAGTTCGCGAGGCCTGCGACGCGGGCTGGGGCTCCCGTGACATGGCAGACCTCGTCAGGTTCTTGTCGTCGATAAGGGACGTTTCCCCAGGGGAGTCGTGTTCAGCCTGAATTAAGGGGCAGGTGAGATACCCCGTGGAGCGAGAGGTGTTCGTGGGTGCTGGCGGGCGAGGAGCTCCCGGCTCGTGGTGCCGAAAGACCGATTCGGTGGGAGAAATCATCGTTACCGACCTGTGATGTTCTTTTGACATGAACACTCAGGGGGCTGCGTACAGTCCTACTAAACGTTGGCTGAGGCGAGCGAATGCGGTGAGGGGGTGCTGTGGCACTCGATACGGCGGTTCAGGAGTCCACCCCGGCTATTCGGGAGAGAGCGGGGCTGTGGAACCGGGTCCCTCGAGGCCTGATCACCATTTCGGTAGGAGTGCTCCTGCTCTTTCTTGTGAGTTACGTCTTCGCCCCGTCGAGTATGACGAAGGGTCCCTTGCTGGGAATGCTGCCGTTCGCGGCCGTCCTCGCCATTGTTTCCCTCGGTCAGACGTTGGTCGTTCAACAAGGCGGCATAGACATTTCCATCATGGGAGCCATTTCTCTTACTGTGGTGATTGCCACCCATGGAGCTGACGGTGATGACTCGCGGGTTGTGCCCGCGCTTTTCACGGCCCTCGTAGTCCTGGTGATTGCCGGACTCGTGAACGGCTTCCTCGTTGGCCGGGTCGGACTAAATCCGATTATTGCGACGCTCGGAATGAACGCGGTGCTCTACGCAATAGTCCTTGGGTATTCCGGTGGGATTCCGCAGATGAATGCAGATCTGCTCTCGTCCATGGCTTCAGGCTTGACGCTCGGAATACCCAATGCGGTGTTCTATGCGATAGCGGCGGTAGTCGTCGTTACCGTGGTGGTGAAGAGGACTGTGCCGGGACGAAAGTTTGAGGCCGTCGGCGCCAACCCAACGGCTGCGTGGGCTGCTGGACTGCGGGTGAAGAACCAGCAGATGAGTGCCTACGTCTGGGCCATGGTCCTGTACTGGTTGGGTGGGGTGCTGCTGGCAGGCATTCTCAAACAACCGACTGCCTACCAAGGTGACGATTACCTGCTGCCCTCCGTGGCTGCCGTGGTACTCGGTGGCACGTCCCTCTTGGGTGGTCGTGGATTCCCCGTCGCAACGGCTCTCGGAGCCTTGTTCTTGTCTCAGCTCTCAAACTTCGTCCTCGGACTAGGAGTGTCCTTCGCTATCCGAACGATCGTGGAAGCCCTCGCGCTGGTTATTGGTGTTGCTCTGTACACGCTGAATTGGAAGGGCATTCGTGCGCGAGTGCTCGGCAAAAACCTGTCAGGAAGCCCGCCGGGTGATTCCTGACCAACGAGTTTCGGCTTACGCCGAAAAACCAAGGTGCGGCTCGTGGGCCGCCTCGACAACGAAGGGAAAGGCAGATGAAGCGGAATCGCATCATCTTGACGACGGGAGCCGCGGTAACAGCATTGGTGCTTGCCGCCTGCGGAGGCTCGTCGGATAGCGACTCGGCAGCGGAGGCTCCCCAGGAGGATGCTGCCTCGTCAGAGGAAGCAGTCGAAGAGGCGCCGGAGGAAGAGCCTGCCGACGACTCAGGCAGCGATGACTCAGGAGCCGACGATGCTGCAGACAGTGGTGCTAGTGATGTTCCACCCTGGTGTGGTCCAAACGAGATCACTCTCGGATTCGCTGACGGGTTCGGAGGAAACAACTGGCGCCTGGTGACCACAGAAACTGGTCGACGTGAAGCGGCCAAGTGCCCGAGCGTCAAAGAATTGATCTACACAGACGGTCAGGGAGACCTGCAGAAGTCCATTTCGGACATTCAGGGGCTCGTATCGCAGGGCGCTGACGCCGTTGTGGTGTTCCCGGACGCAAGTGAGGCGATGCTGCCAACGCTGCAGGAGTCCTACGGCGCCGGTGTTGTCACGGTTCCCTACCGGGTGTACCCGGGCGGCAGCGATGGAGAGGACTACACCGCGTATATCGCTCTTGATGCAACGAATGATGGCGCCAACTACTGCGAATGGATCAAGAAAGCACGCCCAGACGGCGCAACGGTGCTCGTGACCTCGGGTCCCAAGGGCAATAGCCAGGGAACCGACATGGCAACAGAGCTGCGCGCCTGCTTGGGCGCTGAGGGTGACAAGTACACCTTCGTCGGTGAAGACCCGTTCGAGGTGACCAACTGGGACCCAGCGGAAACCCAGAAGGTCATCACCGCGGCCGTAGCCAAGTACCCAGAAATTGATGTGATCGCGTCTGACTTTGGTCCGTCGCTCGTGGGAGCGCTGCCAGAGTTCACGAAGGCGGGTCGTCCGATCCCCGCGTTGGCGACATCGGACGGCAACATTCTGGGTTGCTTCTGGCAAGACCAGCAAGATGCCGGAAATGGCTTCGACATGATGACCGTCGCAACGGGTAATGACCACGCGCGTACGGCCATCGACTATGCCGTTGCCGTTGCCACTGGAGGAGAGATTCCCAGTTCGACGGCTCACCAGCACGCCCTCTTTGAGGACAGTCTGGATCCGGATCGCCCCGTACAGTGCGACACCAGTCTTCCTGACTATGTGTTCCACTCAGCGGAGTTGATCACGGCACAAGAGCAGGCAGCACTGCTCGAATAGCAGCCCGGTTGGTGGGGGCGGGGAAATCCCGTCCCCACCAACCCTCCGGCCCCTAACCCACCGCCGCAAGGAGCGACACCATCATGACCTCTGCCGTAACAGCGGAAGAAGTAGTGCTTTCGCTCAGTGGAGTGAGCAAGAGCTTCTCTGGAGCAGATGCTCTAGTCGATGTGAGTCTCGACCTTGTGGCAGGAGAAGTTCACGCGCTGCTGGGAGAAAACGGTGCCGGGAAATCCACCTTGATGAACGTGGCAGCGGGCACTCTCGCCCCAGATCAGGGATCGATAGGAGTCGACGGGCACTCCTTCCTTGCGCTTCGACCGGCGGAAGCTGTGAGTCACGGAATTGCCTTCGTTCATCAGCACCCAGCCGTTCTCAACGACCTGACAGTTGCTGAGAACATCCGACTCGCGGTTCCGTCTGCATTTCTTGAGGGTGGGGGGTCTGCGCGCCAGGCAATGCAGGCGATGTTGGACGACGTGGGGTGCAGCGCTCACCTTGAGGATCGCGTCATCAATCTTTCTCTGGCCCAGAAACATCTGCTCGAGCTTGCAAAAGCCCTCGTGATGAAGCCACGTGTTCTTATCCTCGACGAGCCGACAGCTCCGCTCGCACAGGACGCTGTTGAACTCCTTTTCTCTCGAGTGAGAACGGCAGCTGCCTCGGGTACCGGAGTCGTATACATCACGCATCGCCTCGCCGAGGTGCGGCAATTGGCTGATCGCGTCACAGTCCTTCGAGATGGAAAGTTCCGCGGTACATCGGTCGTAGCGGAGATTTCCGACGAGGAGTTGTTAGAGCGCATCGTTGGTCGACAACTGGACCAGACCTTTCCTGCGAAGGCAATCGTTGATGAAGGAGCAACGCCCTACCTGGAACTCCGTGATGTTTCGTCAGCAGGTGTCTCCTCGGTTGGTGTCAAGGTCAAACGGGGAGAAATCCTTGGGATTGCGGGTGTTGCGGGTAACGGTCAAAGCAAGCTTATGGCCACGCTCGCGGGCCTAGCGAAATTCGATGGTGACGTTGTCGTTGATAAGGAATCGCTGTCTTCGGCGGATCTACGGCGTCGGGCCGCCTATTTGCCGGCTGATCGTCATCAAGAGGGACTGATGATGAGTCTCTCTGTCCGGGAAAATGCTGCACTTCTTGCTCTGAAGCGATTCCTAAAGTCTGGTGTGTTGAGTCCAAAGAAGGAAACTGAGCTTGTAGGTGCACAACTTGCTCAGCTTGACGTCAAGGCCCCGAACATGGATGCGTCGGTTAGTGCGCTTTCTGGGGGTAATCAGCAAAAGGTTGTTCTGTCTCGCGCCCTCCTGAGAGAGCCCGATCTCGTCGTGGCCGACGAGCCTACTCAGGGTGTCGATGTGGGAGCACGATCAGAGATCTATCGAATCTTGAGAGACGTTGCTGATAGCGGAACACCCGTCGTAGTGAACTCGTCAGATGCCCTCGAGCTTGAAGGACTCTGTGACCGTGTCCTGGTGATGTCTCGCGGGCACGTTGTCGAGCAACTTGCAGGAGACGAAGTTCGAGAAGATCGCATAGTTGCAGCGGCGGTAAGCGCCACAAATACGTCGGAAGGGGCGGCGAGCCTCCAGACACAGCGGTCGTCACGTTTGCGTCGCTTTATGCAGGGTGATTACTCACCCGTTGTCATCCTGGCCATCAGCATTTTGGCGCTTGCTCTCTTCGTAGCGTCGCAAAATGATCGATATTTCACGGCTTTCAACATAGGCGCCATTCTCGGCATAGTCGCGATCCTTGGATTCATTTCGATGGGGCAAACGGTTGCGTTTCTTACTCACAACATTGATTTGTCTGTTGGGCCCTTGGCGGGCTTCCTAGTCGTCGTTGCATCCTTCTTTATCGGAAACGAGAGCACTTCGGGGCAGATTCTCCTCGGACTCATACTCATGTTGCTCGCTGCCACCATCACCGGATTGATCAACGGAACACTTGTGAGGTTCGGTCATTTCACATCCGTTGCCGCCACGTTGGCCATTTACATTGGTCTTCAGGGGCTGGCATTCATCCTTCGAGATGGCCCAGAGGGCATCATCAACAGCGACATCATGGCTGTGTTGAAGACAAAATGGGGCCCGATACCTGCCGCTTTCGCTGTCCTGGTTCTGTTTGTCATCGCCCTCGAAATTGCACTACGCAAGACCACGTGGGGTCTTCGAATTCGCGCCATCGGTTCCGATGAGCACGTGGCTCGCAGCCTCGGAGTGAATCCGAATCGCACTGCAATGTTCGCGTTTCTCACGGTGTCGTGGTGTGTATTTCTCGGAGGGCTGTTGTTCATGGCTCAGATTGGTATCGGTGATCCGTCACAGGGCGCGGCCTTCACCTTGACCTCGATTACGGCTGTTGTCCTCGGTGGAACTGCCTTCTCAGGTGGGCGTGGGTCATTCCTGGGCACCTTGCTCGGTGCCGTCCTTCTCGCACAAGTTCTCAATGCCACGACGATGGTCGGTCTCGATCAATGGTCTACGTACTTTGCGCAGGGGGCCCTCGTCATCGTTGCCGCACTTCTGTACCACGTTCTTCGATCAAGCCGACGTACTGTGCGATAGGGAAGAGGAAGAATTCATGCTTGCAGCACGCTTTTATGCCGCGAAAGATATTCGTTTGGAAGACGTCGCTGTTCCAGAAGCCAAGGAAGCCGACGATGTGGTGGTAGAGGTTGCGTTCTGTGGAATTTGTGGAACTGATCTGCACGAGTACCTGATGGGCCCCATCGTCACTCCCGTAGAGCCGCACGTTCTCACCGGGGCAACCCTTCCTCAGACACTCGGCCATGAGTTTTCCGGGAAAGTCGTGGAAATTGGATCCGATGTTCGCGATGTAAAGCCGGGGGATCGCGTGTCCGTTATGCCGGCCATCGTCTGCGGTCGTTGCTACCACTGCCGCCGCGGCAATGGGCATCTGTGTTCTTCGTTTGCGTGCACCGGTCTTAGTGCTGAAACGGGCGGCTTGGCGAATTTTGCCTGCCTAAAGGAGTACCAAGTAGCCAAGCTGCCGGATGCGGTAAGTGACTTGGAGGGAGCGTTGATCGAACCCGCCAGTGTCGCCGCCTACGGCGTGGATCGAGCTGGAGTCGTCGGTGGAGATGTCGTGTTGGTCACGGGGGCGGGGCCGATCGGAGTTTTGACCGCGATGTACGCGAGTGCGCTGGGCGCTGCAACGGTTGTCATCGCAGAGCCAAATCCCAATAGAGCAGCGCTTGTATCGGCCATGGACATTGGACCAGTCATGGATCCGACCGCGGAAGGCTTCTCAGATTTCATGCAAGACCTCACTGAAGGCGTTGGTGTTGATCTGGCGGTTGAGTGCTCAGGAACGACGCCGGGCCTGACCACTGCTGTGGGGAGCACGCGTGCCCGCGGTCAAGTTGTACAAACGGGTCTGCATACGGCGCCGGCCACAGTCGACATGATGTTGGTCGCCAACCTCGACATCACGGTGCACGGAAGTTGGTGCTGGTACATGACGGACTGGCCACGGATCATTCGTCTCGTCGCAGCAGGCAAGTACCCCGTCTCAAAGGCGGTCACTTCGACGATTGAACTCCCCGACGTTGTCTCGAAGGGATTCGACGTTCTTGTCGATCCGTCCGGAGATCAGCTCAAGGTTCTTGTCAATTCCCGTTGAGAGGAGAAGTCCATGTCGATAGAACTACAAGCTATTCACCACTCTGGGCTGATCGTCAGTGACCTTGATCGATCCATCTACTTTTACCACGACATCCTGGGCCTGCCGTTCGCTAATGAGCCAACTCCTTGGTTTGACGGCCCAGTGCTGTCCACGAGTGTTCGCGTTCCGAATGCTCGCCTTCGGCAGGTGTCTTTTTGGGTAGGCGATAAATCCCAAATGGAATTGATCGAGTACGACGATCAAGTCACAAGCAACGGGGGCCCGGTTCCTAATAACCACCGTGGGGCGGCTCATGTCTGTTTTCTCGTCGAGGATGTTTTCGCGAAGAAGAAGGAGCTCGAAAGTAAGGGAGTGGACTTCTACTCCGATGTGAATGTCGTCGACGAGGGGCCGTTGTCGGGATGGCGATGGTGCTACTTCAGTGATCCCGATGGTCTTGCCCTCGAATTGGTTGAAGTTGCTTATTACAACGAATCTGATCGGATGGCGGCTGTTGCGGCGTATCTGAAAGATCGCCCGTCCATTGATGACATTCGCAACTCGACGAGTTTCCCCTTCTTGCTGAAGTGGCGAGAGCCTAAATGACTCGCAAGCACTCATCGTTTAGCTGAACAACTTTGTCCTAAGTGGAGGTCGCATTATGGGTTCGCCAACGTACGGAAATATGAATGTCGACTGGGAGAACCGTCTCGACATGCCTCGACTCCGCCGACAGAGGCTGGCGAGGCTTAATGCTGCTCTCGATGCCTCTGATCTCGGCTCGGCTCTTACATTCGACTTCCACAACATCCGGTACATGACCGGAACGCACATTGGAACCTGGGCAATGGACAAGCTCATTCGGTTCTCTGTGCTGCCTCGTGGGGGCGCTCCTGTTCTGTGGGATTTTGGCTCGGCGGTGAAGCATCATCGTCAGCAGGCCCCGTGGCTGGACTACGACTATGCGATGTCTCATGCGGACGCCCCTCTCACCGGTCACGAGAGGCACCACGATGCTGTCAGCCCGGTCGGCCCGCTCGTCGGGGATGATCTGCTGGGTGGTGGCGCGCGCTTCGGAATCTCGACGCTGCGCGGAACCATCGGACCAGGAGCCAGGCGGGCCGAGGATGTCGCCAAAAAAGTTTACGAGGTCCTCGCCGAGCGGGGCCTACAGAGTGAGCCCATCGGGGTTGACATCATCGAATTACCAGTTCTGTTTGCCTTGCAAGAGCTCGGCTTGAAGGTCGTAGATGGGCAGGCAGTCTTTCTCGAGGCTCGCAGAATTAAGACCGCGGATGAGATTGGCCTGCTCACACAGGCGGCGTCCATGGTAGATGCCGCATATGAAGACCTCTACGAATTCCTACGTCCGGGGGTTCGCGAAAACGAGACAGTTGGGCTGGTCGCTAAGAAGCTATATGACCTCGGCTCCGAACATGTTGAGGGAGTCAATGCGATTTCCGGTGAACGCTGCTCTCCACACCCGCATGTGTTTTCCGACCGTCTCATTCGACCTGGCGACCCGGCCTTCTTCGATATTCTTCACTCGTACAACGGTTACCGGACGTGCTACTACCGGACGTTTGCGGTTGGTTCGGCGTCACCGGCTCAACGAGATGCATACAAGATTTGTCGCGAGTACATGGATGTAGCGATCGAAGCTGTGAAGCCCGGCGCAACAACCGCTGACATCGTCTCCCTATGGCCAAAGGCCGAAGAATTCGGATTTCCCTCAGAAGAAGCTGCGTTCGCATTGCAATACGGGCACGGGGTTGGTCTTTCCATTTGGGAACGTCCGATCTTCTCGCGGTTCACTTCGTTTGACGCCCCCGAGGTCCTGGAAGAGGGGATGGTGTTTGCGCTGGAGACCTACTGGCCAGCCAAGGATGGTTGGGGTGCCGCGCGCATTGAAGAAGAGGTCATTGTGCGTGAGCACGGAGCAGAGGTGATTACAAAGTTCCCTGCGGAAGAGTTACTGGTTGCAGGCAAGCGCTACTACACAACAGGCGGAGCCCTTCCCATCCTGCGAGACTCCCAGAGTCACCTCAACACGGAAACGCATGCGCGTCAGTCACGAACGTAAAGGATCCGCAAAGGGACATTGGACATCTGCGACAAAAGAAAGAAGGGTGAACGCATGGACCTAGGCGATGGGCGTGGACACCTGACGTACTCCACGCTTGTACATCCGGGTGATACCTGGAGTGATATGCGCGAGAGCCTTGTGAGATTTGTCCCGGAAGTCAAGAAGCGGTTCTCTCCTGACCGCGCGATGGGTGTGTCGCTCCGCATCTCTAATGCTTCGTCTGTCACGTTAGAAAACGAAGCGAGTGAGCGCGCGTGGCTATCTGATTTTCTGGCGGCGGAAGATCTGTATGTGTACACCGTCAATGCCTTTCCGTACGGCCCTTTCAAAGATCAAGTTGTCAAAGAGATGGTCTACGAGCCGGATTGGTCGACCGATGAGCGAACTCAGTACACAATGCGTGTCGCCCGCATATTGGCGGAGATTTCACAGCCGTCTGTTGAACCGACAATTCAGAGTGCGCCGCTGGCTTTTCGGCCGAAGGTGAGTGGAGACGCGTATATCAACCGCTTCACTGAAAACGTATTTCAGGTTATCGCCCATCTGATGCAGATTGAAAGGCAGACAGGACGGAGAGTGAAGCTAGCTCTCGAACCCGAGCCTTTCTGTTTTCTTGAAACCATTCCGGAAACGATTCAATATTTTGAGGAAAGGATTTTCACGGCAGACGCGGCTCAGCGAGTGTCCACCCTGAGTGGGACCGCCCTGGCTGAAGCTTTCCAGGGAATTCGCCGCCACCTAGGCATAGTTTTCGACATTTGCCACCAGAGCGTCGCTTTCGAAGACATACAGCAGGACTTGTCGTCTCTGGTGGAAGCTCAGATTCCGATCTATAAGCTACAGGCAGCTGCCGCTCTTCAAGTTCCTACGGTCACCGATGAGATTGTGGAGGAACTCAAGCGGTACACGGGCACCATCTACCTCAGTCAAACAACCGAATTGAGGGATGGCGCCATCTCCAAGTTCCTAAATCTGGAAGATGCGATCGCCAGCTACGAAGCAAACCCAGGGCCCCGTGCATGGCGAACACACTTTCACGTTCCCGTGTTTCTGGATGATCTCGGTCCCTTCAAGACCACGAGAGATGGAATTGATGCCGCTCTCGAATTTCATACCAAGACGCCACTATCAACACACCTCGAAATCGAGACGTACACATGGGATGTACTGCCCGAGCATCTCAAGACCGATGACATCACCGACTACGTAGTTCGAGAATTGGAATATGTGAGAGATCGAATTGGTGAGTACGCAAATGCGGAAAAGTGACTACCGTGACGGAATTGTGTAGCCGGACGGGTTTCGGATATGTCTGACACAGATGGAGAAGCGCTTCTCTACCTTGGCATCTCGCGGTATCTCGTGAATGAGGAGCAGATCTTGGAAAGCCTGGTTGATCATCGGTCATGGTTGAAGCGGTGGTACGACGAGGGAGTCATTTTGTTTTCTGGGCGTCAAGATCCACCGAACGGAGGAGTCCTGGCTTTCCGGGCTTCCAATAGAGAGGCAGCACGAGCATTTCTAGACTCCGATCCATTTACCCGGAACGCAGTAGCTGAGTACGACGTTGTCGCGGTGGCACCAACGCCAGCCCCTTGGCGCCGGGGCGATATCGACGGATTTCTGACTAGCACCTAGGTCGCTTCGGGGATTTTTGTCCGTCCAGTCCGGGCTGGGGTATTCCCGCGTCGCCGCCTGCGATCACTTTCTGGAGGTCTGATCGACCAAGAACTGTGCGATTGTTGGGTCAGTACGGGTTCGTAACAAAAAGTTCCTCAGCGGGGAATAGCGTCAGCAATTCCGCACCCGTTTCGGTGACGACCAACTCTTCCTCGATACGTGCAGCGGAGTGACCGTCGCTGGCTGGCCAGTACGTCTCCAGAGCGAAAACCATTCCCGGCTCGATCTCGACGGGGTTGTCCAAAGAGTTGAGGCGA
>MDTB01215640.1_pt1 | contig 18186 bp, 14 predicted proteins | sample 811161 | NCBI WGS metagenome assembly MDTB01 (sample SAMN05326650, study PRJNA326480) | marine metagenome | isolation source: seawater | place: Mediterranean Sea | collected 2009
TAAAGAAAATTTATTAATAAATAAAAACCCAAGGATTTTTGAATTTGAAGGTAAAAAGTTTAACCTAAATTTTATAGAAAAAAAAACACAGAGAATTATTATTCTTTATGGATTAAGTATTTCTAAAATTAAATTTTTTGAAAATCTTTTGAGCAATCTTAAAATCGAGAGAAACTCTAAGATAACTAACCTTAAAACAAAACTAAAAAAGGAAAATTCTATTAATTAATACCAATATTTCTTTACCGTAGAGGACTTATTTATATTGATATTTTATTTTTTAATTCACAAAAATGATAATAAATTCCCTCTTTAAAGTATTGTAGTTGTGCAACAGTTTTGAAAGAATCTTAAATTTGATCGATATAACTGCTGTTTCAAACCTGGGGTCATAGCTCAGCTGGTAGAGCACCTGCATGGCATGCAGGGGGTCAGCGGTTCGAGTCCGCTTGGCTCCACTTATTTTTGTTGGTCTTATAAGTCTCTCCTCTACTATATTTCTTCTCAGCAGGCAATTAAAACCTGTAATTAGAAATGAAAGACTGAAATTCTTGTGTACACATCAACTTGGTGACAAAAAAAGTCAAAACTATAAAGAAGCAAAATTGAAATTAGAAAAGTTAATTGGTGATAGTGATAGATATTGTGATAATTTTCTTTTGCCTCAAGAAAAAAATGAAAAAAAATTTAGATTTTTTCCATTCATTAAGAATATTTTGTTTAGGTTTATGTAGTAATAATCATAAGGCCCCAAAGCACCTGCTCTAACTTTTGATTTTTGATTCCAATCCTATTAACTTCATAAGAACTTTTGCATTACTTGCAACAGGAGAATATTGTTTTTCTTGCATTGCTTTATACATTGCCGTTTCTAAAGTATATAGTAATTTTGCTGTCATTTCTGGACGATTCAAGTCTCCACCTTTTTGAGGTTATCCAGTCCAAAATAATCAATGCTGTGCATGAAGCATATTTCTTTTTACCTTTTTATTTTCAAATTCCTCCCAACTATTTGATAGTTATATCGCCTTTATTTTTTTAAGTAAAATACTTTTAAAGAATAATCATTTATAATCAAATTAATACTATTGATTTATGTTTTTCAATTTTAAATCTTTTTTTTTAAGAATCCCCAAATTAAATTTATTTCTTTTTTTATTTATATTTCTAAATAACTTTTTTCTTATGGGAAGAATTTTAGCTGAGAGTTCTTTACCTAATTTCGTTCTTGGCCCAGGGGATAAAATAGATATTAAATTCTATAAATTAGAAAATTTCAATACCTCGACTCAAATTTTACCTGATGGGACTGTCAATTTACCAAGAGTGGGGACAATTTATTTAGGTGGTTATAGCCTAGATAAAGCTAATAGAATTATTACGGAATACTACTCTAAGATAATTAAAAGACCTGTCATTTATATAAATTTATTAAAAATTAGACCAGTAAATTTTTCAATCAGTGGTGAAATTAAAAGTCCTGGTTTATATTCACTTTCATCTAATTCTGAGACTGGAATAGTATCTAATAATAATAATTCCAGTGTCAAGAAAATAAATTCTTCTGGTTGGCCATCTATTGTTACTGCTATTCAAAAAGCAGGCGGATTAAATCAAAGAGCTGATATTAAAAATATTCAAATTAAGCGGAAAATAAAAGGCAATTTTGAAATAATTAAAGTTGATTTATGGGATTTAATTTTTAATAATAATTTTGAGAATAATAAACTTATTTTTTATGGGGATAGTATTTTTATAAGTAGAACCTCCGATGAATCATTAAACTATAAAAAATTAATTTCCAAAACAAATTTGGCTCCACTAAATATTAATATTAACGTTGTTGGTGAAGTCTATAAACCAGGGAAATATTCTATATTATCCAATAGTCCTGCTTCTCAAGGAATTTTAATTGCAGGTGGTTTAAAAACAACAGCTAGTAAAAATTTAAGGCTTGTCAGATTAAATGAGAATGGAACTATTAAAATTCAAAAATTTACTTATGATGTTGAAAAAGGACAAAAAAAATTGCCAATATTACAAGAAGGAGATGTTTTAGTTGTAAAGGGTAATGTATTAAAAAGATTTGGTGAAAATATTGAAAATGTTGTAAAACCTTTGAGCCCCTTATCGAGAGCGTTATTTCTTTATGATCAATTTTAAAATACATTAAAAATTATTTTGATTTCAAATTATTTTCTTTTACATTTATTTTTTAGTTGATATATAGTATTATACTCATACTATTAAGATATTAAAAAAAGAAACGTCTAATCTTTTGGAAATAAAATAATGTTTTATTATCCATTTTTAAAGACTTTTTGTTTAACAAATTTATATTTTCTTGTCTGAAATTTTTTACACAATTAAAAATAAACTTATCTTTGATATAAGTTACTTGTTCGAATAATTCGAATCCCAAAATATAATTTAATAAGTAAAGTATGGGATTAAATACGTATGCATTTGAAAAACTACATAAATATTCTCTTGTTTAGAAAGACGATTATTTAATTCATTTTGAATTAGAGGAGAAATTTTTTTGATAATAAATTCAAAATATTAAGTCAATGTATTTTTTATTCATATAAAAAATTTCTACATTTCAATGTATTTACCTCCAATTTTCGATAATTTTTTCTGGTCCAGTTAATTTATCTTAAAATGCAGAGGGCGCATTAAATATTTCTTTTCGGAATAAAGAATTTTTTCAGATCTTTTCAAGATTGTCTTTGATTGCAATAATACTCTCTATTCATAATTTCTAGAAGTAATTTAAATATTTGTCTTTTCAAATAATTTTGATATTTTATGAATAATTTCTTCACATTTCTCAAAATCTTTTCAGCATAATTCAGTAAAAATTTCACTACTTAAAATGCAAATTTCATAATTATTATTTTGCATTCTTTTTTTTTCAATTAAATCTAATTAATCGTTTGGATCAAGACTTCTTTAAAAATTAAATGAATGATGATCAGGGAAATATGATGCAGGTATCAAATGTTGATTTGAGAGTTTTCATAAAGATGGATAAGTAATTTTACATCGCTTAAGTAAATTGCTATTTATAAATAAAAACTTTTGAAATAAAGTTGTAGATGTATAATAAGATCCAATATGTATATTACAGAACATTATTTAAAACTTTTATATTATTTTTTTAAATTAAATTTGCTTTGCTTTTGTCATTATTTTAATATATTAATTATTAATAATAAATTTTTTACGATACTGAATGGAAAAAGATATTATTAATATAGTAGAAAGCACGAATTTACCAAGAGTTCTTAAAGAAATAATTATAAGTCGACAAGATCTTATCAATAAAAAGTTTTATGAAAAGTCAAATGAAAGAAAGCTTTTAAAATGGTTCCTCAGAAATGGAAAAAATATATATAAAAATTTACTAGATAGGGATTCTTATAATAGAGAACTTGTTAGTTGGCTTTCAGACTACTCTTCTGAAGAGGATTTTCCAAAGACATCTAGAATTGTCTTAGCAATATGGGATAGTAAATTAATTCATAGGAAATTATGGGAAAATAATAAGAACTCTCTTCTTTATAAAATTTGGCTTTTAAGTATCTGGAATGATTTAGAATTTGATTTACCACCTTTTTTCAAATTTTTTAATTTAAGGAAAAGTTTGATAGAAAAAACTTTAATTTATATATTTTTAATAATATTTTCAAAAATTATAAATTTTGTTATGTTGATAACAAAATTTAATAAATATGAAAATTACTTTAAAGTTCAATTTAATGCCATAAATGCTCTTATTTATAGAGATTTATCATTAAGAATTTATAAGAATAAATTTGGAATAATGGGGGTTTTATTACCAGAATTAGGAATTATATTTATATTTTACATATTATTCAAATTTTTTAGAAATTCAGATTCAGATACATTTTTAATATTTATTGGAATTGGATATACGTATTTTAACATTTTTAGAGCCGTAATAATGAATTCTTCTAGAGCATTAATTCAAAATGAAAATTTATTTTTTTATAAAGAAGTTAAACCAATTGACACTATTATTTCTTTTTCAATAGTTGAGGGATTCTTAAATTTTTTAGTTTTATTTATAATTTTTCTTCTCTCGTTTATATTTCAGCAGTATTTCCAAATGAGTAATTATTTCATGCTTTTCATGGGTTTCTTTTTGATATTACTTTTATCTTGTTCGTTTGGAATTATAGTAATGATTTTATCGAAATTTTTTACCTTTTTACCCTCATTTACACCTTGGCTGGTAAGAATTTTATTCTTTACTTCTGCAGTTCTATACCCTTTTTCAGTCTTACCTCAAACGGTTCGAGAGTATCTTTTTTTAAATCCCGTTCTTCAATCAATTGAATTATCTAGAAAAGCTTTTGATAATAATTATTTATTAACAAATGAAATTTCTTTTATATTATTATTGAAGATTTCCCTATTAGTATTAATTTTGTCTTTAACTTTATATGCATTAACTGAAAAACATCTAATAATTAAATGATTAAAGTAGAGAATCTTACTAAAAGTTACAAGATTAATAATCAATATAAATTAATATTTAAGAATATTAATTTCACAATTAATGATGGCGAATCAGTAGCTTTGCTTGGCAAGAATGGGGTAGGTAAAAGTACTCTATTAAGATTACTCTCTAGCGTTGATTTGCCGGACAGCGGGGAAGTTATAAGAGACTCAACAATAAGTTGGCCAGTTGGAATGATGGGGGGATTTCAAGCAAATCTTACAGCAAAAGAAAATGTTATTTTCGTCTCCATTTTATTTTTAGGAAATAATAGGCATCGCATTAGAGAAAAAATAAATTTTGTGAGAGAATTTGCAGATATTGGAGATTATTTTGATAAACCCTTTAAAACATATTCCAGTGGGATGAGAGCAAGAGTTTTGTTTGCATTATCTATGGCCTTTGACCATGATTTTTATTTACTAGATGAAGTATCAGCTGCTGGAGATATTGGATTCAAAGAAAAATGCAGAAAAATTCTTTTAGAAAAACATAAAAACTCTGGATTTATTATGGTGGATCATAATTTATTGGGTTTAGATTCTCTCTGCGATAAAGCATTTATATTAACTAATAAAAAAATAATTGAATATGAAGATGTAAATGAAGCTATATTAAAATTTAAAGGTATGTTATTGAAGTAAAATATATGTGCTGCATATTTAATACATGATAAAAAAAAAGTTATTAATTAAAATAATTTTATTTACTACAGTTTTTCTATCTTTTTATTATTTTTACATTGCATCAAGACAAAGATATATTGTTAAATCAAGTATTGTTATAAGAAAAACGAGTCAAGATAATAATTTAGACTTTCCTAGCATTTTTTCATTTGGTAATAAGGCCTCATTAGAGGATGCAAGATTTCTAAAAAGTTTTTTGAAATCACCAGAAGTTTATAATTTGTATTTGAAAAAGTTTGATTTTGATAATCAATTTAGGAGAAGATTTCCAGATTTAACTGCTGGTATAAGTGCTTTTGATGATAATGATACAAAATACAATTTTTTCAAAAATCTTATATCGATTAATTTCAGAGAGTTATCAGGAATTGTAATTATAAGAACTACTGCTTATGATCCAAATACATCATACCAATTGAATTTATTTTTAATTGAGGAATCTGATAAATTTACCAATAAACTGAACCAAGATATTTTTAAAAAACAACTAAATTTTGCAAATAATGAAATAAAAATTCAGTATCAAAAGCTCAATGAAGCTACGCTTGACTTACTAACTTTCCAAAAGAGGAATTCAACTTTAATTCCAGAAATGGAAGCATCTTCTTCCACAAAATTAATAAATGCTCTTGAAAATGAACTTGTTAAACTAAAGGTTGATCAAGCAGGGCTTCAGAGAAGATTTGTATCAAAAGAAGCACCTGAAATTTTGGATATTTCTAATCAAATTCTAGAGCTATCGAATCAAATTGATAAGGAGAAAAATGCATTAGTAAGTCCCTTGGGGAAAAATCTGAATAAAAAGTTATTAGAATTTTCTGAACTTAAAGCAAATATGAAGTTTGCAAGAGATCTATATATTGCAGCTCTTACTAATCAAGAAAAGATGAGAGTAAGTAGTCAAGAAAATCAAAGATTTCTTGGTATTCTTTCTGGTCCTAAGATACCTTCACGATCATATATGGCTTGGCGTCATAGAGGTTTTCTCACATCAATTGCAATTATAACTACAGTCTATTTGTTAGTTAAATTTTTTAATTTAATAAGAAAAAATAGAAGAGATTAATATGTTTTTTAAATTCATTAATTTTATATCAATTTATTTAAAGCATAATTGGTGTTACAAGATCTCATCATCTGAAGATGTTGATAAAGATTGGATTTCTCCTTTGCCAATTAAAAACCAAAATAATTTCAATTTTAAAAAAAATATTATATTAAAAACAAAAACAAAAATTAATCCAGGTTGGTATTTACTTGGAATCAAAATCAAATCAAATTCTAAAAGTGTATTTTTCAGTTTTAAAAATGGAAGAAATGGGTTTCCTCAGATTAGAAAAGCCCTTAATTGCAGATACGCTTGGCGTACAATACGAATAAATAGAAAGAATTTTGGTTATGGCTCTTTTAGTGATGTAAAGGAAGATATTATTATTAAAGATTTACTATTAATCAAAATTCCTGCATTTGATGCCTGGAGAAGGATTAAAAAAAGAAATCGTTTATTTGAAATTAATTTTAGTGAAAATATTCTTAAAAAAATTTCTTGGGTTAAATACAATAAGCATTTTTTAGAAAATAGGGGCGTTGATAATTATTTAAGGTACCAAAAGTGGATTCGGGAAATTGAATTACCTCAAATTCTTAAATATAAAGATTATGAATTAAAGGATATCAATTTCTTTCAAATTCTTGATGAAAATAATATTAGACCAATTAAAAAAAAGGAATTTATAGTTTTTAAATATAACGATGGTAAAATAAATCTCAATGGCCTTAAAATAATACACAGATTATTAAAAGAAGATGATAAATGTCATTTGCTTTATGGTGATGAAGATTTTATTGATGAAAAAGGACTTAGATTTGACCCAACTTTTAAAACCGCATGGAATAGAGAATTATTTTTTAGCGATCCATTTTATGCAAACTTATGGATAATAAAAGCTAATACTTGGAATAAGGTTGTATTAAAGTTATTAAAAAAAAATCAAAAAGTTGATAAATATCAATTATTGCTGGAATTAACTTATTTTATAGAGAAATATTATTCAGTTGGAAATATTAAACATTTACCTTACATTTTATTCAATAATAAAATCAAAAACTATGCTGATTCTAAGACTAAATTTACCTTAATTAACTTTTTAAAAAAGTACAAAAGTTTTTACGGTAACGTAAAAAATATATCTTTATGTGAATTTAAAGTAGGCCACCATATTGAGTGGGAATACTTAAAAGATACAAAAATATCTATTATAATTCCAATAAAAGATAAAGTCGAATTATTAAAGAATTGCTTAGATTCTTTGAACATAGAGGAGTTAAATATTGAATCTGAAATATTAATTATTGACAATAATAGTGTTAAAAATGAAACAAAAATATTCTTAAATAATATCCAAAAACAAAATGGAAATTTTAAAGTATTAAATTATAAAGGTAAATTTAATTACTCAGCAATTAATAATTATGCTTCAAAATTTACTAATGGGAATGTATTAATCTTTTTAAATAATGATACAAAGTTTATAACAAAGAATTGGGCTTATGAGCTTGCTAGTAATGCATTAAGACCAGGCATAGGATGTGTAGGTATCAAACTTCTTTACAAAGACATGTTAATTCAACATGCTGGAGTAATTCTAGGTTTAGGAGGAGTAGCAGGACATCTTCATAAATACTTTAGCGAGAAATCTAGAGGTTATGGTAATAGATTGTTGCTTGCACAAGAGTTTAGTGCTGTAACTGGCGCCTGTTTAGCAATTTCAAAAAAAAATTGGGAAATTTTGGGTGGATTTGATTCTAAGTTATACAAGATCAACTATAATGACGTTGACTTATGTTTAAGAGCAAAGGATAAAAATTTAAGGAATATTTTCATTCCATCAGTAAAGGCTTTTCATTATGAGTCCAAGACAAGGGGCAAAATTAAAGGAAAATCTTATTTTCAATGGAAAAAAGAATTTCGAAATATGGTTAATCAAAGAAGAGATTCATTATTAGAAGATCCTTTTTATAATCAAAATTTAAGCTTAAACGATGAGAGCCTATCTATTAATCTAAAAAAAATTCATAATCTAAAATTAAGATCAAGTTATGAAATTTAAAATTGAAAATTTGATTTATGCATCATGGAGTTTATAATTATGGAGCAATCAAGAAAAATCTCATTTTCTGAAAATGACGAGGTAAACCATCCAATCAGTTTTTATGCCAACAAAATAATCCAATGAATTAATGGCTTATAAATATAGTCAGTTATTTTAAATACCCTGTGATGACATAAGTTTTTTTCATTGTATGGTTCTTTGTGAAGGCTTGATATTACTCCAATACTTATTGCAAATCACACTACAAAGGGAAAATCAATAAAAGTATTTAATTATTTAAAAATAGAAAGGGATTTTACATTTATTGATGATATTGTTGAGGAAATAATCAAATGTTTACTAAAACCTGCTTATCAAAATACTTACTTTGATCGATTCTTATTAAATACCTCAAGTCCAACAACTCCACAAAGGATTTTTAATGGAGGAATGATTAAACACTACTATACTCTAAAAATCTTTTTGATAAAGAGTTGTTCCTTGAATCAAAGAAAAACAATCATTAGTTGAGTTTATTCCTTGAATTTTCAAAGTAATTTACAAACCAAAGTATGGTCTTTTTAATTCCTTGATCAAAAGATAATTTGGGCTCCCAATTTAATTCGTTTTTAATTTTTGTAGAATTTATGGCATACCTTTTATCATGACCAAGACGATCTTCAACGTATGTTATTAATTCTTTATAAGAATACTTTTGAGGTTTAATTTCATCTAAAACTTCACAAATTTTTAAAACTACGTCGTTATTTGATCTTTCTTGATTACCACCAATACAGTATTTCTGACCAATTTCCCCATTACTTAAAACTTTTAATAAACCGTTAACATGATCTTCAACAAAAAGCCAATCTCTAATATTCTTCCCATCACCATATATTGGGATTTTGGAATTATTAATAGCATTTAATATTACTTTAGGGATTAATTTTTCTTTATGTTGCCAAGGACCATAATTATTACTGCAATTTGTTATCAAAACGGGAATACCAAAAGTGTGATGCCACGCATTAACAAGATGTTCGCTGGAAGACTTACTTGCGGAATAGGGACTTCTTGGGTCGTATTGGGTTAGTTCATTAAAACTCCCTTTTTCTCCTAAAGTACCGAATACTTCATCTGTACTTATATGTAAAAATCTAAATGAATTTTTTCTTTTAGAATTTAATTTATTAAAGTGTTTTCTTACAGATTCTAAAAGGTTATAAGTTCCAATAATATTGCTCTCTATGAATGGTTTAGGGCTTATAATTGAATTATCAACATGAGTTTCGGCCGCAAGATGCAAAACTAAATCAGGATCAGAATGTTCTACTGAGGAGTCTGTATGTGATGTATTAAAAAGATCTGTTTTCATTAGAGTATGCCTAATTTCTCCTTCTTTACCCATTGACTGAATAATATTATTAATAGGTTCTAAATTACTTGCGTATGAAATTTTGTCTAAATTATATATAATGCAATCTGAATTTTTAAGTAATCTTCTTACAACTGCATTACCAATGAAGCCGGCTCCTCCAGTAATTAAGACCCTTGGTCTTTTAATAAAACTATAAAAAAATTTATTTTCTATATCTTGCATTTAAATTTCTTTATAATTTGTTAATATCTCTTTCAAATTTTTTCTCCAATGGCGAGGTTCAAGATTTAGGATTTTTGAAGTGTTTTCAAAATCTAATAAAGAATATTTAGGTCTTTTGGCAGGAGTTGGGTATTCCTTAGTTTTTATGGGATAGACTTTTGCTACATTATCTAGTATCCCTAATTCCATCGCTAAATCACCAATAGCTAAGGTTAAATCATACCAGCTAGTTACACCTGCATCACTCCAATGCAAAATCGAAGGCAGGTTCCTATCTCTTTTGATATCAATAATTCTCCAACATACTTTAGCTAACTCTTTTGCACTTGTAGGAACCCCAATTTGATCATAGATTACATTCACAGAATCTTTTCCTTTAAGTAATTTAAGCATTGTTAAAACAAAATTTTTGCCTCTGGAACTTATAACCCAACTTGTTCTAAGGATAATAAAATTGTCCCTGTATTCTGAAGAATCAAAAATTAGTTTCTCACCAAGCGCTTTTGTATATCCATAATTATTAAGTGGTGAAGTAATTTGATCCTCTAGATATGGGAAGTTTTGTTCTCCATCAAAAACAAAATTAGTACTAATATGAAGTAAATTTCCCTTTATTCTATTTATTCCTTTTGTAAAAGCTTTAGGAGCATAACTATTAATCTGTTTAGATAATTTTATTTCCTTCTCCGCATTATCAACTGCAGTGTAAGCCGCACAATTAATTACCCAATCAGGTTTTTTATCAATAATGTATTGCTCACAAGATTCACTATCTTTTAAATCTAATTCATTCCTTTTTGGTGCAATTAAGTTAATATATTGTGGCTTAGAATTTATTATTTCTTGTCCAAGCTGGCCAGTAGAACCTGTTAAAAGAACTTTCATACTTGAAAATTAAACAAAAATATCAGCCTCATTTAAAAATGGGGCATTAGCATCTTTGGTCGATAAAAGAGGTTTTAAAACACTAAATTGTTCTAAGGGCCAGTTTATATTTATTTTTTTGTCATTCCATCTTATCGATCTTTCATGATCTTGATTCCATTTGCCGCTTGCTTTATAAAGCACTTCAGTATTATCTTTTAGTGATAAAAAACCATGTGCGAATCCAATAGGAATCCAAAGCATATTTTTATTCTTATTATTCAATATGGTACTTACCCATTCCCCGAATGTTTCTGAGCTTTGTCTAATATCTACAGCAACATCAAAAATTTCGCCTCCAATGCACCTTACGAGCTTACCTTGTGGCTTTGGATTAATTTGATAATGTAAGCCTCTTATTACTCCAAACTTAGAAAAAGAATGATTATCTTGACAAAAATTTATACAGTCATTTATTTTGTCTTTAAATAAATCTTGATTCCAGCTTTCATAAAAAAATCCTCTATTGTCTTTAAAAATCTCTGGCTTAATAATAAGAGGACCTTTAATTTGGTGGCCATAATTTGAAAAAAGATTCTCAATCTTCATCTTATTTTAAATAAAACCTTTATTTGAATTAATCATTTGACATGATTTTTTGTAAATAACTACCATATCCACTTTTCAAAAGAGATTGTGAAAGAAATTTAAGCTGTTCATTATTAATATGTCCCATTCTCCAGGAGATTTCCTCAGGACATCCAATTTTTAAACCTTGTCTTTTTTCAAGAGATCTAATGAATACAGTAGCATCATTTAACGAATCAAATGTGCCTGTATCAAACCAAGTCATACCCCTATTCATTTTTTCAACAATTAAATTCCCTTCTTCTAAATAAAGTTTGTTCAAGTCGGTTATTTCTAGTTCCCCTCTTTTTGATGGTTTTAATCTTTCAACTTTATTTACCACTGAATTATCGTAAAAATACAATCCAGTAATAGCAAATTTGCTTTTTGGATATATTGGCTTTTCTTCTATACTAATTGCTTTTCCATATGAGTCAAATTCAACTACGCCATATCTTTCAGGATTAAAAACTGGATAAGCAAATACTGAAGCACCTTGATCTAAAAAGTAATTTTTTTGTAATCTTTTAATCAAGTCGTCACCATGAAATAAATTATCTCCAAGAATCAATGTAACTGGAGAATCTTTAATAAATTTTTTTCCAATAACAAATGCTTGTGCTATTCCATTTGGTTTTTCTTGTACTTCATAAATAATTTTTATACCAAGTTGGGAACCATCCCTAAAAAGTTTAAAGAATAATTCATGATCATTTGGTGTTGTGATAATCAAAATCTCTTTGATGCCTGAAAGCATTAAAGTTGATAAGGGGTAGTAGATCATTGGCTTATCATATATCGGTAAAAGTTGCTTACTTATTACATTAGTTATTGGATTTAATCTACTGCCAGTGCCTCCTGCTAAAATTATTCCCTTTCTAATATTCATTTAACTTAGATCTCCAGTTATTTATTAACTGAAATTTAATAAACTACTTAAATAATATAATTGAATATAGAATTTCATGGTAAAAAAATTGTATGATTAATTATTTTTTTTAAAGCAAAAATCAATATTGGGAATTTATTCTCATCAAAGTGATAAAAAAATATTTTTCATAAAAATGATTTCTAAATAATAATAAATATTTTAAGTGAATTTTCACTTTAAAAAAGGCTAGGGTTCTAAATTTTTATTACTTTTTCCTACCATTTAAGTCTCAATTTCTAATAATTTTTCTTCTTCAAGATTAAAGTATAATTTAATTAAAATTGATATATTTCATGCAAATAATAAATGAGAAAATTTTTTATATTTAAATTATTTTTTCAAAAGTATATTAATTTTGTATTTCTTGCTTTCATATAATCTTAAATAAATTTAATTTTTGTAAATAAATAATCTAAATATTAAAAGTAAAAATATAGTAAAATGATAGAGAAAATGTTATCGATTATATAAATTATTTATGACTATATTTGAGAATATAATTAATTTTCTCTTCTTTAATAGGTCAAGGATAAACCTTATTGTAAATGAATTTAAGCTTGATAAGGGAAATTATTACGTTTGGGGGATGAAAAGTACAGATGAAAATATTAGAAATAAAAAAAAGAGACTAAGAAATTTAAAAATTATTTACCTAGGGAATGGATTCATAGATTCATTTGGGGGGGGGGAATCAAAAATTCCTTTAAGTATTTGCAATGATAATAATGGGATTTACTATAACTATAAAAGTAGTAGTGATTTATTTGATTTCCTTAAAGTAAAAATTAGTAATAAAGAAATTCTACGATCAAGAAAAATAATTTCATTATGGAAACAATTTGGGATCTCAAAATATAACTATGCCAATTACTTGAAGCCCCCAAAAAAACCATTTGTACTTTTGATAGACCAATTTTATGATGATTTATCAATAAGTCATGGTGGAGCGAATATTAGTACTTTTCAAAGAATGTATGAGTTTGCAATAAAAAAATGGCCAAACTTAATGATTGTTATCAAGTTGCAACCTGAAATAATAAGTAGAAGGTACAAAGGATGCCTTGATGAAAAGTTGTACTACAACAAAAACGTACAAGTTATATCTGAACAAGGACAATTAAATAATTTATTAGAGTCATGTACTGCTTTATGCGTAGTTACTAGTCAAGTTGGTTTTGAAGGGCTTATTTATAATAAAGAAGTGCATGTTTTCGGGTGTCCTTTTTATTCTGGTTTGGGACTAACAATTGACCATGCCATATGCAATGGAAGAAAGAATAAAGCTGCATGTACCCTTGAACAACTTGTTTTTAGCGCTTTAGTCAAGTATCAGACTTATTTAAACCCTAGAAATAAGAAAATTTGTGAAATAGAAAAAATTATTGAATATATACATAAAAAAAGAGAAATTAATAATTTCTTCCCAAATAATTTATATTGTCTAAATTTAACACCATGGAAAGCTAGGCAAATTTATAGATTTACTAAGGAAGTAGAAGGAATTCAATTAGCACCTTTAATAAAATATAACCCAATGATGAAAAACGTTTTGGTTTGGGGAAAGTCAATTAAATTTGATAAAATCCCAAAGAGCAAAAATAATACTTTTATAACAGCAGAGGATGGTTTTATAAGATCTGTAGGTCTTGGCGGAGATCTATTTTCTCCATTAAGTTTGCTTTTTGATAAAAAAGGCATACATTACGATCCAAATAAACCAAGTGATTTAGAAGATCTTCTTCAGAATAGGTTTCTTAATGAGAATGAATTGCAAAGATCCAAAAAACTGATTAGACAAATTAAAATAAAAAAAATTAGTAAATATAATCTTAAATCTGATATCAAATTTCTTTACAAAAAAAAATCAAATGAACAGAAAGTAATCTTAGTTCTTGGTCAGGTTGAAACAGATAATTCTATTTTATATGGAGTTCCAGACAATACAATTAAAAAATCAAATTATTCACTTGTTTGTAAAGTAAGAAAAGATTTTCCAAATGATTATATTATTTATAAACCTCATCCAGATATAGAAAAAGGATTAAGGTCAAAAGGTGTTGAGGAAAAATTAATTAATAATATTGCAGATTCAATAGCTAATAAAATCGCAATCGAGGAACTTTTCAAAATATCTGATAGGGTCGTTGTTTTTACCTCTCTAGGAGGCTTCGAAGCACTCATAAGAGGATTACCAGTTACTTGTTATGGGTTACCTTTTTACTCAGGTTGGGGCTTGACAGAAGATAAATTCTTAAATAATTTAATTAAAAAACGAAGAACAAGAAGATTAACTTTAGAAGAGTTAGTCTTTATTGCTCTAGTGAAGTATCCATGTTATTTTAGTTTGAAATTTAATTGTCATACTGAAATAGAGGATATAATTGAAGAAATGGATATATATAGAGAAAATAAAAGAAATATTGAACAAATTATTTTTAGATATTGGGGGGTATTTAAAGATTTTATAAAACAAAGGAAATTTTTTAGATGAGAGAAAAAAGTACTAGGCCCAAATTTCAAAAAAAGATTTTAATTGAAGGATCAGTACTATTCTTGGTTGGTCCTATTGGAACATTTTTTTCAAGATTGGCTAACTTTTTAGAAAAAAATAATGTTAAAACTTATAAGATTAGTTTTCCTTTTTATGAGCACGGTTTTCCCAAAAAATCTAAAATTAAATATGATGATGACATTTCAAAATTCAAACAGTTTCTTGAGGAAATAATAATAAAAAAAAGAATAAAACATATATTCATGTATGGAAATGTACTTATTCCTCATAAGCAAGCATTATCGCTATGTGAAGAATTAAATAAAAAGGATTATTTTGTAAATTCTCATATTTTTGAATTGGGCTACTTAAGGCCTCACTATGTTACTTTGGAAAATAAAGGAGTCAACTATACTAGTAGTTTTATTTTGAATAGCGCTTTTTATGAAAAACAATCATCATTTAAAAGATACCCTGTTCCAATTAAGCAGGGTTTGAGATTAAGAAAAATTTGGAAATTTATTTCTTTTGTAAATCATTGTTTTCAAAATTACAAGATTGTTGAGTTTGAGCATAAGCTTCAACCCAAACCTATTTATTTATGGTTTCAATTAAAAGGTTTCTTGTTAAAATATATATATAATATTAGCGAAAAAAAATTAAAAAAAAGAAATTTTTCGAATAGTCCTTTTTTTATAGTTATTCTTCAAGTAGCAACTGATAGTACAATTTTAATAGGATCAAAATTTCTTGATAATAAAGAATTTATCTATAAAGTTATTAAAAATTTTTCTGAATCAAAGTTATTAAATACAAAATTAGTATTTAAACATCATCCGCGTGATCGTGGTTACAACAATTATTCCAAATTTATTATTAAAGTTTCAAGAGAATTTAATATTGCGGATAAAGTGTCTTATATTCATGATTTTTCCCTTTCAAAGATTTTTAAAAACAATTACTGTAAAGGAACAGTATTAATTAATAGCACCGTAGCTTATCAAGCCTTGTCTCATTCTGTACCAATTAAGGCATTAGGTATAGCTCCATATAATTTTGAGGGATTAACAGACCAAAAAGATTTAGCTTCATTTTTTAGAAACCCTAAAAAAGTAGACCAATTATTGTTTAGAAAATTCTACAAATATATTCTTGAAAATTCTCAAATAAATGGGAATTTTGACGGATACTTCCCTTTTAGGAAAGTATTTGTTTTTCTTAATAAGCCTTAAATTGTTATATGAAAAAGATAATAAGATTAATAATTAGATTAAGTCTTTTTATCTTCTCATATTTTCTTTATTTAATTAATCTAATTTTTATTTGCTTAAAATTTAAAAATTTATCTAAATATTTTTTTATTTATGCATCTTTAATATGCTCAAGATCATTGGGTCTTACTTATAAATTAAATAAGGAAATTAAAATTAAATTACTGGAAAAAGGAATACATATTTCAAATCATGATCATCCTTTAGATATTTTTGTAGCTCAATCTATTTTCAGACTACCTACTATTACAACAGTAGATAAACATCTAAAAAAAATACTTCCATTTTTTGAAATTTGTCTTAGAAATTTTGGACACTTTCAATTCAATCATCTTGATCAAAAAGATAGGAAATCTGCGTACTTATTTTTAAAAAAAATTTGTAATATTAAAAAGAGTGTACTTATTTATCCTAGCGGTTCGATTTATACAGCAATCGATAAAAGATTTTCAAGAAGTATTTCTAAATTATCTATTAATAATGGTTTAAAGGTTATTGCTTGGCAGTTAGATTATAAAGATATTTCTAAAAAGTATTATTTTTATAAAAAAGATGTTCTTAAATTCATTCTGACAAGATTTATATCTGAAGAAATCGAACTATATGTAAAAAAAGTAAAAATTTTTATACCCAATGATTTTTCTTGTGAGCAAGAATATCATGATATGCTTTTATCCTTTTATAAAGACTAATTATTCTTATCTTAATCAATTTAAAATTAATGAAATTTGCCTTATCTACTTTTTTTCTTTAAAATATTTTTTATTAATAAAAACTTTTAAAATAATATTTTGCCTTTCAATTCTAGTATTACAGTTTTACAAAGTGGGATCAATGCAACTTCATATTATTGGCTTTCTAATCTAAATCCCAATTTTATAGACATAAAAAAACATTTTGAAAAAGAATTAATTTACAACTCAAATACTATTATAATTGTGAGATATATTCCTTTAAAGTATCTATATCATTTATTTAAATTATATAAAAAAAATATTAAAATCATTTTACTACTTGATGACAATATACTTTCTTTTAAAATATTTTTTTTAGATTTACCTATAAAATATAAATTTAAATTATTTTTCAGAATTTATTGTTATAAAAATTTACTCAGATTTTTTGTAAGTCAAATCTGGGTCACAAATTCACATTTAAAAAATAAAGTATTAACACAGTTAAATGGAAGTATAAATGTAAAAGTAATAGACCTAAATGTTCCAAATAATTTTTCAGAAAAAAAATTATTTAGAATTACCTATCTTGGAACAAGCTCCCATGTTTTGGAATTGAAGTGGATAAAGAAACTATTTTTAAAAATTCAAAGAGAAAGAGATGATTGTTTAATCGAATTATTTATAAATCCAGAATGGGAATCTTATTTCAAATCAATCCCAAAAATAAAATTGATTTATCTAATGGATTGGGAGACTTTTCTTTTAGATACTCAGAATAGAAATATTGATATTGTGTTAAATCCAATTTTTCATTCAGAATTTAATTCATTCAGATCTCCTACTAAGTTTTTTGATACTACTAGGTTGGGTGCAGTGGGAATTTACTCGCAAACCATACCTTATTCCAGTTTTGTTAAAGATAATTATGATGGAATATTGTTAAAAAACGATTTAGATTTGTGGTGCCAAAATATTATTGAACTTTTAGAAAATCCTAATAAAAGAGAATACTTATACCAAAATGCAATGAAAAAATTAGTGTAATAATTTTGAAGAATTAATATTTGATAAGTTTTAACTAACTTTATATGTTTGTTTGAGCACTATCAAAAAATTAGGTTAACTTCGATAAAAAGCTGAGCCAAGCTTGTTTAAACTTTTTGCCTTTTTATATAATATTAAAAGCTCCTTAAATCCTTATAACTAAGGTTTTTGTGAAAATATTCAAGTTATGCCTTAAATCAAAGCAATATAATTTAAGAAATGTTTATTTACCTCATATTTTACGATACATCATTAATCAAAGACGATGGGGAAGCAAATAGGAAAAGCTTATAATCAACGGAGAAAAGAATATAAATTCATGCAAAAAATGGAGTATTGAATTAAATAAAGATTATTTTTATAGTCCTCATTTAA
>MDTB01159596.1_pt1 | contig 18185 bp, 26 predicted proteins | sample 811161 | NCBI WGS metagenome assembly MDTB01 (sample SAMN05326650, study PRJNA326480) | marine metagenome | isolation source: seawater | place: Mediterranean Sea | collected 2009
AACAAACTCTTTGTGCGTTATGTTTAAGTGCTGAAGAAGAAAGGCGTAAGAATCAAAATTTTCTGATATCTTTCCGTCAATATTAAATTGATTTTGAAGTGAAGCACTCTCTGGTATCTCGCTGATATATTCAGCAAACGTAGGAGATTTAGTATTGTAATAATTCAACAGTGGTGGATTAGAGTCTCTCCAGAAAAAATAAAAAGTCCTAACTCTTCTCTGGGGAATGCCATGACGTTGGGTATCTGTTTTATAAAGAGAAAAAGTATAGCCATGTTCAGTTGCTAGACCTTTTAATTTATCACGCACATACGCGCCGGAGTTGGTAAATAAACCAGGAGCATTTTCTCCCCAATAAACTCTTGGACGAACTTCTCCAAGAACTCTTTTTGAAGATTCGTACATCCAGTAATTTTTTTCTTCTCGTTTTTCAATACTTCGAGAAGTATTTAATTGGCTCAATCCAGCGCACGGGCACACAGAATTTATGAAGTCAATATCTCCCCCAGGAATTTTTCCACCTTCGTCTAAAACGATCCTTGGAACGTCTTCCCAGTAGTCAGTAAGATATTTTTCGTTAGCACCAAAAGCTGAATAACTTAAATGATATTCCGGTTTCTTTTTTGTTGCTTTATAACACCCAATAGCGCTACCACCAATGAGAGGGATAATAGTTCCCCACTTTAAATCTTTCATGTTAATCCTCTAAACTATATTCGAAATTATCGAAATCTTTTTTATAATTTTCTTTTAAAGTTTTCTTTAATTCAGCAGAAATAAACTCTAAAGGTTCTATAAAGTTTACTTTTTGGCGATTTTCATGCGGAATAAAAGAATTTTCCGAAATCATATTTTTGTCTTTAAGATCTCTTAATAAATCTACAAATTTATCTTCAATTTTATAAATTTTTGTGTCTGGAGATACGTGCGAATAAGAAGGGTGGTGATCAGGTTGCTCTAAAGATAACTGGTGATCATAAAAATAGCTTATTAATTCTTCTTGAGACATTTCGACTAAATTCTTTCCGTGAATTTCTAAAAAGGATTTCGCTATAAAATCATCTCTTATTTTAGTTTGTTCTTCCAAAGGAAAATTTTCACTATTAATAATATCTTGGTATTGCTGGACGAGATAATAAGCGTCTTCGAAAGGAATCTCTTTGATAGAGTAAACTTTTCCATCGGCATCTCTTGCATCAACGCCAGCCTTTTCAAAATAATTTAAAAAAAACTCTCTATCAAATTCAATGCTCCCGTTAGCCATTTCAACTACTTTCATAGACTCTACGCTAAAATAGTAAATTTCTAGCCACATATTCATATGAGAAACTAGTTTACTGTACGGGTTTCTCACAACAGTAAAAATAAAAGAAGACTCTATCGCAAGTTTCCAGTTTTTCCAGACTTCGTATACTTCGTGACCTTTGTTTGTGGGAAAATACTCTGGCTCAGGAATTCTTTTCCAACCATTATTTTCAAGCAAACTTTTTACAGAAGTACCGCCACACTTTGGTATATGAATAAAATAAATTCGGAATCCGTCTCTTTCATAAAGAGGCATTAAATTTTCCGATAAGTTTTATCATCCTTTGAAACGACACCTTTCTTTATAAGCTTTTGAAGAATCATCCAGCTCTCTTTCCAAGTCCCGTCTTGCTTATAGTAAGAAAGATTTTTTTGCTTAATAACATTAGCAATGTCCGCGTGTTTACAAGAACCACCAAGCTCTGACATGATTGTAAGAATCTCTTTTTCTTTATCAGTTGCAGAAAAATCTAAACCATCATTTTGAACTTCTAGAACTTGCTCTTGGACTGCGGCATTTCCATAAAGATCTTGCTTTTTATTTTTATTTTCTGTTGTTGATACTGGCTCTGGTTCTTCTTCTTTCATAAAACCAAGCTTTTGCATTATAGACTTTGGTGTAATAATCATTTTTACTTCCTCTTTTGAAATTGGAGCAGAAGCTCTCCGGTTAGCTAATTTTTTATCTTCTCTTAGCTTTCTATAAACTCCGAACTGGCAGCAAGAAATTTCGCAGCCAAAGTTCGTAAAATATCCTAGCTCCGATACTTTCTTCATATAATAGTCTGATTTATCAGAACTTTTAAGATCGAAAAAAGAATTCTGGTGGCGTCGAATAGCATTAATTAATTTTTTTCCAACTTTGTCATTTATTGAATGACCTCTGTGTTCATAAAACCAATTTATTGCATGCATAGCTCCGACGCCTGGAACCACATATTCGTCATCTTCATCAATATTTCCAGAGATGCCTTCAAAAATTAAATTTCCAACTTCCGGCATTCGAGCTAAGTTACAACTAAAGTGATAGCCATAATAATTTCCTATGCCTTTGTAGGAATTAAGAAATCTAAATGATTCTTCCATTGTTGGATTAGTCTTATAAAACTCAACCCACTGTGGACCCAGATAAGTAAACCAATAAAGTATATCTGAGGGCCTGAGCATTCTCTTTGCTCTATCGCTAGAAGAAATCTTCTCAATCACATCAATTGGGGAACCTACACTTCTAGCATAATTTCTAGCAGAAGTTTGAAGACTGGTTCGGAGCTCAGTTGTTCCATAAATCTTTTCTTTATTTTTTACTGCTTCTTCTAAGTTAACGCATAACTGCTGCAGATATTTTGGATTATTGATAAATTTATCGTACACCACAAAGTCATCACCTGTACCCTCGATTATCATTTTAAGGGTCTTAGATGGCCCATAGAATTTCACGATCGCAGCATTAATAAGTTTATCTTCAAATTTTGCTTGAGGGTTGTAGAATAGGTTCTCATTCAACCAAATAATCTCGTCGTGAAAACTACGATTAGGATGGAAATATGGAACTGATTTTCCGTCTACTATAAAACCCATTTTATATAAATGAGCTGTTTTTGGTTCATGCTGAAAAGTATCAAACGTACAAGATTTAGCGAACCTGACTAGATACTCTCTCCGGTTTAATTCCTTGATGAAGGTAATAAACTCTGCTTTTTTATGTTTTGGTATCTCGTCAAATAGCTCTTGTTCACTATATTTTAAGAGCTCTTTATTACTCATTTAAATCCTCAAGATGCCTACGGTTTTCTTTCTTTACGTGAGGGTTATTTACGTGAATAACACGAGTTCCAATATTCCAAATAGCGACTTCCTCTAGCTTTTCTTCAATTGCAGCTTTCTGAACCTCGTCATCTTCAAAAAAATATTGAATACTGAGCCCAGCTCTATGAAGCATTTTAATAGTTTCGCCTTTGTGCCAACCAGACCCATCACGAGTTTTTTCATCATAGTGACATTGGTTAAAAAATACTGGATTATTAATTCCATTACGGCGAAGAAAAGCTAGAGTTTCAGCCTCTTCCTCAAAACTTCGGCCGGTAATAATCACATCACCAGGACCAGGGCGGATGCCACAAACGCCATCTCCAAGATGGATTACTCCATCAATATCAAAACCGTTGCACTTCATTTTTATCTCCTGAAAAAAGTGTAATCTAAAACTTTTTTAGTTCCGTACATAAGAATTGGATGTTCAACTTTAGTCCAAACCGACTCTGGAAAAAATAGGCTTGGATATTGATCAAAGGGAGAACGAGTATTGTGAAATTCGATACCAACAATTTCAACAAAATCTGGAATTTTAGAAATAGAATCTAGAATATCGTATTCTTTTCCCTCAATATCTACTTTAAGAATTTCAGGTCGATACTTTTCTAAAAGACCGGAAAAAGACAGGCCAGGAACCGAAATAGTGGTTTCTGATGCATTCCTCCTCTTAAGAGTAGAAGACGAAACTGAATTTCTCTTTGATTTCGCATAATGAAAAACTACTTCTTGCTCATCTTTTTCGCATACAGCAGCATTGATGCACTCAATTCCCGGAGCATTAATCTCTAAAAGCTGAAAGTTATGAGGGCATGGCTCTAGTGCAATAATTCTCTTAGCTCCTCCGTCTAAACACATTTTTGCAAACCCACCGATATTAGCTCCTAAATCCAGAACAGTTTTTCCCTCTACAGGAATGCATGTATAATTGTCAATACACTCTTTGATAGAGCTAAGATCAAATGTATCGGGTCTATACCACATTCCCTTTCTTGAATTCCATTTGATTTCGCAATCTTCAAAAGCTGGGATAGAGGGATTAAACCTCATTCCAGATTGTTCGTGGATTCTCGCCATTAGTCTACCTCTTTGTTGTGAGATGGGCAAAGTTCATAGAGCTCTTCAGCGCTATAAGTTTTTGTTTGGCGCTTAGTAAAACGAGTAAGCTGGCGCTCAGAGAGTGCATCACACTCATAAAGGGTTTCACTAAACATGAGCTGTTGTGGAGGGGTTTTCTGCGTAAATGCCGAAGGACCTCTAAGGGCTCCGACAATTCCCATTTCTCGAGCAACTTTAAGATAACGCGCTGCATCGATAACCACTCCGCCAGAGTTTGGAGAATCGATCACAGAAAGCTGAGCATCCAGAATTACTGGGGCGCCGAGGAAACCTTCCATTTCTACTCGAAAATTAGCCACCTTGTTGTCTCCATAATACCGAATATATTCTGAGGGTCCAGCATGAAGGAATGATTCTTCAGGGTCTACACCGCGAATTATGTGCTGAGATCTAATAACGTTTTCTTTGGAAACCTTTTTATACTTAAGGCGAGACTGGTCAACCATATTCAAAAAATCGGTATTTCCTCCAACATTGCGCTGAATATGAGCGTTAACATTGAGGCCTCGAGCAAAAGCTAGCTCTTGAAGCATTTGCGACAGGATAGATGCCCCAAACTGAGACTTCATATCGTCTCCAACTAGAGGAATTCCGGCATCAATAAACTTTTGCTCCCACTTGGGATTAGAGGCGATAAAAACTGGAATGCAGTTTAGAAGAGAAACTCCAGCATCTAAGCATGCCTGTGCATAATGCTCAGTAGCCTTCTGAGACCCTACAGGAAGATAATTGATTAGAATATCAACCTTATTGTCAGTTAATACTTGAACTACATCTACGGGCTCTAAATCTGCCACACGGAACGCTTCTGCATCTGGATAGTCTTCCATCAACTGTGGAACTCCATCAAAGACTGGCCCCATTTGAACTAAAGGACCATCAGGAACATTTGGCTCATAAGTTGGTGTACAGTTTGGAAGTGAATTCATAGCTTCTCGAAAACATTTTCCAACCTTTCTTTTGTCTACATCAAAAGCAGCAACCACTTCAATATCTGCAACTGAATAGCCGCCGATCCTGCTTTTCATAACCCCGTCACGTTCTTGACCCGCTGTATACCCAGCGTAATAAGTTAGTCCTTGATAAAAAGAGTTAGCGCAGTTACCTACACCAACAATAGCGACTTTAATCTTTTTGTTTTTACTCATTAATTTATTTCTCCTAAATTAGAATTATTCTGTATTATGTCGCGGGTTGGGAGCATTGTTAAATAAATCCCAACGATATGACATCGGACTTAAATGAACACTTTTAGGGCGTTCCATATATTCAAAGTCTAGTTCTCCAGATTCATTTAAAAATGATTCTGGCCAATCAAACGTTTTCCAGTTATTTTCTATAGATATTTTATCAACAGCTGCGTTAAATGTATTGACTAATTTTGTTCTTTCTTCCCAAGTTCCAAAATATGGAGTTTTCTTATAATATCCAGTTTTGGGTAGTTTTCTTGAGATATTTTCTATTGGAAGAGCATGGACAATTTCGATATTTCGAATATTGAGAGATTTGAGCTGATGCCCGAGTTCGATTCCCATTGAGTGGGCTTTTTCGAAAGGATTTTCTTGCCTCATGAGGTGATGGCGAATATCAATATTCCCCATATAAAACGTAAGATGAGTCAAATCATCTACGGACATTCCGGATTTTTCTTCAATATTTTCTCTTACACCATCGCGCAAAGTAGAAAAAAGAGTAAGGCCGTCATTTCTGCATACAGCATAACCAGGATTCCAAGTGGAAAAACAGTGGCTATCTCCGAAGCACAGCTTTGTAGTTTTTTCAACATGATTAAATGCCTTTGTATTAATACATATCTCGTCTAGTTTATTTAGATCGAGCTGCCCGACTTTTGTGCTAGTAGACTTATTATGAAGCCTGCCCTTAATTGTTGTTCCGATTAAAGGCATTTCGTGATTCAAAATAAAAGTAGGGCCACTAAATTCTTGAATTCTCTTAAACCTTCGAACAACATTATCATCAACGCCAAAAAAGAAATTAATCGTTCCAGCATATGCAATGCCGGGATAGAAAATCATGGCTTCATACCCTTCATAGGTATCGTGATTTCCCAAAATTGTTACATCGTTCCAGCCGGCTGCATGTAGCATATTTTTATAAAGCCAAACCCAAGCTGCATTGTGACTATGCTTTCTAGTTGGAATATTTCTCTCTAAACCGTCGATTCCAATCTTAGCATTTTTTGGAATATTAGAAGCAATATCTAAAAATGTTTTCACGTTAGACTCCTGTACTACCAAATCCCCCAGCGCCCCGGGATGTTTGTGAATGAAAAAGCTCTTTATCTTCTACAACTTTTACTTCTGGATATTTTACTGGTAAAAGTAAAAACTGAACGATTTTATCTCCTCCCTCGAGCTGTACTAAATCACTACCTACATTAACTAAGTGAATGTGAATTTCTCCTTGATAATCCTCGTCCACCACACAAGCTCCAACTGAAAGCTTTTTGTTTAATGCAACTCCGCTCTTGTTGTGAGCTACAAACGCGTATCCAGCTGGAACATCGACACGGATTCCAGATGGAATGCAGACATCACTTCCAGGAGGAACAGCAGCTGTTATACCTTCAGGAATATAAAAATCTAAACCGGCAGAACCAGGAGTTCCACGGGTCGGCGTCTTAACTTCTCGGACCTTAGACATTCTAATAGTTTTCATAAGCCGATCCTCGATTCTGCAGCCTCTACCATTTCATCAAGACTATCGTCTGAAACTTCAACTTTTGTCTTAATTTTAGCAATTCTAATAGCAGCTTTTACAGCCTTGATGTCAAGTTTAGTCTTATAGTCTTCAAAAAGCTGCTTTTGCTCTTCGTTTAAAAGCTGCTTCTCGCCCTCGATTCTCATTAATTGCTCGACTAATTCTTTGATGTCATCTTTTATACTCATTTTTATTATCCTTATCTTTTAAATTCGACTTTATTTTTAAGCAAACTATCAATGCTGCCAATAATTTGCTCGCACAAATATGCAACATCTCTAGTATTCATCACTGATGTTGCTACGTGAGGCTCTACTAAATTTGAATAATATTCAATAACGTGAGATCTAAGTTTTACCATTTTCTCAATTTCTTCATTTGTCATTTTGACTCTTCTCCTGTTTTGTTTTTTCGCAAATATAATTGTTCCAAGCTCCCAAATAAGCAGCAGCATCTAGAAAATTATCTTCTTTGTAGTTGTAAGAATGACGTGAAAACTTAAGCGCAACCAAAGACGCAAAAATATCATCGGCTGTAAAATCTTTACCAGTCATTCCTGAGGCAATTTGTGCAGCTCTTTCTAGCCCTTCACCAATTGGACCGTATTGTCTTTCTTTTTCTTCTGAACGTTGATTAATAATTTCGTCTGCAAGTTGAAGGATATTAGCCATCAAAAATCATCTCCTTAAATTTATTTACGTGATCAAATATTTCAGCTTTTGTCATATCTTGGCTTGGCAATTCAGCTCCTAAACTTAGAATTTTTCGATAAGTTATGCCAGGCTTAATAACAGTTTTTTCGGTTTGGGGATAATGACCGCCCATAACATCAACATAATAATTGTTTAGAATTTTATCCATCATGCTGAAATGACGTTCATATATGTGAAAACTGCCAGCGCTATGATAATATTCGCCAAGCGTAAGTTTCAAACCTCTATCATTCAATTGATTTAACATAAGCTGTTGAAATAGTGCAAAAGTAAAAACGTCGTTGCAAAATCCAAAAATTGCATCATTTGAGCGCATATACACACCCATATCAAGCTTATTGTCTCTAATAAAAAACTGGAGATAGTGCGTGCACGGATAATCTTTTGGATTTTTTTCTTTATGATAAGGTTGGTTAATTGCTAACGTAGCCCTTCTCGAATCTCTATCGTTAATTAATTCTTCAGTTACCCAATCCCATTGAGTGGAAACTCTATTTGTGCTGTCACAAAAACCGAAAAGATAAGATCCGTAATTAGACTCGGCTTCTCCGTAGGGGTCTTGAATATCTCCCCAAATTGAAGCTAGCTTGGAAATATTGTTGACTTTTTGATTTCCAGAAATATACCAAAGCCATTCTGCAATAGCGTAATTTTTATTAAATTTTCGAGCTGGTACCACAATATCAATTTGAGTTGGATCTGAAATTTTCAGATTCGTAAAAGTTCTTTCTAGCTGTTTTGATCCTCTAGAGTTAACTTCCGAACCCCTTGTTTTTAGTTTTGCTAGCTCTTCGACAAAAGCTTTGTTTAAATTTTCATATGTCATTTTTACCACCTATAGAATCATACACACTGTTGACAAAATGTTCAGCTTAAAGTTCAATAATTTTAAGCCTATGCCACTTAGTAGAGCACCCAAAATCATTTTTATCAATTTCAGCTACGCAAAAACTGTATGGTTCGATTTTCGCATCTTTAGGGGTTCCCCAGCAGAATATTTTTGACATTTTTCCTGTAGAAGCAATTCCGTTAAGCAAAAAGTATGGCTTTTTATTTTTTGTCAATTTTGGCATTGCATTAGTCACCATAAACCAATAGTAATCTCTTTCTTTCCAATCGTCAATAGAAAGAATATTTTTTCTTTCGAGCTTTTTCATAAGCTCATCTGAAAGAAGTGCTTCAACGTTTACTGAACCCAAAAGGTTACTCTCAAACTCCATGAGCTCTTTTTGATTCCATTCCGGAACTTCAACCGCTTCACCAAGAGCAGTATAAAAATTATTCATTCCTCTCTTAGGATCTTTCTTTGTCCTCTTTCGGAATTCGCCATAGCCCGATTCCATAATTTCTAGCATTTGACGATGAGAATTAAAAGTTTTATCCTCCCCAACTAGCCCAATAGACTTCAGGCCTCGAATTTTAATTAAGGATTCTAAAGCTCTCTTATTAAATTTGGAGTGCTTCCAAGAGCCATCTTCATTCCACAGCAAATTTTCAATAGAAGTATAAGGTCTGTTTGCTAGAATTTCATCGACAGCAGCTGAGCCGATGCCTTTGCACGACAAGAAACTTGGCATAAGCCGTTTCTTGCCAACAGTTGTCCAAGTTTTTTCAGCATGGTTGACATCGATTGGAACAATTTTATAACCAAGTCCCTTAACTTCGCTAACAGCTTTGGCCAACTTCTTTGGATTACCAGAAGCTGCTTCAAGGTATGCTTTAATCCACTCATCTTCGTAATAAGTCATAAGCCAAGCGCAGTGATAAGAATTAACTGCATAAGAAACTGCATGCGACTTATTGAAACCATATCCTGCGAAGAATAAGATTTTTTCATACAAACTTTTAGCAATTGACTGGCTTACGCCGTTTGCCATCGCGCCCTTGATAAACTTTTCATGAAGCTTCTTAGCTTTATCAATGTTATCGCTACCAGAGCTAACTGGCTTCATCATCTTTCTCATTGCGTTACATTCATCTTTTGGAATACCTGCAACTAGATGACAAAGTGCCATTACTTGCTCTTGGAAGATAATGCAGCCATAAGTTTCTCTAAGGACATCTTCAATTAGCGGGTGACCATACTCGATGGTGTCAGGCCGCTTTTTATTTTGAATGTATAGTTTATCAACTTTTGCGCTAAGTGGCCCAGGACGATAAATAGAAGTTAGAGTCGCAAGGTCGACTACAGACTCTGGCTTCGCTCTTTTGAAGAGAGCTTGGGCGCCTCTCTGTGTGCACTGGAAAATTCCTGCCCAGCGACCAGCGTGGTAGATATTTTGGTATACTTTTTGATCGTCAAAATTAATCACATCTGGAGCAATGTTTTCATTATACCAACTTAGCATTTCTTCAAAAGTTGGATTTTCAACACCCTGCTTTTTTAGAATTTGCTCAATAGTCCTTTCAATAATCCTTAAAGTCTCAAGACCAAGAAGATCAAACTTAATCCAGCCGAACTCTTCAAGGTGCTTATTGGTCATACCCTCTGTCCAAGGAGTTTGAAGCTCGCCACGTGCCATGATTAATGGCATCTGCTGCGGAATGTTTTCAGAAATGATAACTCCGCCAGCGTGTCTTCCCAAGGCCTTGTTTTGCTTGAATAAAACTCCAATGGGTTCAATTACTTCTGGATGCTTTTCAAGATAACCTCTAAGAGAATCTGAGTACTTGATTGCTTCTTTGATACTAATGTCAAAGCTATCTTCAGCATCATCATCGCCCTTACGTCCACGCCGGACATCTCTTTCTAGAGGAGCAAGAGCTTTATTTACTTCTGAAAATTCAATTCCATAAAATCTAGAGACGTCTTTAATCAAGCTTTTTAACTTAAATGTATTGTAGTTAGAAATAGGAATAATATTGTCGTTTCCAAACTTTTCTCTAAGAAGCGATATTAATCCGTCACGATCAGCTACATCACTATCAATGTCAGGCGCATCAGATCGATCAATGCTCAGGAACCTTTCAAACAGCAAGCCATATTCAATTGGGTCGATGTCAGTAATCTTTAAAACGTAATTAACTAAAGAGCCAGCACCTGATCCACGGCCGGGGCCGACAAGCATCTTTTCCCTGGCAATATCGATAATTGCTTTCATAGTCAAGAAATATTCAGCAAAGTCTTTTTCTTTAATGATAGTCAATTCCCACTTAAGCCGCTGAATATACTTTGGGTTTGCGTGGAAGCCTCTTTCTTTTAAGCCAGTTTTGCAAGCTTCTAAAAGAGCTTTATTCGCAGTGGTGTCTTCCGGAATAACATAAGAAGGAAGCTTCATTTTACGCTCTGGGTGAATGTCTCCAATAACTTCATGAGCAATGTCATGAGTACGCTCTACAGCGTCAAGCATAAGCTGGTCGTCGTAAAAGTCTAAGCCTTGCTTCACCTCTAAATAAGTATCCCAAACTTGCTCTGCATTTTTAGGGTAAAGCTCGCACTTAAGATCATCTTTAGATTTCGGCAAGCTATCAGGATTAAACTCTTTGTAGTTTAGCCAGCCAAGCTTTTTATAGAGCTCTCGCTCTTTCCAGTGGTCTGGAGAAGCATAATGAGAATCGCAAGTAACAATCAATTGGTTTTGCATTCCATTTCGGTTTGCAGCTTCAATGATTGCTCGATTGACCAAATGCTGTGCAGAAAGCTTGTTGAACTGCAGTTCGAGCATAACATTTTCTTGACCAACAGCATCAACAAGCTGATCGATTGTGTTGCCTACACCAGATTGAACAGCTTCAAAAATAGACTTATCATTCAAGAGGTCAGGAGTAAGTTTATCAAATTCATATCCCTGAAGTCGGCTAAAAGCTTCATAAGCCAGCGGTCCGCCAATACATGCTGTTGAAACCATCAAGTGGCCGCCTTCAGCTGCTTCTTTGATCATCTTATAGTCCACTCGGGGGAATCTATAGAATCCATCCATATAACCTTGGGATACTAACCCAAAGAGTCGGCGAAGGCCCTCAGAAGTCTTTGGAAGGACAACTAGATGGTGACGGCGCTTAATGGGGTCATAAAACTTTGATGATTTTGTTTCTTCTTCGTTTTCAATAGTTAAATTAGCGCCCTCAGTATCCAGGTTAACAGTTTCATCATCGCCATCTACAATTGCTACGAGCTTTGTTCTAAGATGTTCGTGAGCATCAATGATTGCTTTGATTGCTGATTTGTCACCTTTCTTCGCAGCCTTTTTTATTTCGTACTGTGCGCGCCAAAGTTCTAGGTCTGGATGAACATACATTTCACATCCAGGAATAAACTTTAAATTAGCTCCAGCCTTTCGCAATTTTTCAGCGTGAAGATAAGCATGAGCAAAACCATTCATGTGGCCATGGTCTGTAAGAGCCCACCCATCTAGATTGTTATCTAGGCAAAAATTAATGTGCTCTTGCGGATAGCCTAGACCATCGAATGTGCTAAAACCGGAATGCGCATGCAGACCAAAAAATCTTGTAGGACGTTTCATATAACTCTCTTTTGCAATTTATAGTATTATTATACCACATTACGAGAGATTTTTCACGTTTATCCTGTAGATTTTTGAAGTTTTTGTGCAACCCTAGCATCGTAATTAGCAGACACTGCGTCGCCTTTATTTAAGTCTTTTTGTCTCTGCTTGTTTATTTGCTGCCGCTGGGTCTGAAGTTGTTCTAAATCGTCAGGATCTTCAGTTTCAGTAGGGTTTGCAGAGGCTGGACTAGAGAGATCTCCCTGCTGGATGAAATCATCATCTTCACCATCTGAAGACTTTGAGGGAGGCTTGTAGCCGACAACCTGCTCCGTTATAATTTCTCTTATGAGCTTTCTCAATTCTTTCATTAAAAATTAAACCTCAATTTTCTTATTATAATTATATAATAGGAATTGAACATGGCTAATATAGAAAATTTATTTGCATTTGACTTTGATGACACCCTAGCTATAACTACTAGCTCAATAGGCGTGAGAAGAATAACGGCAGACGGAAAAAGCGATCCGGGATTTAGAGACTGGATAATAGACAATGATCTAGATATTGAAGACATTGAAAATCCTGACTCTGATGAAGAATTAATATGGTTTAGTTCTGGAGATTTTTCTAAATACGAGAAAGCCCACAGAGCAGATCTAGATTACTTAAGCGTTAATTCTTTTAAAGACGAGTATGATTTTAGTAAGGTTAAAACTGTTGATCTGGAAGGAACAGTTCCAGTTAATTCTATTTTGAATATTCTTAAACAAGCTCAAAATTCTTCTGATTCAAAAGTAGTGATTATTACTGCAAGAGCTGGAAACCAAAACCAAACAGATATACAAGATTTTTTAACTGCTCAGGGAATAGACTTAAGAATATCAGACATTACTACTGCAGGAGATTTAGGGGCTGGACCCTCTGCAAAAGTCGCCGCAATGGATTCTTATATCAAAGCTTATAGTCCCAAAAATATATTTTTCTACGATGATAACCAAGGGAATATTAGCGCGATAGCTGGAATGTGCGAAAAATATTTTCCAGAAATATCAATTAAAACTTTTACTGTTGACGAAAATGGAAACGCGACATTAACTGGTGGGTGTTGGTAATATTTCAAATTTTTCTGAAGGTATGTCTAGAAAAATTAAATCGCCAATCAACACTTCGCAAAGATTTCCAACTTCATCATAAAATTGAGATTTTATTAATATCCCGACTTCTCCAGGGGAAATCATTGAAGTGGGCCAAAGCTGCATTTGAGATGCGTTTGGTGTCGCATAACTTAGAGCATTACAGAAATCTACAAATTGAACCAGCATTCCATTTTCCATTTTCAGCTATTTTGTTTTAAGTGTTTATTTTTCCATTCTGAGATTTGATCTCTTTCAAAATACTCTATATATTCATGAATCAACTCTCTAGACACTGCAGGTTCTCCCAATTTTTCCCTTACTTGAATCATTAGATTTACCCTTCTTTCAATTTCTCCTTCCAGCGCGCCCCAAACCCAAGGAGCTTTATTTTCTCTAGAATGCATTTCTTCTTTTATCTTTTTTATCGATTTTTCTAATAACTTAAGGTGCTGATCATCTGGTAACTCTACTTCTAAACCCAAATCGTATGCAGCATTTATCAAGCTATCGTGTTCTTGATTCATCAATAAATCTTTGCACTCTTTAAAGATTTTTTCTCGACGCTCTTTTTCTTCTTGGCTTAAATTTAAATTTTCTAATTTATCTGGATGCGTTTTTAATGCAATTTGCTTATAAAGCTTTTTAGCCCATTTTGGAACATCAGAATATTTTTTTAAACTCTCTTCAATTGTCTCTTCATTATCAGGAAAATCTTCTGATTCATTTTTAATCTGCTCTGATTTAGCTTCTTCTTTTTCTGAATCCAAAGCAGAGATATCAGCAATAGCGTCTGACATCTCCATTTCATAATCTGAAAATAAAGTATTAAAATCTTCTAAAGAGCTTTTTAAAAAATTTAATTCCCTGATCTTTTTTCCGAGCTTTATTCTAGTTCTTTGATTTTTCAGAAGCTTTCGAGACATAATTTCTCCGCTTCTATAAATATGCTAACTAGAAAACGGAGAATCAGTAGCAGGCAAATTAACCAGCATTTCTTCTAAATTATTTTCAAAATTTTCAGAGCACTCTGGAGTAAGTACTAGTTCGCCATCTTCGACTGTCATCTCTAGCAATCTTAAATTATCCACAATGTCTGTTCCGGTAATCAATGCAACCTGAAGGGTCTTTGCAACATGACCGATTACTGTATCACTTAACTTTAAGTTATTATTTTCTGTATTCATTATATTCCTCCTGTTTGATAGCTGGGGCTCCAATATGTGTTTCGCCCATCTGCTGTTTGTTCTTTAATGACTCTATTTCCTTCCAAGTCAACTTTTCTATTATATACTAAAAATCTTTCTGCGTATCTTCCTTTTTCACCATTAAAATTTTGATATGTTCTAATCGTAGCTCCACCGCTTTTATAGCTTTCTCTCAAGACTTTTTGAATTGATTCATTCAGGTTTGAAAGTTGCCCATCAGATAAATCAGAAACTTTAGAGTGCGGATTTATTTTTGACAACCAGAGAGAATCAGCTTTGACATAATTGCCTATGCCACAAACGACTGACTGATCCATTAACACCTTACAGATATTGTACTTGTTTTTCTTTCTAAGCTTAGAAATAAAAGTCTTAGAATCAACTTCTTCAGAAAGCATATCGGGGCCTAATGACTGAAGCTTTTCAATCAGTTGATGTTTTCCTCTCACAAATTTTAGCGTTCCAAAATTTCGCTGATCTCTGAAATACAAATAAGAGCCATCACTAAAATTAAATCTAACTCTGTTGTGAGAATGCTCTTCAGTAGACCAAGATCCAGTCATCCCGAGAGTATTCCAAATCGAGAATTCTTTTAGTAAAATCCAGTAAATAAATTTTCCGTGTACGCCAACACCAACTACTGGAATAGGCATATTAGATTCGAAAACTTCTAATCCGCCTGGAGTCTTCTTGGTGTATCTTCCCGAAAGAATCTCTATATTGAGTAGTTTTTTATTGGAAACAAATTCAGCTAAATTTTCAGCTATTCTTTTACATTCAGGGCCTTCTGGCATTTTCAAAATCCTCCATTGGTGATATTTTATTAATATAGGGTTGGGTGTTCATGAAAAGAATCATAATATCAGATTTGCATATTGGTAGTAAGTTTTATAAATCAGAAGAACTCTTGAGTTTTTTGAACTCTGAATACTACGACGAGCTTATTTTAGCAGGAGACATTATTGATTTTATTAAAATACCAGTTTTTACTGAAAGGTGTTTAGAAATCATGAAAGCAATAGACTATGATAAGAAAATAATTTATGTTGTCGGAAATCATGATGAAGGTCTCTTAAACTTAGTTGGAAAAAGCGTCGGAAATATTGAATTCGTTAAAAGATATGATTTTGAATCTTTTGGAAGAAAATTCCGGGTTGAGCACGGAGATGATTATGACAAAGGAGTTCTGCACAATAGAATATTTGTGAAAATTCTTTCAGTGCTACAAAATATTTTAGAAATAGCTTTTGATTTTGATTTAACTACTTGGTGGACAGAAAAACAGATAAAAAAACATAAACTCAGGGGAGTTATTCATATACTAAGACACCATCCGGATGTTGATGTTTTTATAATGGGCCACACTCACATTCCCGAAGCTATCATCTGGGTAGAGCCTGACCAAACAATTAAAACTTATATCAACGCAGGAGATTGGGTCACACACCAAACTTATGTGACCGTAGTTGATGGAGTTGCGAGACTAAGAAGTTTTGACTCGAGTGCCGAAGATATAGTCAAGAAGAGGTAATCTCACTCCCCAGTTTAAATGCTGGTTTTTTCCCATGTGATGATCATAATGCCAAGGCAGCCACTTTTTACCCCATTCTACATCAGTATGAGACTTCTTATGAAGAATATAATACATGAAAAGAGAATAAACGAGTGTCATATACGCATAAGGAAAAAAGAAAAAAATTGGAAGATGTAAGACAGAAATTATTCCAAGAGAAATAACTTCAAACTTTGAAGAAAATACATTTTCATAAGCTTCGTCATACATCTCATTTATTTTAGAGTTTCTATGGTGAGTAGCGAAATGATTCTTAAAAGCAAATTTGAATTTTTTGTGATTGTGCAAAAAGTGTTTGTGGGCGATGTATTCAAAAAAATGACTGTATATCCAGGCTGCCAATATTTGGCCCAAAATCATCCCAAACCACCCTGCTTTTTAAGGTCCTGTAAATAAGTATAATAGTAATTTAAAGCGTGATCTTTCGGGGCAATATTTTCCCAATCTCCTACACAAAAAATATGCCATGCATCATCTGCGTATTTTCCGCAACCATGCAGATCTTTAGCTGTTTTCCAATCTTTGCTGAGATATTCTTGAGAAAATCTTATAAGAGTTTTAGCTCTTTTATTAACCAAGCCAAGTGATCGCACTAAATCTTTTAAGTCATCTTCATCAGCTTTTGCCATAGAAGTCGGACAGGGATATTTTTCGAATAATTCGCAAAGAATTTTTCTGACTTGTTTGTGAGTTGTCAAGTTTTATAACAAACAACAAACGAGAATTTTCCACTCATCGCCAAAGTAAGGTTCTTGAACTAAATTCCATGGAGACTGTGGAGGATTCCAACGCTTGCGTAACTTTATTACCATAGTTATATTTTAACTAAGATAATAGTTTTTTACATAAATTTCATTGCCCAAGCAAAGAATGCCATCCCGAACTGGACAACTGCAAATATTGTGATCGCTTTTGTCTTAAACATTTTAAGATCTTCAACGTCTTTTACCATTGTCTGCATCTGAGATGGAGATGCGACTTCGTCAACTTTTTCTTTCCACGATCGAAGCTCGTCAACACGATCTTCACGTTCTCTCATTCTAGCGATTTCTTGTTTAAGCTCTTGAATTTCAGAATTTAAAGATTGAATACTAGAAGCTAGCGTCTCTAATTCTTTAAGAACCAGACGAGAGTATTCACTCCACCCGTTGTTGTCATCACTCATTGCAAGCCCCCAAATCTTTTTGTCGATCCGGGTCTATTAATATAAGAAGATCGTCAATTTTATTTACTAAATCTTCTCTGTTACAATCCGGATCGCAAGCGTATATTTTTAAAACTTTCAACTCGTCAACAACAGCGTCTTTAATTGCAAAAGCATTTTTCCATTGGGATTGTTTAGAGCAGAGCTCTTCTCTCAGCTTACGTAACTTCTGTATAGAAGACTTAGTTTCACAATCCATAATATCAGCCCGAACAAATTAATTAATCAACGCTTGACGCTATTATTAACTATATTTATTTTCGCTAATTATTCGGAAAAATCCATGCATTTTCTTTATTACTACACTCACATTCCCTACTAGTTACTGAGACCATATGAGATCCATTGGCTTGGCAAGAACTTTCGCAAATCTCTATTGTTTCTTGATCAAGCTGGCATGAAGAAATCCAAAAGCAACTAGTCGCTGCAAGGCACACGAACCCAACAGCTTTTAAAGCTGTGCTCACAAATATTAAATCGCTGTTTTCCATTATTTTTTACTTGATTCTTTCAAATCTTCTTTTCTATAAACTATCATCTTTTTATACATTTTTGTTTTAGGATCCCACACCAAGCGGTAATATAAAAGATCCTCTATTTCATCATCAGATTTTATTGTTTGTTTTTTCATATTCTTATTAACTTAATCCAAACACTTTCGCAAAAATTAGAAAAATTACGCCAGATTTCTTTTCTATAAATTCCCGCGCAAAAACCAGCTAAAAAATAAACTAATCTGTCTGATATGCCTATCGATTCTGCAAAATTTCCCAGAATCGATAAACCGAAAAAACACGCGATAATAGAGCTTACAATGATTAAAAGCGCTAAGATAGTTATAAAAAAATCTCTCATTTTTTATCTCTAATTTCTTTATAAGAATTAACTGTAACTGGCCAAAGGTCAGTAGCAATCTCTAAACAAGCTTCGGCGACTTTTTGAATTTCCCATT
>MDTB01021967.1_pt1 | contig 18183 bp, 17 predicted proteins | sample 811161 | NCBI WGS metagenome assembly MDTB01 (sample SAMN05326650, study PRJNA326480) | marine metagenome | isolation source: seawater | place: Mediterranean Sea | collected 2009
ACAGATTATATAAGCAACTTAGAGAATAAAATTGAAAATTTAATTGAACGAAAAGTTCAATTTATTATAAGTAATAGGAAATCATCTGAACAACAGTCAATTTTGTTGTTTGAACGCTAGACTCGTATGTTAAAACAAAGTACAATTCTTATTACAGGAGGGACAGGTTCTTTTGGGAAGAAATTTGTTCAAATGACACTAGATAAATATAATCCAAAACGCATAATTATTTTTTCAAGGGACGAAATGAAACAATGGGAAATGGCTGAAAAATACAACAGCGATGAAAGGGTTAAATTTATAATAGGCGATGTTAGAGATAAAGAACGTATTTCAAGATCACTAGACGGTGTGGACTTTGTTGTCCACGCAGCAGCAACAAAAATTGTCCCTACAGCTGAATACAATCCTTCTGAGTGCGTTAAGACAAATATTATTGGAGCTATGAATGTAATTGATGCTTGCACCGATAAAAATATTAAAAAAGCTGTCGCCCTTTCAACAGATAAAGCGAGTAATCCTATAAATCTTTATGGAGCAACTAAATTGGCATCAGACAAATTATTTGTTGCTGGAAGTTCACTCCTAAACGAGAATAAAACTCAGTTTTCAGTTGTCCGTTATGGTAATGTCATGGGTTCTAGAGGTTCAGTAATCCCTTTTTTTTTAAAGAAAAAAATAGAAGGAGTTCTACCTATTACAGATAAGCGAATGACTAGATTTATGATTTCTTTAGAAGATGGGGTTAAGTTAGTTTGGAATGCTTTTGAAGATATGCTAGGGGGAGAAATTTACGTAAAGAAGATTCCTTCAATGAATATACTTGACATAGCAAAAGCAGTAGCTCCAAAAGCAAAACTTAAAATTATTGGTATTAGACCTGGAGAAAAAATGCATGAGCAAATGATTGGCTATGAAGATGCGCAACACACCTTCGAATATAAAGGATATTTTAAGATTTTACCTGCAATTCATAATTGGTCCAAAGACCTAAAAAGAATAAAAAACGGGAAGCCTGTTCCAGAAAAGTTTGTTTATAGTTCGGATAATAATTCAAAATGGATGAGTTCTGAACAATTATCCAAATGGATTGAGAATAATGAACAAAAGATTGAATTAATTTAAATGAAAAATATCGTATTTGCTGGAGGCACAAGCTTATTAGCTCAGTGTTGGATTAGAGATGAAAATCCGGATTACAATTATATACTTGGAATTCATAATCGTAAACTAGATCATAAAAAATGGAAAACGTTTGTTTTTGACTATGAAGACACCTCTAAACTTTATTCTCAGTTACAATCCTTAAATGTTGATATTCTGATCAATTGTATTGGCTTAACAAATGTTGAGGATTGTGAAAAAAATAAAAAAAAAGCTTTACATTCAAATGTAATTATAGCAAAAAATATTTCTAAAGTTTGTAGGGATTTGTCCGTAAAGATGGTTCACATTTCAACTGATCACCTCTTTGAAGGAAAAAGAGCTTTTGCTGACGAAAAAACACCTATAAAACCAGTAAACATTTATGGTAAAACAAAAGGGGAAGGAGAAATTTTTATTTTAGATGAAAATCCAAATGCGATAATTATTAGAACAAATTTTTTCGGATGGGGTCCAAATCATAAAGGTTCTTTTTCCGATAAAATCTTAAAAAGTTTAGAGAATAACGAAATCATAAACTTATTTAGTGATGTCTTTTTCACTCCGGTTTCGGTGAATACACTTAGAGAAAATGTTTATTTACTTTTAAAAAAGAATGCAAAAGGAATTTTTAATGTGTGTTCAAATGAGAGAATAACTAAATATGAGTTTGGTTTTATTTTAGCAAAGACATTTAGTTTTTCAACAAAGTTAATAAATCCAATAAGTATTGATGAAGTTCCAAACTTAACCTTAAGACCAAAGGACATGAGTTTAAGTAATCATAAAACATGTGCTTATCTTCAAAACACTATACCTTCTATTGAAAAGCAGATTCAAGAACTAAAGAGGATAAAAGATTCTAAGAAAGCAAGACTTATAATACCCTATGGTAGACAAGATGTAAATGAAAAAGATATCGATAAAGTAGTCAATGTATTAAGGTCGGACTTTATAACACAAGGTCCAGTAATAGAAAAATTTGAAAGAAGAGTAGCGGATTACTGTAGAGTGAAATTTGCTTATTCTTGCAATAGTGCAACTAGTGCCCTACATGTTGCTTGTTTAGCACTTGGAGTTGGAAAAGATGATTTAGTTTGGACTAGTCCGATTTCATTCGTTGCCTCCTCAAACTGCGCTTTGTACTGCAGCGCTAGGGTAGATTTCGTTGATATTAACCCGTCAACATACAATATGTCAACTTTAAGTTTAGAAAAAAAACTCATAGAAGCTAAAAGAAATAATGACCTGCCAAAGGTTGTAATTCCTGTTCATTTAGCAGGTCAAAGTTGCGAAATGGATCAAATTTATAAACTTTCAAAAAAATATAATTTCAAAATTATTGAGGACGCCTCTCATGCGATTGGGGCTAAATATAGAGGCAAACCTGTTGGCAACTGTTCTTTTAGCGACATTTCGGTATTCAGTTTTCATCCAGTAAAAATCATCACTACCTGTGAGGGAGGTATGTGTTTGACAAATGATAAAGAATTAGGAAATTTAATCAGTCGATATAGAAGTCATGGAATTACAAGACAACCTTCTGAAATGACTAAAGCTCCTGATGGGTCTTGGTATTATGAGCAGCTTAATTTGGGTCTAAATTATAGGATGAATGATGTCCAGGCCGCTTTAGGTTTAAGTCAAATGGATCGTCTTGAGAAATTTATCAGTAGACGAAGAGATATTGCCAGTCGATACAACGAAATGTTAAAAAATTCCATTGTTGAAATCCCAAATCAGCATCCTGATACTTTATCGTCGTATCATCTTTATATAATAAGACTCAAAAAAAATAAAAAAATTACTCATAAACAATTATTTGAAAAATTTAGAGCAGCCGGTATTTTAGTTAATATTCATTATATACCTATTTACAGGCAGCCTTATTACAAGGCACTTGGATTTAACAAAGACGGATTTGAAGAATCTGAAAAATATTACAACGAAGCAATTAGTATTCCAATCTTTCCTGGATTAACATCCAAAGAACAAAAAAAGGTAGTTGACTTAATAGAGGAACCAGTTGGGTTTCAAAATTTATTTTAATTTGATGATATTAAAAACAATTGAAGATTTAACAATCTTAGAATCCGAAAGGCTAGTTTTAAAACCATTATCAAAGTCTTTTTTATCTATGGAGTATGTAAATTGGATGAATGATCCAATAGTTGTGAGATTCATCGAATCAGGCGGTAATTACGATATTAAAAAGCTCAGGAATTTTTTAACCGAGGCCGAAAAAAAACCAAAATATTTTTGGTCTATTGTAGTCAAAAAAGGAGATATCCATATAGGCAACATAAAGATTGATCCAATCAATTTTAAGGATCATAATGGGGGATACGGAATATTAATAGGGAATAAAAAATTTTGGGGCCACGAATACGGAAAGGAAGCTTCAAATCTGGTTATCAAACATTGTTTTGATGATCTTAATTTAAAAAAAATTATTCTTGGAGTTAATGCTGAAAACAAAGCAGCTTTAAAGTTGTATAAAAAACTGGGTTTTGTTCAAGAGGGAAGACTTAAGCAACATTTAAACTTTGAAAATAATTATGTAGACCAATTAATATTTTCAATCTTTAATTCCAAATTAGAAAAATGAAATTCATTCTAGGGTCAGCGCAATGGGGTTTAAATTACGGAATATCAAATTCTAATGGCAAACCAAAAAGGGGTGAGGTTGAAGAAATTATCAGTGTTGCAGATAAGAAAAATATATATTTCGTAGATACCGCATATTTATATGGTGATTCAGAAAAAAGAGTTGGTAGTTTGTGTTCTAATAAATTTAAAATAATCACAAAAATTAATCCCAGTAGAAATGAATTATCAATTAAAAAATTAGTTGATAGGTCATTGAAAAGGTTGGATAGAAAAAAAGTTTATGGATGTTTATTTCATAATGTTAACTTTCTAATAGATAATCCACAATTATGGTCAGAATTATTAATTGAAAAGCGAAAAGGGAAAATTGAAAAAACAGGATGCTCCTTTTATGAACCTAATGAACTAGAGGAAATTTTGTCATTGAATATATTGCCAGACATAGTGCAGATACCATTTAGCATCCTAGACAGGAAATTTGAAAAATATTTTTCTGAATTAAAAAGAAAGAAAATTGAAATTCACGTTCGGTCAGTGTTTTTACAGGGATTATATCTCCTCGACATAAATTCGCTTTCTAAAAAATTTATATCTATTAAAGGACCATTAAAACAAATTGAAAAATTATGTAAAGAAAATTCTATAAACAAACTAGATCTGTGTTTAGCTTATGTTTGTAATAATTCTTTTATTGATTACATTATTATAGGAGTTCAGAATAAGGACCAGCTTAACCAAGTTATTCAAAGTAAATTTAAATTATCGAAAGCCTTAATGAAAGAAGTTTCAGCCATCCAAGTAAATCAACAAAAAATGTTAAACCCTACACAATGGTAAATCAAAAGCACAAAGTTATTATAATCACACAGGCAAGAATCGGAAGTAGAAGACTACCCTCAAAAACCACAAAACAAATTGGAGATGAAACAATACTATCCATTCACCTTAAAAGATTACAAAAGTCTAAATTTGCCACAAAAATTGTGGTTGCTACAACATTTGAAAAAAAAGTAAAGGAAATTATTGACATAGTAAACAAATGTAAAGTAGAGTATTTTCAAGGATCTACAGTCGATGTTTTAGATAGATATTATCAAGCTGCAAAACTTTATAATCCTGAATATATTGTGCGTGTTACTAGTGATTGCCCACTAATAGATCCTGAATTGATTGATAAGATCATTGATTTCACAATTAAAAATGATTTTGATTACGTATCAAATGTCATTATACCAAATTATCCTGACGGTCAAGATATAGAAATTTTTAAATTTAGTGCTTTGACTAGAGCCTCCCAAAACTCATCTTCTAGTTTGGAAAGAGAGCATGTAACTCCATACATAATAAAAAATTCAACATTTAATGGAGGAAATATATTTAAGTCTTGTTTATACCCCGAAAAAGTTAATTATGAAAAAATAAGAATGACTATTGACTATGAAGAAGACTATGACGCTTTACAATACATCATATCTCAGTTGGGTTTTTTCAAAAGTTGGGAAGTCTATGCAAAATTCATTATTGAAAATCCAGAAAAATTATACAACCAAAAAATAATCAGAAATGATCTTTACTTTAACTCTTAAAATATAGATAATATGGGAAAAGGACAAAAACTTTATAAAAGAGCAAAAGAAATTATTCCTGGAGGCACCATGCTTCTTTCAAAAAGACCAGAGATGTTTCTCCCTGAAAATTGGCCTGCTTATTTCTCTAAAGCAAAAGGTTGTGAAGTTTGGGATCTAGATAACAAAAAATATATAGATATGTCGATTATGGGGATTGGAACCAACTCATTGGGTTACGGAAATCCAGAAGTAGACAAAGCTGTGAATAATGCAATTTTAAATGGAAATCTTTCTACTCTTAATTGCCCAGAGGAAGTTTTATTAGCAGAAAAATTAATCGAAATAAACCCTTGGGCTCACATGGTAAGATTTGCAAGAAGCGGTGGAGAGGCAAATGCCATTGCTGTAAGAATTGCTAGGGCTGCTTCTGGACAAGATGGGGTTGCGATTTGTGGTTATCATGGATGGCATGATTGGTATTTATCAGCTAACCACAATATAAACAATAATTTATCGGAACATTTGTTACCAGGGCTAAAACCCTTGGGTGTACCGCAAAGCTTATCTAATACTGTTTTTCCATTTCACTACAATAATTTCGAAGAGTTATTAAAAATAGTCAATGAAAACAAGGTTGGTGTAATAAAAATGGAAGTTCTGAGAAATACTGTTCCTGAAAATGATTTTTTGAAAAAAGTGAGAAAACTGGCTTCAAGTAAAAACATAGTTTTAATTTTTGATGAATGTACATCTGGATTTAGAGAAACATATGGTGGTATTTTTCAGAAATATGATGTAGAGCCTGACTTAGTAATGTTTGGAAAGACTCTCGGAAATGGATATGCTATTACAGCAGTAGTTGGTAAACGTGGTGTGATGGAGGCTGCTCAAAAAACCTTCATAAGTAGTACTTTCTGGACAGAAAGAATAGGGCCGACTGCTGCCCTAAAAACACTTGAAATAATGAAGAAAATTAAGTCATGGGAAATAATCACCAAAACAGGCAATATAGTTAGAGATAATTGGTCTAAAATTGCCAAAACTCATAATTTGGAAATTCAGATCAATGGAATCCCTTCAATAAGCACTTACTCTTTTTTAAATAATAATCTTAAGTACAAAACTTTTGTAACACAGGAAATGTTGAAAAATGGATTTTTAGCTACAAATGCATTTTATGCGTCTATATCTCACAATCAAACATATATAAATTCCTATTTCGAATCTTTAGATCACATCTTTAATAAGATATCGAAATGTGAAAAAGGTGAAATAAATATTGATGATTTATTAGAAGGCCCAGTTTGTCACGGAGGATTCTATAGACTGAATTAAAATAATTTAACAAAAAAATAATGATAAAGGGAGAAAAAGTTGAGTTAACAAAACCATCAAGAGAAGATATGAATCTTTTAAGTGAATGGAGAAATAATTCAAAATTTAGAAGATACTACAGAGAATACAAAGAAAAAAACATAGATGACCAATTATCATGGTTCGATAATATTATGCAAAATGATCAATCTTGGCATCATTTTATTGCTAGGCCGATTGGAGAAAAAAATATAATTGGAGTGGCGCTGTTAAACCATTTACACGAAGTCAATAGAACAGGAGAGTTCGGAATAACTCTTGGTGACCTGAACTATAGGGGTAAAGGTTATGGTAAAGATATGTTAATAACCCTTCTTAAATATGGTTTCGATCAATTGAATCTTAATAGGATTTGGTGTGAGGTTTATTCAAATAATGAAGCGCTGCATTTTTATAGAAAAATAGGATTCAAAGATGAGGGTGTACTAAGACAACACGTTTATAAGGATGGGGAATATTTGAATTCAATCCTTCTAGGAATGCTAAAATCAGAATTTAATGATTTGTTTATAAAATGAAAATCGGAGATTTTAATTTTAAAAATAATTTAAGAACGTTTGTAGTAGCAGAATTGTCCGCCAATCATAATAAAGATATTAACGTTATGGTTGAATCAATAAAGGAGGCTAAAAGAACTGGAGCAAATGCAGTAAAAATCCAAACTTACACTCCAGACACTATGACCATTAAGTCAAGTAAAAGTGATTTTGTTGTAAAAGGAACTATATGGAATAATCAAAATTTATATAATCTATACAAGGAAGCTTCCACTCCATGGGAATGGCATAAAAAACTATTTCAAGTTGCTAAAGAAATAGGTATTATTATTTTTTCTACTCCATTTGATAAAACCTCTGTTGATTTTTTAGAAAAACTTAATACTCCTGCATATAAAATAGCCTCTTTTGAGATTACAGATATTCCTTTAATAAAATACATAGCGAGTAAAAAAAAACCTATAATTCTCTCTACTGGAATTGCATATGAAGATGACATACAGCTAGCTTTAACTACGATTAGAAGCGAAGGGAATAATGAAATTATTTTATTAAAATGCACTTCCTCCTATCCGAGTCCAATAGAAGAAAGTAATTTAGTTTCGATTAGAAGTTTTAATCAAAAATATGGAGTTACCCCAGGTCTTTCTGATCACACTTTAGGGAAAATATGTCCAGTAGTCGCTGTTTCGCTTGGAGCAAGGTTTATTGAAAAACATTTCAAGCTAGATGATAAAATCTTAGGTCCAGATAGTGACTTTTCTATGAACAGTAAAGACTTTAAATTGATGGTTCAAGATATAAGAAATGCTGAAAAGGCTTTAGGTAAAAAAGACATGAACCCCTCTGATTTACAAGTTCAAGGGAGAAAATTCGCTAGATCCTTATACGTGGTCAAGGACGTTAAGAAGGGAGAAATATTTTCAGACAAGAACGTTAAATCAATTAGACCTGGATTTGGTTTGCATCCAAAATATCTAAACGATATAATTGGAAAAAAATCAAAACTAAATTTAGAAAAAGGGACGAGATTTAGTCTAGATTATATCAAATAATTTTATAAAATTGAGATACATAAATAAAGAATTATTTAAAGAAAACTTATTATTACCTGATAATAAAAACAGGGCTCTTATGTATTTAAGGGGTTATCATAAATTAAAAAAAAGTTCCAATATTGAATTTATTAGTTATATAAAAAACAAGTTGGGTCAATCAACTATTTCAAATACACCCAACAAACAAATTTATCAGAAACCGAAGGAAATATGTTTGCATCAGTTTATTTGTCATCGTAGATTGAGTGTTGATTTCACAAAAGAACTTCTTATATCAATTAAAAACCCAAAAAAAAAAATAAAATATGGCTTACCCAAAAAATGGAGATATATACTTTCAAATGAAGGCTTTAAATTATCGATAGACTCAAAAATTAATTGGTCTGTATATAAGTCAAAATGGTTGTTAATTGGACTTTATTTTGGTTTAAAAGAGATCAAACGTTTTTTTCAAAACAAAAAGTTTCCAAAAAAAAAATATATTCACTCTATAGGAATTAAAAGCAGTAATTTATCAAAGGATAAAAAATTAAACAATTTTATTAATTGGCTGCCAAAACAAAATGAAGTAAAGAATTTTAATTATTTTACCCACACATGTCCTGAAATGAAGAAAGTAATTGGCAAAGATCAAAAAATAATTTTTGTAGATAATGATCTCCCTCCAATACCAAATTTTATTAAATTGTTAAAATTTACTTTTTGGTTATTTTACAACCTAATTAAAGGACTTATTTTAAATGATGAAGTTTTAATTTTTTATGAAAAAATTAAAGAAAAATTAGTTTTATACTCAGGAAAAAAAAGACTAGCAAATAAATATTTCTTTAATCATCAATTTGCGCTGTTTAGGCCTTTGTGGACTTATCAGAACTTAAACAAAAATTTTGACGCAATTTTGTATTTCTACTCTACGAACAATATTTCATATAAGTTTATAAATAAAAAACATAAGCAAAGGTACAATTGGCACTTATCAAACTGGGATGAATATTGGGTTTGGAATACATCTCAAAAAAATTTTTTAATTAAAAATTGTATTACTAAATCAAAAATCATGATAAAGGGACCGATCCCATTTGAGGATTTTAAATTAATTAAAACTGATCATCCACAAAAATCCATACTTATTTTTGATATTCAACCATTTAGAGATTATTATTATCCTTTGATGGGATTAGAACATGAGTATTTAACCTTCCAAAATAGTTACAAGTTTTTTAAGCATATAGAAAAGGTTTCATTAGATTTAAACATTACGATAATTATCAAAAGGAAAAGACCGTCAAAACATATCTCCAATAATTATATTAGATTAATAAATGGACTAACACAAAATAATAATTGGATTGAAATTGACCCTAGGACAAGTGTTTTCTCAGCAATTGAAAAGATTAAACCCTCTGCGGTGATATCCTCACCGTATACATCTGCCGCATTTGTTCCATTTAAAAAAAATATACCTTCAATCTATTATGACCCGAGTAACAAATTAGACCCCAACTTTTATGCAAACAATGGGCTCCCTTTAATTCAAAGTTATAACGAATTATATAATTGGATTTTAAAAGTTTATAATTAAAAAAATGAATGAACAAGCAAAAAAAATTACATGGTATTCAGGTTTGTTTGTAACAAAACTTTTGATTCCTTTAATAACTATTCCAATATTTACGAGTCTATTAAGTGTGGAAGAATTTGGAATTTTTGCACTTGTTATAATTATAGGCACTGTAATTACTGGAATATCAAATTTTGGTTTGTTAGGTGTTTTTGACAGAGAAATATTTGAAAATGATGAAACTGAAAACAAATTATTTACAGTATTGTTATTCGTAATTTCTCTTTTTAGTTTGTTATTTCTTTTTTTTTATTTTTTTGAACAAAAAATTATTTTCTTTTTTTTTAATAGAAAACTTAACTCACAAGTTGTTTTATCTGCAATTTTATTTTGTGGTCTAAAATCTTTTAACCAATTTTTTTTTACTTACCTAAAAAATCATGAAAATGCAAAATCCTACAGCCTATTTTCTTTCTTGGATAGTCTGTTTTCCGCAATTATGGCATACATTTTAATTAAAATATATGGGAAAGGATTATTAGGATACATATTAGGCCATACATTACCAAGCATAGTAATTTTTGTTATATTATATTTTAAAGTTTTTAAATTAAAAATTCCTAGATTTCTTTTCGGTTCTCTAAAAAAAATGCTGTTAATCAGTCTGCCCTTAACTCCTAGATTTTTCTTTGGAGTAATAAACACTCAGTTTGATAGATATATGTTGGGAATTCTTGGTTCAGTAGGGGGTGTGGGACTGTTTGAAATAGGTCAAAAAATTGGGAATATAATTTTTAGTTTCATAACTGCATTACAAAATTATTTTTCACCCAAAGTTTACAAAATGTTTTTTTCTAAAGAAAAAAAAATTAATTCAAGTATTGGTCCTTTTTTAACGCCCTTTTTCTATCTCTCCGTTTTATTTTCGATGCCACTTATAATTTTTTCTAAAGAAATAACTATATTTTTTTTGCCAGACGGATACGAAGATTCCTGGTCTGTGATTTCAATTTTAGGATTATTATATGTTCTATATTTCTTTGGAAAAATCCCTCAGCTTATGTATGCAAAAAAAACTAAGATTATTTCTATTATAAGTATAATATCTATTACCCTAAACATATGTTTAAATATTCCTTTTATCCAATATTTTGGAGTTAAAGGTGCTGCAGCTGCAACATTTATTTCTGGAATAATTACAACTTTTATAAATTTCCAACTTGGACAGAAATATTCGCCAGTGGTTTGGGGTTATAGGATTTTTTTTTATTTAACATATTTATTTCTATGCTTTATATTAACTATTTTTTTAGATTTTATAGAATTAAATTATCAAGTAGAGTCATTGTTTAAGTCTTCTTTGATAATTATTTATTTGTGTTTATCATTGGACTGTTACAAGTTTTCAGTAAAAAAAAATCCTTATTATTTTAATTTTATTGAAATAATAAATAAAAAATAATAAAAATTTTATTCTTAGAGGTAATTTGAAGTTCGAGATACTATGAACTGACTTGTTTAATCAATTTTTTGCTTAATAGCATGTTTTTTAGATCCATAATCTGACTTATTGGTATTTCTAATATATTTGAAATTTCAATTAAATCATTATTCCCATCACAGATTGATAAGAAGTTTAAAATATCCCTACTGTAATTTAAATCACCTTTTTTTGATAATGTTGAATATAGCCCCCTTTTGTCAAGTTTAGGTTCACCTAGGGTGGTTGTAATAAATTTATTATTCCCCTCAATAACTCTTAAAACATCACTGTAAATTGCAAAAGATTCAAATAAGCCAGACTTAGATATAAATCTCATGTTATCTAGAGACGTGTGATACTCTGCATATTCACCGTATTTTGATCTCATTATGGAGCACACAGGTAAGTCAACTCCTGGCCAACAGTACTGTCTTTCGTCACTTCCTCTATCAAACCATGTGTATTTTTTAAAATCTGCAACATTACTTTTTAAAATATTCAAAGCAGCCCTGTCAGCTAATGTATCCCCGTTCCTTGAAGGAAGATAAGAGAATCCTTTTTCATCGCCTACGCAAGTAATATTATATCCAGCTATAACATTTTTTTTCAACTTTTTTAGATTTTTTTTTAGGTAACACAAAGAGCCTATAGTTTCAGGAATAAGAATTATTCTGTAGGTATATTTTTTTTCTTGTTTGAGAAGTTCTCTTGCCAATGCCATTGTCAAGACAGGTCCAGACAATTCATTATTTGCCATTGAAGGGTGACAAATATAAGATGAAATAAAAATCTCTTTTTCAGATTTACCTTTAATTACAATTTCACCATAATTTAAAATACCATCTTTAAAACTAGAATCTATATTAACGTAGTATTTCCCTTTTTTAAGTTTTAAAAACTGATTGTATGTGAGGCAAAAACCCCATTCTTTGTTATAATAAGATGTAACATAAGGAATTGCATTGGGCTGATCTTTTATAAAATGTAAGTTGTTTTTTAATTCATCATATTCTAAATATTTTTTCACAGGTTTTGAGTATCCTACAACATGTAAATTATTATTCTTAAAGTCAATTATTCTGTTTCCTTTTTTATCCTCTATGTAAGCTTCTTTCAGACTCCATTCTTGGGGAACGGTCCAATCAAAAGCTTTAAATCCAGTGGGGAATGACTGAATTTTTAATGAGGGAACAATTTTTTTAAAATATTCGAGTGTCTCCCGAACACCCTTACCAGTTATACTTCTATTGATGGGGAACAATGCTTTCGCCCAAGAATACATTTCGGAGGACAATTTATTTTTTAACTTGTAATTTGCTTTGAGAGACATCTAACACAAAAAATTAGGATTATTAATTTTAAAATTATGATATTAAATAACATAAAATCTTAGGTTTCCAATTTTGACTTAAATTCATTTAGCTTTTTTTTGGATATGGAATCATAGTAAAGTTTAAAATTATTATTTAAATAGTACTCTTTCCAAACATCTTTTTTTGAAACCAAAAAATATTCTTGATCAACTTTTAATGCAGTTTTGTATAGAATTTTAAAATTTTTTTCTTTAATTAGGTGGGTCATACCGTCTCCTAAGTAGTATGTGACCAATTTTCCCACTTTACTGGCTGCAGCGTCAAGCATAGCTAAACAATTAGTTGTTTCTTGATAAAAGTCTTTAGATTTAACGAATGAATCTAAATTTATAAAGTAATTTTTTTTACTGGTTTCAATTTTAACCTTGAACGTTTTTAAAAAACGTCCTTTAGCGTTAAATTCTTGGTCATAGTAATGATAAAGAGTTGGCCCATTAAAATTTATTCCAAGCATTAATATTATACCTTTTTCTGTTTTTGAAAAAAGATCAAAAAAACTCCCTTTACCAAAACAGGTTGATTGTTTTTGACCTTTATAATAATCTTTATTATAACCAAATATTGAATTAGAATATATTGGATGGAGGGTTCTGTAAAAGTCAGAATCTAAAACCGAATACTCCCCTAAAACTCCGGACATAATTTTTGATTTTTTTTTGTTAAAAACTCTGGGCTCTTTATATGTATTCAAGGTGTATGTAGGTATAATTAAAGTTCCTTTTTGACCAACAGCCAATTTTAGGATAGACAAAATACTTTCAACAGATTTTTTACTAATGAGTCTTCCAAAGTCTAAAAGTCTTGAATAAACAAGAACTTCTTTTCCCTCTAAGTCAAATTTTCCAATAAATTTCTCAAAATCTAAATTTGTAATTATACCCTTTGAAGATTTAAAAATTTCAATTTTCAACTTTATTAAGTATTAATTTAGAAATATTCTCAATAGTATTAAAATTTTCATGTGATAGCTCTTCGGTTTCAATTTCAATTGAAAATTTATTTTCCAATTCTGACAGCAAAGTAATTGTTGATAGGCTATCAATCCATCCTTCGTCTAAGAGTAAAGACTTCTCTGTAATATTTTCGTTGTCACCTACCTTTTTAACCAAATCAAGCACTTCTTTTTTAATTTTTTCCATTTTTAGTAAGTTTTAAAACCTCATTGGAGAATAAACAATTATTATAAACAAATTGTGCGACAAATTTTTTTTTATTTAAGTTAATATTGAAATTATCTGTCACTAAAAATGTGTTGATTTTTTTTAGATCTAAAAGATTTCGAGAAAGCCATCCTATTGTTGAAAACCCGAGGTCATCGTTGTAAAATTGATTTTTTTCTAATGATCTAAAAAGCACTATTTCAAATGGAGAAAGCGACAAATTGATGGCCCTTGTTTTAAATTTTGCAATAAAGTCGTCTTTAAAACTACATTTAAGATTAAAGATTTCACTGAACAATTTATAGTGTGAGTCAAAATCAAAAACTTCAAGCCAAAAACCAAATTTGGAGTCTATTAATTTAGTTTCATTAGAAATATTTACATTCATAACAGGACAAAAATAAGATTTTATAGTTTCTTGATTCCCAAGTTTTATGATTTTGTTTGTTTTAAGTGGTTTGGTAAGGTTTTTATCAATTATCCCAAATGAGTTTTTAGATCGTTTTATACTATTTTCTGATTGTATTAATTCAATTGATGGTAGATGTCTATATTTAGGTTTAAATAAATCAATTTTAGAAATTTTATTAGAGAAATTTCTTAAAAGGGGCTTTCTTATTTTTGAATGATCAAATATATAAGTTTCGGGTTTTAAAAAATTTGTATTTAAATATTCTGGTATATTTCTGTTGAAATTATTCACAGTAAAAACAAGGTGTGAAATCCCAATAAATTTATACATTTTTAGACATTAAAATATTAATTAGTTCTTCTCTACTTATTTTGCCCATTTCATTTAAAGGAAAATTTTTGATTTGATAAATTTTTTTAGGCATCAAACTAGGAGTTAATTTGTCTCTAAGATAATCCTTTAAGTTTGACATTTTTATCTTCGTAGTAGCTGTAATAAAACAATATATTTCCTCTCCTACATTTTCATCTAACTGACTTATTGTGATAGCTTTAGTTATATGTTCGTAGCTTTCTATTTTCATGTTTATTTCGGAAGATGAAATTGCCACGCCACCTTTTTTAATTAAATCTTTTTCACGACCTGTAATAAACAAATAACCATCATCGTCTATATATCCAATATCTCCCGTAATAAAATATCCTTCATTATTAGTAATTTTCAAATTTGACTCATCAAGGTATCCCCCACAAAAAGAGGGAGAATTTATTAGTATTTGCCCCTCTTGATTTTTTTCTAATATTTTTCCATTCCAAATTTTGATTTTTACTATTTCTAAAGGCCTACCGACTGACTTTGGTTTGATAATAGGTTTGTTATTAAATGAAATATACAAAACCTCAGTCATTCCATACTGTTGAATTAATTTAGTTTTAAATATTTTTTCAAAACTGAACTTTGACTTTTGATCCAAAAATGAAGTACCGCAGATGGCATAAGCAAATTTTGGCAAATCTTTTGTATTCATCTTGGATGAAACTGATAATAGTATTGGAATCATTGAGGGAGTCAAATGATAAATTAATCCACTTTCTTTTGCAGAGGCTTCCAATAGTTTACTTGCGTTAAATAAACTTAATAATCCAGAAAAAATAACCTTTTTTTGAAGAAAAAAACAAGTTAAAATACTGTTGTAAAGCCCATGAGCAAACCATACAGGAGATGTACATAAAAAAGTTGTTTTTTCCTTTAACAAAAAAGCTTGACTGAAAGAATATATATTGCTCAAAATATTATTGAATGACAATGGAATTATTTTTTGTTTTCCTGTTGACCCAGAACTAAACAAAATAATTGCTGTTTGCTCGGCTTCGTATGAAAAATTTATGGTGTTTCTCATGCGGCTTTCAGTAGAAAATTTAAAATTAATTAAAGGGATATCGAGATTACAATGAATTTCTTGAATATCAGTGTAAATAGAATTAATGGACATTCTTTTAATTATTTTTCGGTATTCTATAATATTAAGATTAGGAGAAATTATTGCCGGAATGAAGTTGTGAATCCAGCTTGATAAAATAAATGAAAAAATCAAATAAACATCAGACGATATTAAAAGGATTTTGTCTCCATCATCTAAAGCTTTAAAATTATCCTGATAAAGACTTTTAGCAGATTCAAAGCTTTGATTGAAGGTAAATTCTTTATTATTAACGGGGTCAAATATAAAACATGAGCATAAAACTTCTTCATTAAATTTTAAAAGTTTCATATTCAATTATTAGACAATTCGAAAAACCACCAAAATGGGAATTCTTTATAAAATTTTTTATCTGAATCATTACCATTATATTTTAACTCTCTAATTTTAGAAATTGTCAAGCCTGACTCTTCAACTGCTATGGACATTTCTTCAAGGGTAGGAGTAACTCTATATTTTTTAGTTGCATATTCAGTTGAAATCATAAATGGCGTTTGTTTGTTAAACCAGGGCTGAAGGTGAAACGAGCCATGCGGGTCTATAATAAATATTTTCCCATTTCTATATAATTTACTCCTTAGCTGCTTTAACAATTCAGCCGGACTCAAACTTAAATTTTTGTAAGGAACAAAGAAATATAAAAATACATCAATTAAAAAAATATAATCATATTTCTGCCCCAGAGACCTAAAGTCACTATCAGTTTCAAATTTTGCAACAAAGAAATTTAAATTTTCATGAGTGTTAAATTTTTTTTTAGCAAGATTTATGTAATTTTCACTCGGATCTACAGAATCAACTCTTGAAGCCAGAGAAGCAAAATAATTACTATAATACCCTACACCACATCCAAAATCCAGAACTTTTTTATTTTTCATCATTGAATTATTAAAATAAGATTTTAGAAAAACTTCTTGCACCCATGAGTAAGCATTGTCGATGGTTTTATCCAGGCTTTTGTTGAATTTTTGATATATCCACCAATTCTCAGAATTTTTTTTAAATGTTTTAAGGACATATTCTCCAATCTGTTGATGAAAGTTACCTAAATGCTTCTTGTCGAAAAAAGATGTCTTTAAACCGACTGATTTTATGTATGATTCATCTTCAGTAAAAATGGATTTAGATTTGCAAATGTCAATAATTTTCTCTCTGGAGACTTTTTCGATTTCATAATTTAGTAGATTATTAAGTAAACCGTTAGGATTATCAACTAAAGTCTTTGATAAAGAAAAAGTCGAAATATCCTTAAATAAAAATCCTTTAGAGGATTTGTCAGTCAAATTCTCATTAAAAAAAGACTTTTCAATTAATACTCCCTTTCTCGTAAGAACATTGTATAGAAGAAAAATTCCGCTGTTATAATCAAAGATTATGGTGTGTTTAGATAATTTCATATGTTAAAGGCTGTAACTCTTGAAGGAGCACCATCGAATCCTTTTAATTTAAGGGGTGAAGTCATTAGGTAAACTAAACCCTCGTTTAGTTCTTTAAGATTATTGAGATATTCAAGAAGAACAATCTCCTTAGAGAAGAATAATTTGTGGTTTGGAGAGTCTATGGCGTTTTTTACTCCAGTATTGTAATTATCTGGTGATGGGAAATCCATTCCAATTAGGTGAAACCTTCTCTCGCATAGAAATTTAGCACATTCAAAGTCCATATAAGGCCATTTTATGTAATATTGGTTCGTATTCCAAAATCTATCCCAACCAGTTCTAATTAGAATTTTTTTAGGATACTTAGGTATTTTTTTTAATTTATCATAAATTATTTTTTTTGTAATTAATTGTCCTGGTTTTAAAGTTCCAATATCAACCAAAACTGCTTTGCCAAAAAGCTTGTCTAGTGGGATATCACTTACAGATTTACCGTCTTTAATAAAATGTTTTGGTGCGTCAATGTGAGTTCCACAGTGAGAACCCATAGTAAATTTTCTTGTCTCTCTTCCATTTTTTTCAATTCTACCTAAAATTGAGGATTTAAATGGTATTTGTGTTGTTGAGGGAAAAGTGATCATATCTTTCTCTAAATCAAATGTTAAATCAATTATTTTCTTTTTTTTCATGACTAAGACTCTTCTTCTCCAAAATATTTTGGCCATTTTTTAACGGAAATTGGATACTTTGATTTCAAGTTTTTTATTAAATATTTTATTTTTTCAGTCTCGTTAATTCCAATTTTATTGTCGAATAAATTAGAAATAAGTCTCCTAGGGTCTAAATTATTTTTTTTTGAAACCTCTAAAATTTTCTTCATGTGACTGGAATGAAATTCTTTCCATCCAGATGTTATGTCTAAAGACGAATACCCAACACTATACAACAAAGGTCTGATTAGTTTCTCACCTATATCCATTACTTGAATTGGGTCAATATCGTTACATAAATTCATATTATTTAAAACACAAACGAGGTGCTCAGTTGCAACATTTCCTGCACTTCTACCCATTCCTTGGAGAGTG
>MDTB01083726.1_pt1 | contig 18182 bp, 16 predicted proteins | sample 811161 | NCBI WGS metagenome assembly MDTB01 (sample SAMN05326650, study PRJNA326480) | marine metagenome | isolation source: seawater | place: Mediterranean Sea | collected 2009
TGGTGGAATTGGTAGACACGCAGGACTTAAAATCCTGTGGGCAGTAATGTCCGTGCGGGTTCAAGTCCCGCCCTGGGTACTATGTTTTTGAAACTTAGTTTAAAACCACCAACCAACTTTACGTTACATTTTTTTCTTTTGCTTTTTCTTAGTATTGTATATTTGATCAGGTTGTTAAAAAATTGTTTTCAATTAATTAGATCAGTTGTTAATTTAATTTTTCATTTTTTCTATGCCTCTCAGAATCTCTCTTTGTTTTCTTATCTATAGAATTCAGTATAGATTCTGTTAAATCAATATTCATTTGATTACATAAACATACTAAAACGAAGAATATGTCACCAATTTCTTCTTTAATTAAATTTGTACTATTTACTTCTTTTTTATAATTCTGTTCTCCATACTTTCTCGCAATATGTCTTGATAATTCACCTACTTCTTCATTTAATAGAGCTAAATTTGTTAATTCAGAAAAATACCTTACTCCATATTTTTTAATCCAATTATCAATTTTTTTTTGAGTTTCTTCTATTGTCATAATATTTGTTTATTATTTATTACAAAACTATAAATATGTTTTAGATATTTAATAATAAATTAAATCAAAAAAAAATGCTTCATTTAAAATTACCAACAGACCCAAGGTGGGTTAATTTAGCTGAAAAAAGTATAGAAGAAATTTTAATTGATCATGCTTTTTGTGAACAAAAAGCAGCTAGTTCTTGTATATCTTTAATAGTAATGTACTCGTATTTAAAGCCTATTGTTGAAGCTATTACACCAATAGTTCGTGAGGAGTGGGATCATTTTTCATTAGTTTTAGGAGAATTACATAAAAGAGGATTTGAGTTGGGTAAGCCCAGAAAAGATGAATATGTCAAAGAACTTATTTTATTTCAAAAAAAAGGAATTAAAACAGAAATGGTTTTAGTAGATAAATTATTAACTAATGCTTTAATAGAAGCCAGAAGTTGTGAAAGGTTTAAGTTACTATCAGAAGGTCTAGAAGATCCGTATTTTAAAAATTTTTATCATAGTTTCATGGTCTCTGAAGCTGGTCACTATAGACTTTTTATGGACTTAGCTAAAATTTATCAACCTGAATCTTATGTTAAAAAAAGATGGGAGGAGTTCTTGCAATTTGAAAAAGAATTAATGGGAAGAATAGAATTAAGAGGAGATAGAATGCATTAAAAAGGGGGTCCCCCCCCTTTTAATACTTAAATTGAAAATAAATTTATTCTATTATAACAGGAATTTTAATAGAATTATTCTCACTTTTTACATTAACAATATATGTGCCTTTAACAAGATTTGATTTAATATTTTGTTTAGAGTTTACTAAATAATTTTCTACTTTTTTATTAAAGACTTCTTGTCCTAAAATATTAATAATACTTAATTCAAATGAAGTTAAATTGTCATTTAAAATAATGTTAAATGACCCATTATTAGGATTTGGATATAAGTTCATTTCAAGAGTAAAATCATCTTCTAAATTAGAAGTATCATAAATACATGATCCATCATCTGCAGTTGCGTTAGGATTATAATTTACTGCAGTAGGATCTGTACATCCAAACACTTCTACTTTGAAGTCACCACAAATTTCAACATTATCAAAATATGCAAGAGGTGTACAACCTGCTCCACCGCATGCCCCAAAAAAGTTAATTGCATCAAGTATGTTTAGTTGTTGTTCTCCACCGGCATCTTGACTAAATTGCCATGAATAGAGTTCTTGTCCATTATAATATAATGTGGTATAGTCATTATCTATATCAATTTCTTGCCTTATTTCCACCCAAGTATCATAAATAGCATCAAATGAAACTGCTTCGTAACCTGCTGCGTCAAGTACTGATTGCTCTCCACTTTCAGCAGATGCAAACATTATTTGATGAGCCCATACACTATTTGCTGCATTATACTCATGTAATATATTATAGTATCCACCAGCCCCTCCAGTAGAAGGGATGTACATCCAAAATATAACTTCACCACTTCCAGCATTAATTCCATCGAACATATGAATTAAATCATCATTTTGTTCGACTAATATTGATTGGTTGCTACTAAATCCAAAGTTTTCCGTAACGTCAACACCAGAATTTACATTATCCCAACCAATCCATTCACTTGATTGAGGGTCAATATTTGAATTATTATATGATTCAAAGTTTTCTCCCCATTGTAATAAGTCACAAGGTTCCCATGGATACATGCAAGACCCATCATCTTGAATTGCATTTGGATCATAGTTATCTGCATTTGGATCAGTACATCCTTCATAGTATTCACATAATCCATTATCTGTATTTGCTTCGGGATTATAATTTAATGCTAATGAATCTGTACAGCCTAGAACAATTAGAGTCAAGCAACTTCCATCATCTAGAGTTGCTGTTGAATCATACTCAATGAAGTTTTCGTCTGTACAACCTGCACAAGATGTATATTCACAGGAACTATTATCAGTTGTGGCAAATGAATCATAATTACAGGCATTTGAGTCTGTACACCCTTCATATTCACATGATCCATCATTATTATTAGCTTCGGGATTATAGTTAGAAGCATTTGGGTCTGTACATCCATCTACAGGATCGCTTATAGTAACACAAAACGAATAACTTTCAGAGCATGGAGTATCATTGTAAAGAGATTCATCTCCTAACTCTTCGCAATCACCAAATGTTGGGCTTATTTCTTCAAAAAGTAAGTTTCCATTTTGATCTAACATTGAGAAAGGAGCTCCATTTACTGTGCAACTCCATTGTGAGCCAGCTAAACCATCGCCATAACTATCAGTTATTATAAATGTATAACATCCTTCACTTAAACATATTTCTTGCTCTTGTAAACTCCCACCTTCTTCCATAGTTGCACTTGTGCTTCCTCCTGGATATGTGCCTGAAGAAACAGAGGCAATAACATTTCCGTTGTCATTTATTAGTTCCCAACTAATTTCTTCACCATAACAGTCTAGTTGTAGACTTAATGAAACATTATTATCGCAAGGGTAAAAACATGTTCCATCATCAAAAGTAGCAATTGGCGAATAGTTTTGAGCAGATGGATCAGTACATCCAGTTATATATTCACAACTTCCATCATCAAAATTAGCCTCAGCATTATAATTTTCTGCTATAGAGTCAGTGCAGCCAAAAATAGCATTTTCATTACATAAGGCCTGTTCATTTGCGCAAATAGCACCATTAGTATTTGTGCAAATCCAATCTATAAAATAAGATACTCTTGAGTAAACACCTGGGTAACCCGCTTCTGCACAACCGTAGCCCCAACTAACAACTCCAACTTGCAAATATGTTTCATCATCAGTTGCTAATACAACCATTGGCCCTCCACTATCTCCTTGGCAAGAGTCATATCCTCCATTACTGTATCCTGCCATAATCATATCTGCATCAATTTGATTTCCACCGTAATTAGATGTTTCTGTAATAGGTACATCAACAACTTGTAGTTGATCAGGGTTATTTGCTGTACCTTCATCATTTCCCCAACCCGTAATCCATGACATTTGACCTACATCTTCTACTCCTAAATCAACTTGTTGGTCGCAAACAAGTAAAACAGGCTGAACATTATTATCAAACTGAATAGGGTTGTCAAGTCTAATTAGTGCAATGTCATTATTATAAGTATTTGCATTATAATTTGGATGTTGAATAATTTCAGCGGCAGTATATATATCGCCTCCTGCAGCATAATTATTTGTTCCTCCTACACGAACTGATGTGTTATTTGCACTTTCACCTTGAACACAATGCGCTGCAGTTAAAATCCAATATTCATTAATTACAGATGCTCCACAGTATGGGTAGAAAAAACTCCCTGGACTAGACTGAGAACCAAGAGCAGCTTGGTAAGGATATTCATATATATAAGTATCATCTCCCCCAACTATATCAGTCTGGCCAATTAATATAAATGGAAATAATAATGTAATTATTGATAAGGTAAAAATTCTCATAATTTTCTTTTTTAGTTGTTTATAAATTTATAAGTATGCAAAAATTGTTCCCAAAGATAAAAAAAACTAATGAATTATTTTTTTTAACTCTGTAATGATTTTTTTTGAGGCACCTTGATGATACTTGAAAAACAATTTAGTTTTTAATTTAATTTCTTCAGGTTTATTTTTTTTATTAGACATTAAATCTTCAAATTCTTTTTGGTTTTTTACACAGAAAGCTATCTTTTCATTTATAAAGTGATTTGCTTCTGGAAAACTCTTGTATTTGGGCCCAAATAATATTTTTTTTCCAAATATTGCAGGCTCCAAACAATTGTGAATTCCTTTAGAAAAACCTCCTCCAATATAAACTACATTAGCATATTTATATATGAACTTTAGAATACCGATTTTATCAATTATCATAATTTTTGAATTGTCTAAATTTTGTGGATTTGAGTATAAGCACCATTTTTGGTTTACGATATTTAAAATTTCATTTATTTCTTCTTTTGAGTTTTTATGTGGAACAATAATCCATTTTTTCTCATCGTAATTCATTAAGTTTTTTATAATACTATAATCACTTTTCTCAGTACTACCAGCTAATACTATTTCTTTTTTAGAAATAAATTTTTTTATTAGTTTGTTATCTACTTTTTTTTCACGGTCTAATATTACTTGGTCTACTCTTGGATCTCCACTTACAATTGATGGTATGTTTTTTGTGTTAAGTATTTTTTTAGAATGCTCGTCTTGTACAAAAATTATATTTATTTTCTTTAATAAGCTACAGTAGAGAGAGCCAAAAATTATATTTTTAATTTTTGATCTTTTAATTTTTGCAGCAATAATAAAAATAGGTATATTTTTTTTAAAACCTGAGTTAATTAAGTTAGGCCAAATTTCATTTTTGGCAATTAAAATTGCTTTTACACTTGTTTGTTCAATAAATTGATTTATATTTTTTTTTGTATCTAAAGGAAATAATAAACAAGGAATTTCTAATTTTCCTTTTAAGTATTTATAAGCACCTGGTGAAAAAAAAGTGATTATTAATTCATGATTATTTTTTTTAAAATAATTTATTATAGATTTAATTTGTTCGTATTCTCCAACAGATGAGCAATGAAACCAAATTTTTTTTTTACTATTTATTTTTTCGGTAAAATTTTTGATTTTTCTTTGTTCATTCAACCATACTTTAATGTCTTTTGAAAAAAAAGATAATAAGGGGGCAAAAAGTTTATAAAATATAGTTAAGAATGTATCATAAATAAAAATCATAATTAATAATAATAATAATTAGAAGTGGTTCTTTTTTTCAAAGGGACAATCCATTCAAACTTTAAACCTATGAATAGATCAAGTCTTTTTTTAGGTATTGTATTGTTTGTATAGTGATGATTTCTTAAGTCATTTGCCCAACATTCAATTAACTCTAAACCAATATTGAAGTTTTTCATATTATTTTCTGATAAATACATAAATGTTATTGATTGTTTTAATGAAAAGCCACCTGATAAACGATCATAACCTTTTTTTAAGTCTTCGCTCAACTGAGGTATTTCACCAAGAAGAGTTTCTATAAATATTTTATGATATACGTAACCTAAACCGAAAGAAGGAACGATGCCTGATTTAGATTTTTTAATATTTAAATCAATTTTTTTCCAATATTTAAATGAAATTGTGCCCCTCTTTCAAACAATCTAATTATTGGTATTTGACCATCAATATTGATTATGTCACCATTGTTTCCGTCTATAAAGTCAAAAATATTATCTTCTCTTATGTCATTTCCAAATATCCATCTACCTGATAAAGAAATTAAAAAGTTAGTTTTTGTTTTTTGGATTAATGATCCTCCTATAGATGAGTTGTGTCCAAATCTCTCTTTTAAATCAAGTTCAGGAAATTGGTATGCATAATCTACAGAAAATAAAAAAGAAGAATTTTTTTCCTCATCTTCTTGAGAAAAAATAATTATTGGGATAAAAAGTAAAATAAAAATTTTTTTAATCATTTAGAATTTTATTAATAACAAATATACATTGAATAAACAAAAACGTTAAAAATATAATAAATGTTATATTTGAAATACTTTTGATTGTTAAAGATGAGTTTTGATAAATATATTTTAGTGACAGGGGGTGCTGGATTTATAGGCTCTCATTTAGTTAGAAAGTTTGTAAACAATTACAAAAATTATTTTATAATTAACATTGATAATTTAACGTATGCTTCTAATATCGAAAGCATTTCAGATCTGGAAGGAAAGCCAAATTATAAATTTATAAAAGGGGACATAGCTGACAAGTCATTAATTAAAAAAATTTTTAATCAATTTGCAATTGATTCAATTATTCATCTTGCCGCTGAGTCTCATGTTGACAACTCAATAGAGAATCCTTTAATTTTTGTTCAAACAAATATTTTAGGTACAATTAATTTACTTGAAGAAGCTAGATTAAAATGGTCTAATTCTAAATCAAGTCATTTATTTTATGGTATTTCTACAGATGAAGTTTTTGGTTCGTTAAATAAAAATGGCAAGTTTTCAGAAAGCTCACCTTATCTTCCAAAATCACCTTACTCTGCATCTAAGGCTAGTGCTGATCATTTTATTCGTGCATATGGAAACACCTATAATATTCCATATATAATTTCAAATTGTTCAAATAATTTTGGCCCGAATCAACATGTTGAAAAATTAATACCATTAACAATAAATAATATTTTAAATAGAAAAAAAATACCTATTTATGGAGATGGACAGGCAGTAAGAGATTGGATTTTTGTTTTAGATCATGTGGATGCTATAGATATAATTTTTCATCAAGGTAAAATAGGGGAAACTTATAATGTGGGGGCGAATACGGAGAAAAATAATTTAAATCTAGTTAAAGAAATATGTCTTTTAGTAGATAAGAAAAAAAATACTAGTAATTCAGAAGATCTGATTCAGTTTGTTGCTGATAGACCTGGGCATGATATGAGATATGCGATAGACTCTACTAAAATTATGAACCAATTAAAATGGTTCCCAAAAACAAATTTTGAGAAAGGTCTGAATATTACAATAGATTGGTATTTAGAGAAGTTTAGTTGAAAAACCAAGGAATTTTTTTTGCTAATTTTCTTTTAAAGTTTGTGTAGGGTGGGTAAAAGATTTTTGCAATCGAAAAACCAGGCTTCTGAATTAAAATAGATTTTTCATTAGAAAAATTCAAAAATGTTCTTTTCCCACCTGACTTTCCTATTCCACTATTATTAATTCCACCAAATGGTAAATGTGGATTCATATATTGAATCATACAATCATTAACCACTACTGCTCCAGAGCTGGTTTCTTTTAATATTAGCTCTATAGATTCTTTATTTTTACTGAATAAGTAGATAGCCAAAGGTTTCTCTTTTGATTTAATAAATTCTACAATAGTATTAATTTTATCATATTCAACTATAGGTAGAATAGGGCCAAATATTTCTTCATCTAATATTGAGTTTTTAATAGAAACATTTTTTATTGGGGTAATTGGAATTCTTTGATCTATTTTTTTTGTATTAATAATAATTTTTTCTCCACTGTGTTTCAGGCAATTAGTAAGTATGTTATTAATTCTTTTAAAATGTAATGAGTTAACTATTTGAGTATATTTTTTTTCTTTTAGTAAGGATTGAATTTTTTCTTTAGTTTTTCTGTAAAAAATCTTTGAAATACTTTTGTGAACAAAAACATGATTACATGCTATACATGTTTGACCAGCATTGACATATTTGGACCATATAATTTTTTCTATTGAATCATCTAAATTAGATGTTTCGTCTACAATAGTATGATTTTTTCCTCCTAGTTCAAGAGTAACAGAACATAAATTTCCCCCAGCTTCTTTCATAACTTTTTTTCCAATTTTTGGAGAGCCAGTGAAAAAAATGTGATTGAAGGGTAGTTTTATTAAAGTTTCACCTACTTTATGATCACCCAATACAACAATATTTTCTTTATTATTAAATAAATCATGAGTCATATTTTTAATTAATTCACTCACATTAGGAGTGAATTCAGATGGTTTTATAATATTGAAATTTCCAGCTGCAATTGAAGATACAAGAGGATTAAGAGTTAGGTTTAAAGGATAATTCCAAGGTGAAATAATAAGACAGACTCCTTTGGGTTCATAATGAATTTCAGAACTAGTTCCTAAAAGATGAAGAGGTGTTTTAACTTTTTTTGGAGAATTCCATTTTTTTAAATTTCGTAATGTGTAATCAATATGACTAATCACAGGTTTGAATTCTGTAGTATAAATTTCAGTAAGAGGTTTGCTATAATCTTTTAAAATAGTTTCAATAATTAAACTTTCATTATTTTTTATCCATTTTCTTATACTCTTAATTTTATTTATTCTATTTTTTAAATCAGATTTTTTTGTTTTGAGAAACAGTTTTTTTTGTAAAAAAAAGATTTCATTTAAATTCATTTTCAAAATTTAAATTGAGTATGTTATTGCTTCAGGGTTAATTTTTCTAACTAATCCTTGTAATACTTTTCCGGGTCCAACTTCAACAAACTCACTAGCTCCGTCATTAATCATTTTTTCTACAGATTGTTGCCATTTAACAGGAGATACTAGTTGCTTAATTAAATTAACTTTTATTTCTTCAGGGTTAGTAATTCCACAAGCATTAACATTTTGATAAATTGGGCAAATTGGAGAGTTGAATGTAGTTTTTTCTATAAATTTTTGCAGTTTTTCTTTTGCAGGTTCCATCAAAGGGGAGTGAAATGCTCCTCCAACTGGTAGAATAATAGCTCTTCTTGCTCCTAATATTTTTAATTTTTCACAGGCATTTTCTACAGCTAATTTCTCACCTGAAATTACTATTTGCCCTGGACAGTTAAAGTTTGCGGGAACAATAATTCCACTTATCTTATCACAAACTTCTTGTACAATATTTTTATCCATTTGTAGAATTGCAGCCATGGAAGAGCTTTGTTTTTCACAAGCCTTTTGCATTTCTTCAGATCTTATTTTAACTAATTTCAATCCGTTTTCAAAAGATAAAACTTCTCCTGCTGTTAATGCCGATATTTCTCCCAATGAGTGTCCAGCTAACATCTCAGGATTAAATTTTTTATTTTTTTTATTTATTTCTGCTAAAATAACAGAGTGAATAAATATTGAGGGTTGAGTAACATTAGTTTGTTTTAATTCTTCATTAGTGCCATTGAACATTATTTCAGAAATATTAAAACCTAAAATATCATCAGCTTTTTAAACATTTTTTTTGCTTCTGGCAACTCTTTAAGATCAGCTCCCATGCCAGGAAATTGAGAACCTTGTCCCGGGAAAATATATGCTTTCATAAAAATTTAATTATAGTAATATTTCATTTTTCTCCTACGATGTGTGAATTAAGCTTGACCATAATTCGTGAGAAATCTCACTACTAAATTTACTATTTGGTGCTAGAATTACTGAAACAGCATCATGAGAATGTAGAGATTCTTGGTGGGAGCAAATAACTCTAAAATCTTTAATTCTTTTATCTTTCTTCAATTCTTCATATAGCAATCTTGCAGAATCTTCAACAAATTTTAAGTATATCCCATTTAATTCTGCAAATGCCATTTCATCTTCTCTTTTTACAATTACTTGAGTCTCTGTATGAAGTGCTTTTTCACATATTTTTTGTAAATCCTCGATCCAAACAAGTTCATTAAACTCTACTGATATTCTAGCTACAGATCTTTGGGAATGAGCTACTGTTGGGATTTTTCTTTCTTTTCTTGCAAATTCAGATAGTTCATAAGAACATGGGCATGCAGAAGAATATACAAAGTCAAAATTAATTATCTTTTTAAATTTTCCATTGCTATCAATATGTCCTTCAAAAGTTATATTATAATATTGATAACCTACATTGTTAGATCTTAATGAGGGTAGTAGGATAGGATAAGAAAAATGTAAGCCTATTTTTGCATTAAAAGTTTCTAAATCATTTTTGAATTTTAATAATATATCTTCAATTTTTTCTAGGATGTATTCATCTTTAAATTTATAAAAAGATCTCATAATTCTAGACATATTAATTCCTTTTTTATGGGCTTCTAAAGAAACTGTGCCAGTAACTTTAGTTTCAAGCATGATATCTTCTCCATTTTTCTTTTTATATTTTAAAGGAAGTTTGAAATTATGAACTCCTACATGCTGAATTCCAACATTTGCACCTTTAATAAGAGAAGATGGTCCATTTTGTATATCGGGAAAATTATCTAAATCCTTTTTACTAGGTTTATAGTCAAAGTCATATTTATTATTTTTCAAGTTCATTTTTTAACCAAAATATTCAAATATATTATTTTCTGTTTCATATACTTTTACACAGTGAAGTTGACAGTTTAATTCAGAGTAAATTACTTTATCCAATTCTTGCCAAATACCAATACATAAATTTTCAGTAGATGAAATTTTACCTTTCATAAAGTCAACTTCATTAATAAATTGATGGTCTAATTTATTAATTACATGTTTTTTTAATACTGAGCTTAGTTTTTTTAAGTCACAAACAAAACCATCTTTTTCTTTTGCTTGTCCCTTCACAGTAACAAATAGTTCGTAATTATGTCCATGTAGAGTTAGGCATTTACCAAATATTTCTTCGTTTTCTTTTAGAGAAAGATTTTTGTTTTCCAACTTGTGAGCAGAAGAAAATCTTTCACGTCTAGTAAGATAGATTATGTTTTTTTTCATTATTTGCCAAATATACTAACTATATTTATATGTATACCAAATTATTAAGCTTTGATTATAATTACAGGTGCATCAGGATTTATAGGTAAAGCCACGGCTCTTTTTTTTGCTAAAAAAAAAGCGTTATCTATTTGCTTAGTAGATTTTTTAAAGCCTAATCATAAAAAACTTCAAAGTAGTCATTTTGTGCATACGGATGATTTATTTGATTTTATTGATTTAAAAAAAAACAAAATCACTTTTATTATACATTTAGGAGCAATTACTGATACTACAGAAAAAAATATTGAATTATTAGAAAAGTATAATTTGTCATACAGTAAGTGTGTTTGGGAAAAATGTGTTAATTACTCAATTCCATTGATTTATGCTTCTTCAGCTGCGACTTATGGTAATGGTAATATGGGTTTTTCTGATGATCATCAAAAAGTAAATTTATTTAAGTCATTAAATTTTTATGCTAAATCTAAGCATGATTTTGATAAATATGTACTTGCAGAAAAAAATACACCACCATTTTGGTTTGCCCTTAAGTTTTTTAATGTTTTTGGCTTTGATGAATCAAAAAAAGGTAAAATGTCATCAATTGTTTATCAGGCATTTGAGCAAATTACAAAAACAAATAAAATGGAATTATTTAAATCTAATGATTTGAAAATAAAAAATGGAGAACAGTGTAGAGACTTTATATATATAGAAGATGTAATAAGTGTCATTTACTTCATTTTTAATAATAAAATTAAATCAGGAATATATAATGTTGGTACTGGTCAAGCAACTACTTTTAATACAGTTGTTAGAAATGTTTTTAAGTCAATTAAAAAAGATGAAATAATTGAATATATAGAAATGCCGGAGAGTTTAAAGAGTCAGTATCAAAATTATACTAAAGCAGATATTAATAAGTTGAGGGAGGCTGGTTATAAAAAAGACTTTTTAAATATTGAAAAATCAGTTTACGATTATATAATTAATTACTTAGTTTAAATTATTTCTAATTTCTATTAACTCTCCTTTAATTTTTTTTAAATTTTCAATTACTTTGTGATGTGTTTCAGTTTTTTTCGGGTTTCTTCTCATTTTTTTCTTAGCTCCATCTATTGTATATTTTTTTTCTTTTAATAGATGTTGAATTAATGTTAATTTTTCCAAATCTTTTTTTGTGAAAATACGATTTCCTTTTTTATTTTTTTTTGGATTAATGGATTCAAATTCTTTTTCCCAGAATCTTATTTTAGATGTAGATATTTTTAAAATTTTTGAAACTTCTCCAATTGAATAATATAATTTTTCGTTATTTTCTTTTGACATTCTTATTTTAGTTTTATGTTTCCTTCATTGTCAATTATAATTGAACTATCAGGGAAATCATTTTCAGTTAAGTATTGTACTTTTTTAATTGCTTTTTCTTCTTTGTCAAACCTAACATATCCTCTATTAATTTGTTTTATAGGTATTATTTTGCCAGAAACAAATTCTCCTTTTTCAGAAATTTCTAGTTGCAAAATTGGAGCATATCCTTTAGGACCTGACAAATTGAATCTTCCATATGTACAAAAATTACCTAAGCTGTAAGCAATAAGTTTATTTTTATATATATCAATGGCCCTTGTTACGTGAGGACCATGACCAAGAATAACATCTGCGCCTGCATCAACCATTGCACGTGAAAATTTGTAAACATTTCCTCTATTTTCTCCGTAACAATATTCAGTTTTTTTAGTAACATTTTGAAATTCCGTACCTTCTCCTCCTCCGTGAAAGGAAACGATTACTATATCACAAGTTTTTGATAAATTTTTAACAATTTCCGTTGCCTTTTCAATATTTAATAAAGAAGGAGTTCTGTAATTTGGAGAGAAAGAACAAAATCCAATTTTTTGATTTTCATTTAAAACAAATGTTGTGTAAGGTTTATAGTCTAATCCCGCATAATTTATATTTAAAGTATTTAATACACTTTTTGTGTCTTCTACTCCTTTTTCTCCAAAATCCCACGTGTGATTATTTGCCAGGCTAATTAGATTAAAACCGGAGTATTTTAAACAATCTCCAAATTTTTTTGGCATTCTATATAAATAACATTTTGTAGGGTCATTACATCTCTTTCTTGCAGGTGCATCATCTGAAATGCATCCTTCTAAATTACCAAATATAATATCTGTTTTATTAAAATATTCTTTTACATTTTCTATTAGTGGAATACAATCTTCATTTTTTGGTAGATATTTTTTTGAAGGAAAATTAGTTCCAAACATAATATCTCCAACAGCTGTTATTGTAATATTTTTTTTTATGGAATTTAGACTTAAGGAATCTGATTTAGATTGTGCTTTAGCATTATTATCAGGAAATAATAATATGATTAAGAATATAATTAAAAAAAATCTGTATTTAATCAATTGATTGATTTTCTTGGGAGCACATTTTTCGCATTTCTTCATATTCTTCTATTGTTAGATCATTATAAAAGTAGTCAATAGGATTGACTTTTTTATCATTTATGCGAACTTCATAATGTAAATGAGGACTTGTAGACTTCCCAGTACTACCTACATAACCAATTAATTCTCCTCGTTTTACTTTTTGTCCAATATTAACTGCTAATTTATTTAAATGAGCATACTGGGTTTTATAACCATATCCATGGTCAATTATTATATTTTTACCGTAACCAGTTCTAGATCTTTTTTCTGCTTTTATAACTTTTCCATTTCCAGTTGCATAAATAGGTGTTCCTCTGGGAGCAGCGAAATCAGTTCCATAATGCATTCTTCTTATTTTATAGTGTGGATCTATTCTATATCCAAAACCTGATGATATTCTTGAGTAATCTTTACTAGAGATAGGTTGAATAGCAGGTATACATTGAATTTTATTATTATGGTCTTTGGCCAGATCAATAAGTTCATCAAATGATGCAGATTGAATGCTTAATTTCTTTATCATTTGGTCAGTTTTATTAGCAATTTTTTTAATAAGTTCTGTAGATTTAAAGTTTTCGAGATGTTTATATTTATCAACGCCACCGTAACCGGCCTTTCTAACATCTTTACCAAGAGGCTCAGTTTCTAATATCATTCTGTAAATATTTTCATCTTTTTCATATAGATTAGTTAGTGTTTCTTCTAAAGATGTAATTTTTTTTTCAATATTATTGTATTCTAAATTTAATTGACTAATTTCTTTCTGAAGTAATATTTCTTTAGGAGTAGAAAAGAAGGATAAGATTATAAAACAAATTAATGCATTAACAATTAAAATAGGGATAAAATATAATCCAAAATTTTTTAAAATTCCAAACTTAGTTAGTTCTATCTTCTTGTAACTAAGGCTTTCCTTGTCGTAATAATATTTAGTTTTTATCATTTCTGATAATAATTATTTAAATTTAAATCCTATTTTAGAATATTTTGTCTGCAAATGTATGTAATTTATTTAATAGACTTACTTTTTTTACTTTAGTAATTAATTATGGATTCTCAACAAATACGCAATAGTTTTATTTCTTTTTTTAAAGATAAAGGGCACTCAATTATAGAATCTTGTCCATTAGTTATTAAAAATGATCCTTCATTAATGTTTGTTAATGCTGGCATGAATCAATTTAAAGATTTGTTTTTAGGTAACGTGGGCCCCAAATTTCCTAGAGTTGTTAATTCACAAAGGTGCCTTAGAGTATCTGGAAAGCATAATGATTTAGAGGAAGTTGGACATGACACCTATCATCACACAATGTTTGAAATGCTTGGGAATTGGTCTTTTGGAGATTATTTCAAAAAAGATGCTATTTTATGGTCCTGGGAATTTTTAACTAATGTTTTAAAAATTGATAAGGATCGTTTATACATAACATATTTTGCAGGAGATAAAACTGACAATTTAAATGAAGATGATGAGTCAAGAGATATTTGGAGTTCAATTACATCTAAAGACAGAGTAATTCCTTGTTCAAAAGAATATAATTTTTGGGAAATGGGTAATATTGGTCCATGTGGCCCTTGTTCAGAAATTCACATTGATTTAAGAAGTCCTTCTGAAAGAAAGTTAATTGATGCAAAAAAATTGATTAATAAAGATAATCCTCAAGTTATTGAATTATGGAATTTAGTATTTATGGAATATAAAAGAAAGGATAATGGAAGTTTAGAAAAATTATCTAAAAAACATGTTGATACAGGAATGGGTTTTGAAAGATTATGTATGGTTTTGCAGAACAAAAAATCAACTTACGATACAGATTTGTTTTCAGAACTTATTGGTAAAGTTTCTGAAAAATCTGGTTTTAATTACGGTGAAAGTAAAGAGAAAGATATTGCTATAAGAGTCATAGTTGATCATATTAGAGCTGTTTCTTTTGCTATAGCTGATGGTCAACTTCCAAGTAATGTTGGATCTGGATATGTAATTAGAAGAATTTTAAGAAGAGCTGTTAGATATGGGTTTTCTTTTCTGAATTTTAATTCTCCTTTTTTACATCATTTAGTTGAGATTCTTTTCAGCCAATTTAAGGATGTTTTTCCAGAAATTTTCAATCAAAAAAATCATGTTGTAAATATTATTTTAGAAGAAGAAAAAACTTTTTTTAAAACCCTAGAGAAAGGAACACTATTGATACAAGACATTATTAATAAGTCTGAATCAAATGTGATTGATTCAAAAAAGGTTTTTGAATTATATGATACATTTGGTTTTCCAAAAGATTTAACTTCTTTAATTTTAAGAGAAAATGGAATGTCATTTTCGGAAGAAGATTTCTCTTTTCACCTTAATGAACAAAAAGAAAGGTCAAAATCAGCAGCCAATTTGTTGGCTAAAGAATGGATTGTTTTATCAAAAAAAGAAAGAAAAGGTTTTATTGGATATGAAAGTCCAGACTTAATGGATTCTTCAGTAAAAATCGTGATGTACAGAGAAGTAACAATTAAAAATAAGAAGTTTTTTCATTTAGTTTTTAATCAAACACCTTTTTATCCAGAAGGAGGGGGGCAGCTAGGTGATAAGGGTATTTTAATTAGTAATGGTCAAAGCATACCAATAAAAAATACTACAAAAGAGAATAATTTAATTCTTCATTGGGTTGAAAAATTACCAAAAATAATAGAAAAAGATTGTCTTATTAAGGTTGATAAAGAAAATCGAATGCTTGTTTCTAGAAACCACACTGCAACTCACTTACTTCATCGCCAACTAATTACTATTTTAGGAAATCATGTTGAGCAAAAGGGGTCTTTAGTAAGTTCAAAGTATTTAAGATTTGATTTTTCTCATTTTGAAAGAATAAAGGAAGAAAATTTGAAATTAATTGAGAAAGAAGTAAATAAAAAAATCTTTTCTTGCATTGATCTAGATGAAAAATTAAATGTTTCATTTGAAGAAGCAAAAAAAAGTGGAGCAATTGCTTTATTTGGAGAGAAATATGAAAATTTGGTAAGAGTTATTAAGTTTTATGATAGTATTGAATTATGTGGAGGAACTCATGTTAGAAACACATCTGAAATAGGATTTTTTAAGATTACATCTGAAAGCTCTGTAGCGTCGGGTGTAAGAAGAATTGAGGCAGTAACAAGCTTCGGGGCGGTTTCTTATTTTAATTCAATTTTATCTGATTTTAATGATGTTAAAAATATTGTTAAAAACACCCAGAATCCATTAGTAACTATTGAAAATTTAATGGTTGAAAACAAAAAATTAAGAGATAAAGTTGAGAGTTTAGAAGCTAAGGAGCTTGTGGATTTAAAAGAAAATCTCATAAAATCTATTAAAAAAATAAATGATTTTAATGCATTGGTTTTTTCTTCTAACATGTCTTCAAAGTTGTTAAAAAATCTTTCTTTTGATTTATTAAAAAATTCTGAAAAACTATTTTTGGCACTTTTTTCTATAAATAACAATCGAGTAATTTTTAATATTGGAATTTCTAAGGATTTACTTAAACAGAAAAATTGGAATGCTAGTGATTTAGTTAAAGAATTTTCAAAATATATTGAAGGGTCAGGAGGTGGTCAAGATTTCTTTGCATCCGCATCTGGTAAAAAAATAGAAAATGTAGAATTAGTAATGAATAAAGTTAATTCATTTCTTCAAGAGAATTAATCAAGTTTTCATCAACTAATTTAGGTAGGGTTACTTCTAATAAAGGATTTTTTTCCATTGCTTCTTTTATTGTGCTTATTGCTCCACTATTTCTAGCCCAAGATCTTCTTGCTATTCCATTATTAACATCCCAAAAAAGCATATTTTTTAAATTTTCTTCTGATTTTTTGCTTCCATCTAAAAGTAGACCAAATCCACCATTAATTACTTCTCCCCATCCAACTCCTCCTCCATTATGAATAGAGACCCATGTTGCACCCCTAAAACTATCTCCAATAACATTATGAATAGCCATGTCAGATGTAAATTGAGATCCGTCATAAATATTAGAAGTTTCTCTAAATGGCGAGTCAGTACCAGCTACATCATGATGATCTCTACCTAAAATTATTGGGCCAATAATTCCTTTTTTAATTGCTTTGTTAAAAGCCTTTGCAATTTCAATTCTTCCTTCACAATTTGCATATAAAATTCTTGCTTGAGACCCTACAACTAATTTATTTTTTTGAGCTGATTTTATCCAGTTAATATTATCTTCCATCTGTTCTTTTATCTTCTCAGATGATTTTTTTTGTAATTTTTTTAATACATCAATAGCAATTTTATCAGTTATTTTTAAATCTTTTTTTGTATTTGATGCACAAACCCATCTAAATGGACCAAATCCGTAATCAAAGCAAATTGGACCCATTATGTCTTGTACATAGGATGGGTATCTATAAGCACCATTTTTTTGAAAAATATTTGCTTTTGCTCTTCCAGACTCTAAAAGAAAAGCATTTCCATAGTCAAAAAAATAAGTTCCTTTTTTTGTATGATTATTAATTGCTTTTACCTGTCTTAATAGAGATTTTTTTACATGTATTTTGAATGATTCAGGAGACTGTTTTATCATTTTGTTGGCATCAGAAAAAGAAAGTGAAATAGGGTAATATCCGCCTGACCATGGATTATGTAATGAAGTTTGATCTGATCCTATATCGATAAAAATATTTCTTTTTTCAAATTCCTCCCATATTTCCACAATATTTCCGTGGTATCCTATAGATGATATTAGGTTTTTTCTTTTTAAAAATAGAATTCTTTTAACTAGGGAGTTAATATCGGTGATTACTTCGTCTATCCAGCCTTGTTCAAATCTTTTTTGAATTGCATTTTGATTTACTTCTGCAGTAATACTTGTAACACCTGCGATTTTAGCTGCTTTAGGTTGTGCCCCACTCATTCCTCCTAGTCCTGATGTTAAAAATAATTTCCATTTATTTTTATTTTTTATTTTTCTCAATGCATTTAAGATTGTTATTGTTGTTCCGTGAACAATTCCTTGAGGACCGATATACATAAATGAA
>MDTB01097974.1_pt1 | contig 18178 bp, 6 predicted proteins | sample 811161 | NCBI WGS metagenome assembly MDTB01 (sample SAMN05326650, study PRJNA326480) | marine metagenome | isolation source: seawater | place: Mediterranean Sea | collected 2009
TTAGGAAAAATAGCAAAGAATGTAGCAACAGGATTCTTCAATAAAACTCTTAACAGATTGAGAGGTGCTGGTATTTCTACGGATTCGAGATTGGTACAGGCAAGAGCAAAGTGGTCTGGCAGGAGCGACAAGACAGACTGGCGAGTAAGACTACAGGTACCTGACAACTCACCGATTGCTAGATTTTTTGATTTTGAGAACAACGAACTAATGAAACCACTTGCTGAAGCGGGTGGTATATTCTGGCCCTTGACGCCAACCATGCAGATACAACATTCAGCAAATTATAACCCAATGGCACAGACACACAGCAATCTGCCATTTCAGGCTTATCAGAATTCACAAATTGAATCCTTGAGCATAATTGGAGAATTCCCTGTACAGAACAGTGAAGATGCCAAGCACTGGGTGGCAACAGTAAATTTCCTAAGGACAGCATCCAAGATGTTTTTTGGACAGGACGATAAAGATGGATTAAAAGGAAATCCTCCACCAATATTGCATTTTTATGGTTATGGTGATCACATGTTCAACAAAATACCTGTCGTGATAAGTTCTTTCAACGTTGAACTGAGACAAGGAATAGATTACATATCTACCAAACAGCACAACACACCATACAAACAACTGAACGGACCAGATGAAGGATTTTTTATGAACGCAGAGGGAGAGGACCAGACATGGGCACCATCACTATCAAACATCTCGTGTGTAATCACACCGATCTACTCTAGAGAGAGCATGAAAAACTTCTCAATGAAAAAATTTGTGAATGGCGAGTTGAATGGTAAGGGAGCCGATCAGATAGGATTTATTTAATGGCCAAATATTCGCAGACATCACCTTACCTAAGCACACCACAAAATGATATAAATCTTGGCATGTTTGTTCCAAGAACGATCACAGCAGAGGCAGATGATCAAGCATACACAATAGAAAGAACATATGCGTACAGACCAGACTTGTTAGCATTTGACCTTTATGGGACACCAAGACTTTGGTGGGTGTTCGCACAACGTAACCCAGACCAAATAGAAGATCCCATCTACGACTTCAAACCAGGAGTGACCATACAGTTGCCCAAGCCAGGAAACATCTCCAAAGATCTAGGAGTGTAGTATGGCTGGTGCAATAAAGACAAAGAATCTGGGCAAAGAAAAAAGGTCATCAAAAAATTACAATAACAGCAAAACTTATAACACCTTAAAGAGAGGTAAAAGTTACTCGAATATTAAGACGAAAGTGATTGAAAGGGTTAACAACAATGACCTAGAAGGAGTAGACGTCACAGAAAGTGGATCGACAAATGAAAATACTAAAACACGTGACGGCAAAATTTATCCTAATGTACTACATCAGTTCGCTTCCTACACCACGCTGTTCACTTTGAGCGGAATACGAGAAGAGGAGATGAGGACGCATGATTTCCTTAAAAATCCGGTTCACGACATCATTGCAAGGACTGGTGGTATATCTGATCCTAACGTGACAGATAGAGATTTCGGCACATTGACCACAGGCAGTGGTAGTGCCATGGAGAACACGTATAAAAAATCTGAATGGGACGAAAAATATAACGACAGCATTGAAATACTCAGACAGGGGCATGATCTGTTCATAGAGAACGTCAACATGATATCAACGGCCAGTCCCAATTCAGAACGTAACCTCGGTAACTTCACCAGAATGGAATTTCAAATACATGAACCGTTTGGCATCACGCTGTTAGAAAAATTGCGTGCCGCGGCCGCTGTCAACAAATACAGAGACTATCAGGACGCACCATTTTTGTTAACCATAGAGTTCAGAGGCCTAGACGAGATGGGCCAACCCTACAAAGTATCGACTGTGAGAAAGATACCAATATTAATTGCTAGAGTTGAATTCGACATTAACGAGGGTGGAGCGAAATACAACGTGGTGGCAGTGCCATACTCTGATTTGGCTTACGATGACAGATTTAAATTTCCTAGGACGACAATAGCAACCAATGTCAAAAGTCCATTGAATTGGGCAAAGCAGGTTGCGTTAGACCTTGACGCAGGAATGCAGGACGAGATTGACGAGGAACCACCACGTAGAGAATTCAAAGACACCTACGAATTCAATATACATCCTGATGTAATCACAAAGGGACAGAAATACAAAAATGAAAAACAGACCGTCCATAACACAGCATCTGTTGGAGGACATCCTATTAATAGAAATAGAAAGAGAACTCCCACACCCGAAGGGGCGAACAGTTCGGCGACAAATGGTATTGCTTTAACCAAATACTTTGAAGATGCTATAAGGAATGCTTATGGTTATCAGTTACTGGCTGAAAATTTCTGGCTGGCATATTTACGAGGAGCAGGAGTTCAAGAGGACAAAATAAAAACAGACGAAGCTCTTTCTAAGATAGTACAGGGCGATGAGATAAAGCAAATACTTATAGATAATTCATACGTGGACTGGTTTAAGATCAAAACAACTGTGGAAACTGACAGATCAAGATTAGACAGCGTGACCAAGATGCACCCCAAACGTATAATCTATCAGGCCATACCTTACAAGATACACGTCCTCAAACTGATAGGGCCGGGAATGGGTATTAAGGATGTCGACTTCAGCAAGTATGTTCACAAGCAGTACAACTACATATACACAGGCGATAACATAGATGTCCAGAATTTACGTATTAATTACAAAGCGGCCTACTTCATGAGGAACGTAAGGAGCAGAGCACGTACCAATGCCGAGGGTGGAATTTTTTCACACATAAAAGAACACTTCAAAAATGTGTTTGGAAAAGACAGAGATCCAGAACCATTACTACCTTTGAGGCAGTACCCATCTACAATACGTGGTCGTTCCTCGGTTGAAACTGAGTCAGCAGAGAGCACCAAGGCACAGGAATTTTATGACTACCTTACCAATCCAGAAGCGGACATGATGAAAATTGAAATGGACATACTGGGCGATCCGGCATACATCTGTCAGGATCTGTATTCTCCCATACACAGCGATAGGATTAGTACCACAGGAGGCAAGGGAGTGGTCTTCGACATAACGAGGCAGAGTTTTAACGCAGACAGTTTCATGCCCATGATAACAGTGAATTACAGAATGCCAAGTGACATAGAAGAGTTGGAAGGAACATCATTTTCGGCAGACAAAAAATATAGATCAGAACAGTTGTTCTTCAATGGCATATACCAGGTAAACAAGATAGAGAGCAAATTTGATCAAGGACAGTTCACACAGACACTATTCTGTAACAGGATGAATAATCAGTCCGGAGTCACATCTAATCCAGAATTAACAAATTCTGCTACTAAAGGAACCAACAAATTAAAGAACATAGATTTAGAAGCAGTAGAAGATTTAAAGAACAAGAAAAGAGAATTGAAGGAAAACGCCAAGGACCTTGAGAAATTTCTAAAAGGCGATGTTATATAGGATAAAATAAAGTATGGTTAAAAGTTCAGCAGGATTCACAGACACGCACGATAACCAAAAGGATTTCGACAAGAAATACATGGACAAGGACCCGGGTCCTTTCATCGGTGTAGTAAAAGTAACAGATGACCCTCTGAGAATGGGAAGACTTGGCGTGAACATTCCTGCACTTACAAATACAGTCAACCCTAAACCCAGTCAGGTTATTTGGTGCCAGTACCTGTCTCCGTTTTATGGAGCGAAAAGCATCAATGCTACATCAAAGACAGATCCATATGATTACAAGGAAACACAACATTCATATGGAATGTGGGCGGTGCCACCGGACATAGACACAGAAGTATTGGTCATATTTGCGAAGGGGGAGCATTTACAAGCAAACGCATTCTGGATTGGTTGTGTGCAACAGCCGTTGGTGAACCAGCAGGTGCCTGCACACGGTGCCAAGGAAGAAACTGTACTAGCATCAGGCGGAGTGGACTTTTCACAGAACAAAGAAGAAATATATGGAACATCCAGTTTACCGGCCGGTGAAAAAAATCAATTAGACTACGGAGGAGATGTAGCAACCATACCAAATATAAACACATGGAAGTATCCGGTGAACGACATTTTAGCAGATCAGATGAAGTCGCAGGGGTTGGTACGAGATTCTGTGAGAGGACCGATAACTTCGTCAGCAAGGAGAGAATCTCCAAGTAATGTCTTTGGAATCAGCACACCGGGTGCCATAAGATCAGATTCACGGGAAGTTAATATAGGTCTTGAAAAAACACCAGTTAAGACAGACAGAAACCCAGGACACAGTATTGTAATGGATGATGGTGATGAAGCAGGACAGAGTCAACTGACCAGGATACGTACAGCAGGAGGACATCAAATACTGATGCACGACACCGAAGGCACGGTGTACATAGCCAACGGATCCGGCAAGGCATTCATAGAAATGGAGAAGGATGGCACAATCAGTGTGTTCTCTGATGCAGGAATCAATCTGCGGACAAATCTAGATTTCAATCTGCACTCGGAAAGGAACATAAATTTCCATGCGGCAGGCAGTTTAAATTTCACAGCAGAAAATCATGTCAATCTCAACGCAGAAGGATACATTTTTGCAATGGGTCAAAAAGGAATATTAAGTTCTTCGCAAGGAGGATCCGTAAGGACTTTTGGCAGGGACGGTATATCTTCCTTCACAGACGGAACACAACTGCACGGTGCCGCGGGGAGGATAGACCTTGCAGGATCACAGGTACACATGAACTCCGTTGGGGCAAGTGGCTCATGGGGTCCGAAATGGTTGAAGCCAGACGCAGTAGGAATCAAAGTCACAGATGGATTGATCGACGTTGATAGTAGCACACCGATAAGACCACCAAAAGCAATAGGTGAGGACAAGTTTGGCAAGGAGATCCGTGAGAGAGGTCCTCAAACAAACAAAGTACAGAACAGGACAACAGTATCAGAATTTGTCACACACGAACCATACGACAGAAAGAGCAGTAACCAACGTAAGAAAACACTTATTAATGAGATGGTGGCCCAAATCAAAAAGGACAGTCCAAAACTTTCGGCAACGGAACTTAAATTGATTAAAAATGAATTACTAAAACAACCTAGTGTAAAGGCAGTTTCAGAGAAACTCAGCAAGGTTGTTAAGTTAAACAAAAATATAAATGTGACTGCCAAAAAACTTTTGGATTTGAAAGACAAAGCAAAAAACATAGACAACTTGATCAAAAACAACATTAAGAATCAGGTTATGAGTTTTGTGCAAGGACACGTAGCATCGGCTGTGAGTGCGGTGAGAAGTTTCTTTAGATTTTAGGGAGTAAATATAGTATATGGCATACGGAGATTCAGGTTCAGGTTCAGCAAGTTCCACAGGTTCGACCTTCAGAGGATTCAGCTCACGTGCGGACAAGAAAAACTTCAAATTGTATGACTTTGAAGTTGCAAAGCAAGATTTAATAAACAGATTAAGCGTTCGTAAGGGAGAAAGAGTTGAAAATCCAAATTTCGGCACAATAATCTATGATGCCCTGTTCGAACCGTTCACAGACAGGCTAAAAGAAGCCATAATCGAGGATGTCACTGCCAATCTAAATGCTGATCCTCGTATATCCACTCAGGAGATATTAGTCACTGAGGCCGACAAGGGCATAGCAATTCAAGCCACAATCACGTATGTTCCGTTGAATATAACAGAAAAACTGCAATTCAACTTTGACGAAAATTCGCTATTGCGCCTATCTTAAAGTACGCACTTAATTTAATATATAAATATCCATACAAACAGTATGGCCACAACAGATAGACAAAACAGATTATTAGTTTCGGAAGATTGGAGAAAGATCTACCAGTCTTTCCAGCAGGCAGATTTCAAAAGTTACGATTTTGAAACGCTTAGAAGAACAATGGTAGCGTATCTGCAGGAGAACTATCCCGATGACTTCAATGATTTTGTAGAAAGTTCTGAGTATGTTGCTCTTATAGATTTGATAGCCTACATCGCACAGGCATTATCTTTTAGAGTAGACTTGAACGCCAGAGAAAACTTTTTAGAAACAGCAGAAAGAAGAAATTCCGTTTTAAGATTGGCAAGGCTAATCAACTACAATGCAAAGAGAAACAGACCAGCAACAGGTTTACTCAAAATAGATTCTGTATCAACAACACAAGATGTAACAGATTCATCAGGAACAAATATAGCAAACCAAACAGTAATATGGAATGACTCTGCAAATTCCAATTACAGAGAACAGTTTATATCAATATTGAACGCCGCAAACCAAACAGGACAACTGTTTGGAAAGCCAAGAGAAAAAGATAAGATAGGCGGGGTAGACACAGAAGTATATACTTTGGCATCAAACCAGAACGGATTGCCCATCTTTAATTTTTCAAAAACAGTAGGCGGAGTGGGTAGATCATTTGAGATAGTGCCATCGTCTATAAATGATTCAGACTCAATTTATGAAGCAGATCCGGTAGAAGGAACAGGAATGACATACACCTATAGGAGCGATGGTTCAGGTGACAGTTCAAATAACACAGGTTTTTTCTTTCTTTTCAAACAAGGATCAATGCAAAGCACCGACTTTAACGTTGACACTGCCAACACCAATTATGTTAAAGGCATCAACGTAAGCAACATCAATAACACAGACGTCTGGTTGTATGGATTGGACCAGTTCGGACAATTGAATAAAATTTGGACAAAGGTCCCATCACTGTCAGGCAACAATGCAATCTATAATTCACTTTCAAAAAGTGTGCGAGACATCTACAACGTTGTAACAAAAAATAACGACACAATCGACTTGGTGTTTGGAGACGGAAATTTTTCAAACTTACCACTGGGGTCATTTAGAACCTATTACAGGGTCAGTGACAATGCCAAATATTCTTTACAGTCTGCTGATATGCAGAACATCACAGCAGATATCGGGTATGTTGATGCTAACGGTTCTGAGCAAACGCTGTCGATTACTATGAGTCTTAAGGCAAGTGTTTATAATTCGGCGGCGACTGAGTCAAATGATTCTATAAGAGAAAAAGCAGGACAAGTCTACTATTCACAAAACAGAATGATCACAGCAGAAGATTACCAGGTTGTACCTCTATCAGCATCACAGGAAATAGTGAAGGTTAGATCTGTGAACAGGTCTGCATCAGGTATAAGCAGGGCAAAAGAAATACTTGACCCAACAGGGGCGTATTCCAATGTCAGTGTTTTTGCCGAGGATGGTATCCTTTACAGAGAAGAATCAACACCTTCTTTTACATTTACTTTTAATAATAGGAGCGATGTGCAGTCAACACTAGACACCAATATTGAGGACAAATTAAAAAAATCATATTCACGTCAGTTCTATTACGACAAATATGATACACAAAGTCTATCCTCTCTGACAGCAACATGGAATTCTTCAACGACGACTACAAACACCAATACAGGATTTTTCACATCAGGTGGCGCACTTGCGACAGGTAGTTCAGCAACATCTAATTTAAAATATGCCAAAGCAGGCGCACTTGTCAAATTCACTTCACCAGACACACGAGAATTCTTAAATGGTAAATTGGTGACAGCAGGTACCGAAAACGCCGAGGACAGGAATTGGGCAAAAATTTCCGCTGTCGAAGGAGATGGATCAAATGGAGGACTAGGTAACCTTTCGTCAGGCCTAGGGCCAATAACATTGAACGATATTATTCCAAACGGATCAGTATTGAATGCTGTGATACCTAATTTTACAACATCATTCACAACGGTTTTGGAAGCAGATTTAATAGATAGAATTGAAGCGTACGAAGAGTTTGGTCTTAGATACGACATAGACTCAGAAGAATGGAGAGTGATCACAAGCTCAAATTTAAGTACAAATGCTGTATTCAGTCTTAGCAAACAAGGAGACACATCAGGCACTAACCTAGATGCCAGTTGGTGGTTCAAGTTCTCAAACGATGGAAGCACTTACACTGTAACATACAGGAAAATGGAATACATTTTCGAATCTGAGGCACAAAACAAGTTTCATTATGATGTTGAAGAAAAAATATACGATTACAAGACAGGTAAAGTGGTTAAAGATATAGTAAAAATTCTTAAAACTAATTCCATTGTTTCCACAGGCAATAGCATAGGTTATCCTATAACATGGCAAGTGACAGACACAGTGACCGAAGCAGACGGATTCCAGGACAACAGAAAAATAAAAGTAGGATTCTTAGACGACGACGATGACGGTGTTGTGGACAATCCAGAAATCTTTGACATATTTGTTGAGCCTGACACTTCTATTGCTACTAAATTTGTTTTCTTCGAGAAATATATCTCGTACGACAGTATAGAAAGATTCAAACCATACGCCGCAACAAATTTTGTTGTTACACAAAACGAAACAGATATTGATTTGAACTCTTCAACATACACAGACGGACAGTTGTTTTACTTTTATGCTGATGCTGAAAATGTTATTAAGAAATATAGTCTAACAACAAACACTCTTGCAACGACAACAGACTATTATGCAAGGAGAGGCAGAAGTTCGATAGACTTTCAGTACAAACATCATGCAGGACAAGAAACAAGAATAGACCCTAGTGTCTCAAACATAATTGACACTTACCTGTTAGAAAGAACATATGACAATCTTTATAGGATATGGTTACAGGATGGTGGAACCAAACCAACCACATCAACATCAGATCAATTAAGAATTAATTACTCGGGAGTTTTGAATCCTTTGAAATCTCTTTCAGATCAGATAATATACCATCCAGTGAAATATAATTTATTGTTTGGAACCAACGCCGCAGAACAATTACAAGCAACATTCAAAGTTGTTAAAAATTCTAAAACTAATGTGACAGATGCTGTTATAAAAACTAGGGTAATTGCCGCAATCAATGAATTCTTTGCATTAGATAACTGGGATTTTGGAGATACTTTTTATTTTACTGAATTAGCCGCTTACATTCACAACGAACTGGCACCTGACTTACTTACAGTGGTAATTGTGCCAAACGAATCAGGACAGAGTTTTGGGTCTCTGTTTCAGATAAATTCATCGGCAGACGAAATTTTTATCAGTGGGGCCACCGTTGATGATGTGTCAATAATTACAGCACTGGGAGCCAACCAATTGGCGGCCTCTGGGACTGTGGTGACATCAACATCATCTGCCACAACTAACACCACGACAGGATCAGCAGTGTCAGGCTCTACTACAACAGGCTCAGGATCAAGTTCCGGCAGTAGTGGGGCAGGATACTAATGGCAGACAATCCAATAAACGCATTATCTAATAGTGAAGTCGTAAAACAAGGCGACAACGAGTATAGACGTACTGTACAGCATCTACCTGCTTTTTATAGAACAGATTCTAACCAAAGATTTCTATCAAGCACCTTGGATCCTTTGGTGCAAAAAGGTGCACTGGAGAGACTAGACGGATTCATAGGAAAACAGGACGCATACACCAGAGAGGTCACTGACAGATATCTAGGAGCAACTAGCAGAGATAGATTTGCATATCAACTAGAGCCTACGGTGACATACACCGACAGAGACACCACTTCAGTAAATCCAGAAGACCAGGTAAAGTTTACAGGTACATATGACGACTACATCAATCAGATCAAGTACCTAGGAGGGAAGGTCACTAATCACGATAGACTGAATAAGGAAACTGTTTACAGTTGGAATCCTGCTATGGACATTGACAAGTTGGTCAATTATAGAGAATACTATTGGGTACCGAACGGTCCAGATGCAATAGAAATTGATTCCGTGGGAACAGGTGCAGAAGCAGAGTACAAGGTTACAGCATTGGCCGATGATGGCAGTACAGGAACAGGATATGCGTTCTCACACCTAGAAGAAGAACGGAATCCAGAAATCACTCTGTACAGAGGAAACACATACAAATTTACTATAGATGCACAAGGACATCCTTTCAACATAATGACGGAACCATACAAGGATGGGTCAACAAATTTATTTTACACAGACGGTGTTACGAATGCTGGCGCAGATAATGGTACGGTCACATTTGTTGTACCAAATAATGCACCAGACACTTTATACTACCAGTGTGGCAATCATGATAATATGTATGGATTGTTGCATGTAAAAACAGTTTCATCAACAACACAGATAAACGTGGAAGATGAAATAGTAGGAGTAAAAAATTATAAATTACGTACTCTTGATTTAACAAACGGCATGAAAATCAAGTTCACATCTAGTAAGGTAGCATCTGCATATAAAAATAAAGAATACTACGTAGAAGGTGTTGGCGACTCTATTACTTTGACTGATGCTTCAGTCCTTTTAACACCTGAGTCTTATTCCGACAACGGCACACCCAAAGACAAGGATTACATAATAATAAAGAGATCATCTTTAGACCAAAATGCATGGTCTAGATACAACAGATGGTTCCACAGGTCTGTGATAGAAAAAACTGCAACCGTTAACGGCACGGCCACTGTGCTAGACGAGAACGACAGGGCCAAGAGACCTATAATAGAATTTGATTCAGGACTAGCATTGTATGAATCTGGTACAACAGCAAAAACTCCTGTTGATCTGTTTGACACCACACAGAAAGATGCATTTTCTAATGTGTCTGGATCATTAGGTTACATCATAGATGGTGTTTCGATAACGGAAGGAATGAGGGTAGTGTTCTCAGAAGACACTGACCCAGATGTTAGAAACAAAATTTATATTGCCAATTTTGTTGATGCAGGAGACTCGACTGTGTTATCTTTGCAACTTAACGAAGAAGTAAACGGTACAGCAGGCGATAAAGAGACCATATATGTGAAGCAAGGAGATGATAACAAAGGTAAGTCTTTCTACTACGATTCCCCCACAACGAGATGGAAAACCACACAGCAAAAAACTAAATTAAATCAACAACCGCTTTTTAACATGTATGATAATGAGCATACATTGTTTAATGACTCTACAAAATATCCTAACTCTACATTTACAGGAGCAAAGGTGTTTTCTTTTGCCACATCAGACAGTGCAACAACAGACACAGTGTTAGGTATCAAAGTAAAATACAATACTATCAACAACGTGGGAGACATGGTTTTTGAGTCCGATCACACGTCGGGTACATTTACATACCAGGAAAACGGAAAGGTTGTCACAAAGAATTTAGCAGAAGGACATCTACACTACACGACAGGTAGAACATCACACAATTCTAAGAGTGCATGGATCAAGAGAACAAACGAAAGTAAACAACGTGTGATAAGAACGCACATAGTTGATGCAACAGAAAAGAGATTGTTCCCTATTGATTTTTATGCGAATTCACATGCACTGACAGATCTTGAAATTTCTGTTTTGGTAAACGGAATTAGAAAAACATTAACAACAGATTATACATTGGTGAATGGAACTACAAACAAATACATCAGGTTTGTCAATGAACTAAAGGTAAATGATCAAATACGTATAGCAGGATACAGCAGTGCAGTCAAGGTAGACGGCAAAGGCATATATGAGATACCAGAAAATCTTTCTACAAATTCATTGAATCAAACTGTTGGAACTTTTACATATGGACAGATATTGAAACACACAACAGACATACTAGACAAAAATTCAGACATCACAGGTACAATTCCTGGAAACACAAATTTACGAGACAAGCCAGATGCTATGTTGAAAGGTGGAATCATACATCAACACGAAGCACCACTGGCTCCAACTATATTTGGACTAATAGACCAAGAGTCGAATGTAATATCATCGATCGATTATGTGAACCATGAGTATGAGAAATGGTACAACGCATTTTTAACAAAAGCCACAGGTACAGCATACGAGGGAGTGGCGGCGGATAGAGTAGATGAAATTATATCTCTAATAAATCAAGGCAGGAACAGTAGTTTTCCTTTCTACTATGAGGACATGATAGGGTGGGGAGAGAATGTATCTACAAGGACATACACTGTGCAAGGGTCGTCTCAGAAAGAATATGCTTTGGATTCTCAACACAGTCTTAGCAGTTTGAACAACAGAGCAGTCTATGTTTATCTAAATGATGTACAATTGACACATGGTACTGAATACACATTTAGCACTGTAGATGATAGCGTAAACATTTCAGCGACGCTAACAGCAGGCGACATAATAAAAATTAAGGACTACGAAGACACAACAGGCAGTTTCTTACCACCAACACCTACTAAACTAGGACTGTATCCACTATTCAAGCCAGAGGCATTTGCCGACGACACCTATATCAATCCATCATGCCAGGCAGTCATTAGGAAACATGATGGTTCTATCATGAAAGCCTATAACGACGAACGAGATGACCTCATACTAGAACTAGAAAAAAGAATTTACAACAACTGCAAGAGCTCTTATGATTCAACATTGTTGGACATTTTGGATGTAATGCCAAGTGCCTTTATATCCACAGAATACACAACAGCAGAAATAGAAGACATAATGGGACCGGACTTTTATTCATGGGCCGGCAGGAACAATGTTCAGTACATCAATAACACAGCGTTCAGCGAAGGATCACCCTTCACTTACAACTACGCAAAAAGCACAAACAGGATCACAGGAGATAAACTTCCTGGATACTGGAGGGCAATATACAAATTTGTGTATGATACAGATAGTCCACATCTTAGACCATGGGAGATGTTAGGCCATTCGGAGAAGCCTAGCACATGGGAAGCCACTTATGGTGCGGCACCGTACACGGCGGGAAATGATATCCTATGGAACGCTATTGCAACTGCAAAAGGCAGATACGCAAAGCCAGACATTAAAAGTTATTTGCCTGTAGATGCTTCCGGTAACCTTTTAGATCCTATAGCGGCAAGACTGATTGATAATCTTGACATTCCAGGAAGAAGATTACATTGGAAGTTTGGTGATCAGGCACCTGCAGAAACGACATGGAGAAGATCTAGTGCTTATCCTTTCACAGTATTGAAAACTTTAGCGGTTACTAAACCTGCAAAATTCTTTTCAAACTTCTTTGATGTGTCTAGATTAACAACAAACGTGTCGGGAAATCAAATTTATTCTGATACTGGCATAAGAACACAGTTATCTACGTCCAAGTACCATCTGGAAACATTGACAGATAACAACACAGGAATCACAACCAGATATCAAACGGCAGGGTACCAAGTGTATACGGTAAACTATCTGATATCAAAAAATCTAGACCCGGTAACATTTTATTATGATAAAATGAAAAATCTCAATGTTCAACTTGCATACAAGTTAGGAGGATTTACAGATAAAGAAAATATCAAAATACTGACTGATTCTGTTTCACCTGGGTCAACTGCAGGTTCGAAATTTATTCCAGACGAAAACTATAAAATATTATTCAGGACTTCTAATCCTGTGCAGAGTTTTAATTACTCCGGTGTATTGATAGAAAAAAACACAGAGGCAGGTCCAGATGGATCAACTCTTTTAGGTGGATACAGGGTATTGGGTTATTCAACTGTAAAGCCGTTTTTCAAGTTTCATTATCCATCAAAATCAAACAACACAAATAAAATCAAAGTAGCAGAATCAATAACGGTTGATCAATATAAAATGTTTCAAGAAACAGAACAGACTATACCATATGGTTATGTGTTCGAAACAATACAAGACGTGGTTGATTTTTTATTTGGATACGGACATTATTTAGAAAAGCAGGGATTCAAATTTAACAGGTTCTCAAATGAAATTAAAGAAACTTTAAACTGGACGAATGCAGTAAGAGAATTTTTATTCTGGACTACACAGGAATGGGCACCAGGAGCCGCGATTACAGTGTCTCCGGCCGCTGACGGATTTGAGTTAGATACGAACAACAGCATAGTTGGTAAGTTGAGAAACCTTGGAGGAGATTATTCTCTTTTAGATGCTGGAGGTAGAAAGATAGACATCAACGAAGTGTCAACAAAAAGGATAGGTAAAACTTTTGAATTAGGAATAAAAACTTCCGATGTAGGTCTATATAATATAGCACTTAACACAGTTCAAAAAGAACATATCATTATATTTGACAACTCAACAGTGTTCTCAGACATAATCTATGAACCATTTACAGGATTTAGACAGCAAAGACTGAAAATAGTAGGTTGGAAGACAGCAGGATGGAACGGTGACTATTATGCACCGGGTTTTGTATTCGATGCCGCACAGGTAACTTATTGGACTGCAAACACAGATTACAGACTAGGTGATTCTGTTGAACACCAAGGGAAGTTTTATGTTGCAAAAGTGAATCATAATTCTTCAGACACGTTTGACAGCACTTATTGGACACTGAAAAATCAAAAACCTGCACCATAGTTGATACCAAACTTTGAATACAAGATTGCACAGTTCAATGACTTCTATGATTTAGAGACAAACAATTTTGATGAGTCACAGCAACAACTGGCACAGAGGCTTACAGGATATCAGAACAGAGACTACTTGGAAAACTTGTTTGTCAATGATGTGTCACAGTACAAGTTTTATCAAGGATACATAAGAGAAAAAGGTACTCAGGCCGCAATAGACAAACTGTTGAAGGCCAAGTATGAAAACTCTGATATAAATCTCAGCCTTTACCCGGAATGGATGATTCGTACAGGAACATTTGGAAACACAGATGCTAGAGAAAGCATACAGATCACATTAAGCGATTCGTTGGTCAAAGCCGACCCACAAAGTATTGAACTGCTAGAGGATACAACAGATACAACATCATACACAAGGTCTTTGGCAGTAAGCAAAGAAGACCTTTACAAGAAACCTGTGGAGTACAATGCGAACACCACATTCTCTTTGGTAGATTACACACAAGAAGGTGTAGACAACGACACAGTTCAGGTATACAAGACTGCAGGATATCCTCAGTTGGGACAAGTACAACATACTGCATTCACTACAAGCGACATGCTTGACATAGATATTAACAACCTAACAAGAAATGATCTTGTATGGGTAGCAAATAAATCAAATAATGATTGGGACGTTTTTAGGATTACAAGTGCTGGAATCAAAATTGCCACACTAGCGACATCAAACAATGCAACACAACTGCTGATCACTTTTACTGACTCACATAATTTATCAGCAGGTGATAACACAAAGGAAGCAGATTATTTCGCAATATCAAACAGCGAAGCAGTAACACTGAACAGAGTGTTCCAAGTTTCAAGTGTTCCTAGCCATAAATCAGTGATTGTAGATTTTGAATCGAATGTTGATTTCATACCTACGTTGGCAGACGGTTCCACAGCAGATAGTTACGGCAACATATACAAATTTGTTTCTGTGAGATTGCAGTCAATGGACAATGTCAACGACGTATTAAAATACAGTGAGTACAACGACAAAGACGAAAACTTACAAGTCAAACTAGAAGGCGACAAAGTCTTTGCAGATTCAGACAGTGCAGGACTATGGCGTGTCTATGAGAAACAGAACCCATACACAGAATTTAGAACACTATCGCCTAACTCATCAACTTCTGATCAAGAGTTTGGTCATAGAATTGTCGCTAGGAACGACGGAAGGTCAGCAGTAGTATCTGCTCCTGGCAAAGGACAAGGTGAATTACACTTCCTATTCAGAGCAAATCATTCAGCCGGCACAGAGTACGCGATACAGGCAACAGCCACGATGACCGACAACAATGACAACACTAGTAGACTGGGAGAATCGTTGTCTATAAGTACGGATGAAAATTTTGTTGTTGCAGGTGCACCTTATACAAACACAACAGGATTAGATGGTAGTACAAGACAACTTAACGCTGGTCTATTGAAAACCTACATATGGGATCCAAGCACATTCAAGTATGGAATTCTTAACACAATTACTCCACCAACTGATGGATCTACTGCAAATGAAAACCTAAACTTTGGATGGGCTCACAAAGTGTCAGAGCCTGGCGCAACATCAAAAAGAGATACTTCTAGCAAGTACTTGTTTGTTTCTGCCCCAGGACATTTAAGTGACACAGGTGTAGTTTACCTATACACTTGGGGTGTAGGAGCAGACGGATCGACCTATGACACATGGACTAGAGATTTGCAAATAAACGCTCCAGACGGTGGTTCGGGACAGAGGTTCGGACACAGACTAGAAGCCAACGACAACGGTGATATATTAGCAGTGAGTTCACTAGCACCTGGCAACGCAGGTAAAGTTGAAATATTTGTAAGAACATCACAGGCAAACGACGGCAGTACAATAAATTCATTCTCATTAGTACAAACACTCACGGGGATTGCTACTGATGGTTCTACACTAAACACTTCATTTGGAGAATCCATAGCAATGAGTAAAGATGGAACCAAATTATTTGTAGGCGCTCCAGGAGTTGACGGAACAGACACACCTGATTCTGGTGTGGTTTACATCTACAAATGGAACAGGGACGGCTCAACAAACACATACACACTAGATCAAACTATCAATGAGCCAGACACTTTCAGTAACGCAAAATTTGGTTCTACACTGTCTGTTAATCATGACGGAACTAGATTGATGATTGGTGCCGAGAAGGCCGCAAATCCTAGAGAAATGAAATTTGATTCTGGCGAAACTACATTTGACTTACAGGACACTAGAGTAGTTGACCTAAATGCACAATCCGGTGCGGTATATACCGCAACAGTCTATAATACAAAATTTGTATTAGATGATAGATTAGTTACTACAAACATATCAGAGAATGACGATTATGGCAGAGGTATATGCATGATAGACAACAACGTGTTTGTTGGTGCATCTAAGGACGAAGGTAACACAGGCATTACAAACGACGGTTCAGTTTATTGCTATGATTTGACCGAGGAGAATGTGTATGCATGGAAAAATATCACAACAGAAACTCCGCTTGTAGATGTAGATAAATTGGGACAGGTATTTGATTTTGACAACGGTTCCAAGCAAATCAGAGATTATTATGATCTTTATGATCCGGTCAAAAGCAGAATACTAGGTGTGGCAGATAGAGAAATTAATATTAAATCGCCATGGGATCCGGCAGTATACAACACAGGAATCAACAGCAATACTAAAACGCCATGGGCCGAAGATCATGTCGGCGAAGTATGGTGGAATCTGTCTACTGTTAAATGGTTATGGTACGAACAAGATACACAAGAATATAAGAACAATAACTGGGGTAAAATTTTCCCGGGATCAAGTATAGACATATACGAATGGACGGAATCAAGACTGACGCCAACAGAATGGAACAATCTTGCAGTTACGCAGGCAGGTGCTTCGCAGAGTATTTCTGGTCAGGCATTAGATAATAGTACCGTTACACAAAAATATGATTCTAGAGTAGACACATTTGTAAATTATTATTACTTCTGGGTCAAGAACAGATCATCTATGCCTGCCAATAGTGTTGTAAAAAGAAAGAACACAACAGCATTTGTGGCAAACATCATAACAAATCCACAAAATTCAGGATTAAAATATTATTCGGTCACAGACACAAACAAACTAATTGTAAAAGGTATAAATGATCTAGTAAACAGTAGCATAATATTGAATGTTGATATACGTAAAACATCATTCGATGGCGACGCCCACTCTGTATGGAAATTAGCACGTGAAGGCGATGCCGCATACAGACCGGGACAGCAGATAGAAGCACGTTGGTGGGATTCACTTTGTGGCAAGAACACAACAGGTGATGCGGTACCAGACATAGACTTGCCTTTGAACCAAAGATATGGTAATGAAGTTAGGCCAAGACAAGGTTGGTACGTCAATAGATTCTCGGCTTTACAAGAAATAATAGATTATGCAAACACCGTATTGAAGAAAAATCAATTGGTTGGACAGATTAAATTGGATAACCTTGACGCAAAAGAGCCAGAACCATCGACACAAAGCCTGTTATGGGACGCATCTGTTGATACATATGCAGACCTCACTTACATAAACACGGCTGATATATCAGGTACAGCAAACTACCTTGTCAAAGCAGATGAGACAGCCAACAACTATTGGGCAATATACCAATGGACAGGTACAGAATGGTCACGTACAAGAATTCAAACTTACAACACATCCAACTATTGGACTTACACAGACTGGTACGGCACTGATCTTGCTGTGCATGAAATGGTACACGATGAAAACACCCCGATTGACAAACAGGTGCGTTTCGAATATGAACTAGACACACTGGATTTGGCAGTAGGTAAACACGTCAAA
>MDTB01000821.1_pt1 | contig 18174 bp, 14 predicted proteins | sample 811161 | NCBI WGS metagenome assembly MDTB01 (sample SAMN05326650, study PRJNA326480) | marine metagenome | isolation source: seawater | place: Mediterranean Sea | collected 2009
TGAGAACAGCGCGCCAAGAATGAATAATGGGTTTCGCGTGTAAGCAAGTGCAATGAGAAATAGTATAGCTACTAAAGTTCCGATAAAATGAAATAGCTTGGTTCGCGGCAGCTTGTGCTCCTCGAGATAGTATGGATAAAATTCTTTAAAAGAGCTGAGTCGTTTCATGGTTTAGTGTTGAATTTGAAATTTCATTACTTGACCATTTATATGAATAAAGTAAAAACCTGTTTTCAATTCATTAATCACAATTTGTTTTGATTCAGATACATTGCCTTCTAGGCACTTTCTTCCGAAACCATCACTGATGGTATATTGCGTATTGATTTTTACACCTTTCAGAAATATGGTCTTGGTCGCTGGGTTAGGGTATAGGGCTATAAAAGTCGATGTATTACTTTGAATAGAGGCATTAAAAGCTTGTGTCAGGGCTAGGTATGCATTTACGCGACCATGACCAACCTCTTCGTTCCAGGTCCCATCTGAATTAATGCTATCATATATGTAGGGTTCTACTTTTTCGCTTGTTATATTTAGTAAGTGTCGGATCTCGTTTGAGGTCAGTGATGGGTTTTCTGCAAGAAGCAGGGCGCCTATTCCTGCGGCAATAGGACAAGCGGCACTCGTTCCATTAAAGATTAAAGAATAATCATTTCCTGCGTAGCCTGGAGTTCCTGAAATATCACAGGTGGCAATTTTCACTCCTGGAGCTACAAAGTCAAGGGTTTCTCCATAATCGCTTCCCCAGTTTTCACCTGAACAATCATTTGGACGTTTGCGCGTATCGCACATATCACTCGCACCAACGGCAATGGTTGCGTTTAAGTTGGCAGGCCACAATACGTTCGGACTGTTTTCATTACCAGCTGAAAAGAACAGGGCTGTTCCTTTTCCATTTCTGCCCTCCGTATGGGCCATTAGGAGCTCTTCATTACATATGGTGGTATCTATGGTTAAGAGATTAATGAATTCTTCAGTGAGTCCTGCCGAGCAGCTTATTACATCCGCACCAATGGTATTCCATGAATATGCTGAGCCTGTGAGCAAAGCATTCATATTAGTAAATGGAACAATCTGATTATTAAGCTCAATATAAAAGAAGATCCGTACAGGAACGAGGATGGCTTCAGGAGCTACACCGCTGATACCAATTTCATTGTCTTGCGCTGCGCCAACAATTCCAGCACATGCCGTACCATGGGCATTTTGATCAAAATTCAGAAAGGGATAACCATTTGTATTGATACTGTCTGTCGCAAATGCATCAAAACCAGGTAAGAGTCTACCTGTAAATTCTGAATGTAGCGTATCAATACCACTGTCTAGAATGGCTACAATAATATCTGTCCCTTTTGATATGTTCCAGGCATCATTGACCTGTATATCTGCTCCAGGTGTTCCGTTAAACTGAAGTGGTGTTCCTGTATTTTCCAAATACCATTGACGATCGTAAAGCGGGTCATTTGAGCAGTCCTGTAAAGTAAAGTACTGATTGATTTGAACGGTTTTTATAAAGCTGAGGTTTTCCAGTATCGCCTTTTTATGTCTTACTTCGTCAATTTCTTTTTCATCAGTATCGATCAAGTATAGTGAATTGTTGTGCTTGTTTTTTTGATAGCGACCGAATTCTCTTATTGTGCTTTCTTGCTCTTGGGTAAGATTAGATTTAGTTCTAACAATCAGCTCGTTGGTATGAAAACTCAGGTGTTCATCTGTTGTTTTGGGTTCTACGCAGAAGTTCCAATTTAGATTTCTTTCTATCTTTTTTTCTGCTGACAGAAGGAAGTAATTGTTGTTCAGGTATTGAATTGAATAAAGTTTTGAATCCAATTGTTCAGGATGAGCTGTTCTGACAACAAGTTGCTCTTGTGCGTTGAGATTAAAAAAGAGTAAAAGGCTTGAAAGGAGGAATTGATATCGCATAAGGAAAGCTACAAAATTTAATCGTATTTTTCAGAATCAAACACAATCAGTTATGAGTCTCTATCTTCTTGCTTTGGCGATCGCACCAGGTATTGCCATTTGTTTTTACATCTATTTTAAAGATAAATATGAGAAAGAGCCCATAAGGCTTCTTGTGATTAGTTTCATTCTAGGGGTGCTTAGTGTTGTACCAACATTGCTTTTATCTGAGCTGGGGACTTATTTGTTTGGTTTTGAACCTACGAGTTCTAATCTTATTTTTTCCTTGATTTCTTGTGTCATAGGTATTGGTTTGGTCGAGGAGTTTAGCAAATTTATTTTTGTGCGTTACTACGCGTACAAGAAGGATGATTTCAACGAACCTTTTGATGGAATTGTCTACAGCGTAATGGTATCAATGGGTTTTGCAACAATTGAAAACATCCTTTATGTTGCTGCCTCTGGGGCATCTACGGGTTGGCTTCGTATGTTCACAGCTGTGCCGATGCATGCTGTATTTGCAATCGTTATGGGATATTATTTGGGTGTTCAGAAGAGTTTTGGTTCTAAGACAGCAGCACTTCAAGGCTTGCTACTCGCTGCACTCTTACATGGTATTTATGATTTTGTACTCATGTATCCGGGAATTCATCCCGGCCTTCAATTTATTGGATTTTTTGCTTGTTTGTTTTTTGGTTTTCGTTTTGCGCGCAAAGCCATCAGATTGCATCAAGAGTCGTCGCCCTTCAAAGGTTTTCAATAAACTAAATTGTGTTAAATAATACGTTTCATTTCCGAATATGTACTATCTTTAGGCATTCGTTTTTAAACCATTGAAACTGCGTTTTTATCGTTTGAAAATATGGAATTACATCGTTATGGAAAAAAGAACACTCTACCGTTTTTTAGGATATTTTTTGATTGCCCTTGTCGTCGTTGTAACTGGCCGATATATCATTAAGTTGCCGATAATCATAAAAGTTTTAGCACTTGCATTAAATGCGATAACAATTTATTACGCATATAATTTTTTAATAAAAGAAAAAGAATGAATTTAAAAAGCACATTAAAATCAGTTGGTCTCGGCGTTTTAGGCCTTATTACATTAATCATTTTATTTATGTCTTGGATGGATGTCGATCCAGGAGAAGAGGGTTTTGCCTATCGTCCGTATGGAGGAGGTGTGGATATTGAATCGAGCTATACAGAAGGGACCTATTTTATTCCACCATGGAACGATATTATTACCTATAATATTTTGCAGCAATCAAAATCCTATGAATCAACTGTTATGGATGTTAACGGAACCGATATTTCTGTTGAGGTTGCTGTTAATTTCTCTGTCAAAAAGGGAAATGCTGCGAAGCTTCATCTTAAGCATGGTGTTGGGTATATCCAATTTATCGATGACAAGGTGAAAGGAGCAATTAAAGATGTCGTAGGTCGTTATACCTACCAAGAAGTATATTCATCCAAAAGAGAAGCTTTGGAAGGAGAAATTGAAGAAATATTGATCGCAGATTTTAAAGGAAATTTTATTGTCTTCCATTATGTAGAGATCGCAGACGTCAACCTCCCGCAAAACATTGCGACGGAAATCACAAATAAAGAAACTCAGAAACAAAAGAACCTTACAGCAGAGCAAAAGCAGCAGGAGCAGGAATATTTGGCTGCTGCGAAAATCGCTACGGCAAAAGGTGATTCTGCCAAAGCAATTATTAGGGCAACTGCAGAAGCGCAATCGATTAAAATCAAGCAAGAGCAGCTTAGGTCATCTACTCAATATATAGAGTATTTGAAGGCTCAGAAGTGGGATGGAAAAATGCCTCAAGTTGTCGGTTCTGGCGGTTTAATTATTGATCTAAAAAAGTAAGGTCAATTCTTGAAACAATTTATTACGACAGCAGGAAGAGTTTTAGCCGTCGGATCTGGTGTTCTTTTGGCTTTAGGTTTTCAAAAGCTATCCGGTCAATATTCAAGTCAGCTTGAAACTTTAAAACATGTACCTTATGGTCATCTTTATGTTGTTCTTTTAATTATTGGAGTATTTATGATTATGAAAGGGAACCGTATGTATCCTTGAGCAGAATAATTTATAGTTCATGGTGATTTCCCTATATTTACTTTTTCAACGATTTTCTATGCGACTCCTTATTCTTCTTTTTCTATTGCATTCCTCTGCTTACGCTCAAAAAAAAGCGCCGTCTTGTGAAGCGGTGGACGGTTTGAAAATTAACTATTTTGACGAAGTTCCAGAGGCGTATTCAGGTCCGATAAAGGTATGTTATCAGACTGGAGAGCTCAGTGCATATATCACGCTCAAAGATGGTCTAAGTGACGGTGCATCTAAACAATGGCATAAGAACGGTCGGCTTCGACTAATTGAGAACTACAAGGAAGGTATTATTGTTGGAACGACTAAGAGCTGGTATGCATCGGGGGCAAAAGAGTCTCAATATTCATTTTCAAATGGTCAAGCCAATGGTCTTTCTAGATACTGGTATGAAAACGGGAATATAAGGAAGGAGGTCTTGTTCAAAGATGATTTGATGGATGGTGATTTGATTTACTATTTTGAAAACGGTCAGGTTGAATATACAGTTAAGATGATTAAAGGGGTTGAGAATGGAAATGCTCATACCTTTTATGAGGATGGTTCTCTTAAAATCGATATAAACTATTTGAATGGTGTTCCTTTTGGGACGAGTAAAGAATATTATAAGAGTGGCGCTGTGAATGTGGAGATTGATTATTTAGATGGTTTAACCTCATCAGTGCGTTGCTATCTTGAGGATGGCAGTCAGATTCCATGTGATTAGTTTTTTATTTTTGCGTTTTTTTGATCCATATTTTACCACACTCGACTTTTTCCTCTTCTTGTAAGTAATCCAGGTTCCTCATTATTAATTTCTCATTAAACCCTGTCTGATTCATTAATGTGGAAATGGTGCTTGGCTTGTCGATTCGTTTTAGAATTAATTCCCAAGGCTCTTTGTCTTCGTTTACTTGCTTTACACAATGGTCACAGTTGCCACATTTTTCTACCATTTCTCCGAAATAGGATAGGAGCTTTTGGGTTCTGCACTTTTCTTCACCTAAAAATTCAATTACAGCATCAATTTGCGCTTCATAATTTTTTTTCCGAATCCCATATACACTGGGATGAAGCAGAAAAGTATCGTCTTGTGCACGCGCTCTTAAAAATGTTATGGTTGGTTCGTTTGAGGCCTTAACAAAGTCACACAGGCCAAAATTATTCAGCTGTTCTAGCTGTTTCTCAACATGTGTTTTGCTCATTTTTAGTGTTCTTGATATTTCGCTAATATCTATACGTTTGTATAGGTCGAAAACACCGGGAAGTTTTCTTGTCAAGTAGGTTGATAGCTTATTGAACGCGGGATACTGTATTTCGAAGTTATAAAGCTCAGTGATGCCAACAATGAGCTTTATTTTAGAAGGGTGGAATACAGATTCTGATAAGGCCAAATCTCCATTAAGCTCAAGTATTTTGAGCCCATGATACACAATTAGTGCAGGGATCTTGTAGTTGCTTGCAAAATCTTGAATATTAATTTCTACGACCTGGTCTTTACCGTCTCCATAAGCTACTTTGAAGTGTTGGAATAGATTGCTGTAAAGTTTTGATATGTCACTTTTTTTTGGAAATTTAAGGGAAATACTTTCTTTCAGTTTATTTACGTCAGCGTCGTTATATAATGCAAAACCAATTGCTTTTTTCTGATCTCTTCCGCCTCTGCCCACTTCTTGAAAGTATCCTTCGATCGAATCGCTTATTTCGTAGTGAATGACATATCGAACATCGGACTTGTCTATTCCCATCCCAAATGCATTTGTGGCAACAATCACCTTTGTTTGGTTCTGCATCCAATTGTTCATGGTAGATGTTCTGTCTTGGTTGTTCATGCCGCCGTGGTACATTGCACAGGTTATTCCTTCACTTGAGAGCATCGAATTTATTTCTCGAACACTTCGCCTTGTTTGACAGTATACAATTCCCGAACTGTTCTTAAGACTTTTACATAGCTCGAGCACACGTGCTTTTTTATAGTTTGAATGGAATACGCGATATGCAATATTTGCTCTATGAAAGGACGCCTTGTGTAGCTTTACATTTTTGAGCCCAAGTTTATCAATAATGTCTGCTTGTGTTTTTTTATTGGCCGTGGCTGTGAAGGCAGCAAAAGGAACAGAAGGTTTTAATGCTCTAAGTGCGGATATCCGGGCGTAGGAAGGGCGGAAATCATGACCCCATTGAGAAATACAGTGGGCTTCGTCAATTATAATTTGCGATACCTGCATTACTTTATAGCGTTCAATGAAGATTTGTGTCTCGAGTCTTTCAGGAGAAAGATATAGAAAGTCATAGCTTCCGAAGCGTGCATTGTCTAGTGTGATGTCAATTTCTCTGAAGCTCATACCGCCGTATAATGCAGCTGCTTTAACTCCGTTTTTGGTGAGTTGTTCTACTTGGTCTTGCATCAAGGATATGAGTGGTGAGATAACAATAGTCAAGCCTTTTTTTAGGATACCGGGTACTTGGTAGCAAATTGATTTACCACCGCCCGTTGGGAGCAATGCGAAGACATCTTCCCCGGCACATAGGTCATTAATAATAAGCTCTTGACCCGCTCTGAATTCCGTATGTCCCCAAATTTTTTTTAGAATTTTTCGCGGTGAATCCATTGATTGGCTTAAGTTTTTTACTTAGGTATAATTTTTGCTAAGGTTTACCTTGAATAATCCGCATATTAAACGTATTTTTGTACCCCTTAAATCAACAATATATGTCAACAGATCTATATACTTTTCCCGTAACTAAGACCTCTGAATCAAAGATAAAATATTTTGATTGGGACCATCTTGATTTCGGGAAGAATTTCTCTGACCATATGTTTCTTATGGAATACAAGGACGGTGAATGGGGGCAAGGGGAGATTGTTCCTTTCGCTAATTTAACCATGCATCCGGCAATGTCTGCTATTCATTATGGACAATCTATTTTTGAAGGTTTAAAGGCAAATCGAACTGTCAATAATGAAGTGAGTATTTTTAGACCAGACATGAATGCCAGAAGATTCAATGAATCAGCCGAGCGTATGTGTATGCCTACAATATCTGAAGATTTATTTGTAGAAGCGATTCGTCAATTGGTCGCTTTAGATGATGAGTGGGTTACTTCTCGCGAGGGGCATTCGCTCTACATTAGACCATTTATGTTTGCTACAGACGAGCTTGTTGGCATTCGCCCTTCAAGAACCTACAAGTTTTTAATTATTACAACACCCGTAGGCCATTATTATTCGGAACCAGTCAATGTAAAAATTGAGAAGTCATATACGCGCGCTGCATCAGGCGGTGTAGGTAGAGCAAAGGCAGCTGGTAATTATGCAGCTTCAATGTACCCTGCTTTGCAGGCTCAGAAAGAGGGTTACCATCAATTGGTTTGGACTGATGCGGCTGAACATAAATATATTGAGGAATCAGGTACAATGAATATAGTATTCCAGATAGGGGATAAGCTTATTACGCCCGATGAAAATCATGACACAATTTTAAGAGGAATTACAAAAAGAAGTGTCTTTGAGATTGCTGAAAAATGGGGGGTGACAGTAGAAGAAAGAATGATTACGGTTGCTGAAATTATAGAAGCGGCAGAAAATGGCTCGCTAAAAGATGCTTTTGGAGCCGGCACTGCTGCAACGATTGCGCCTATCGCCATGATTGGTTATGAGGGTAATAAATATATGCTTCCTCCAGTAGAAGAACGTCTGTTATCAAACAAAATCAAGAAGTACCTAGGTGATCTGAAAACAGGTCGTATTGCCGATGAGTTCGGCTGGAACCTTTTGGTTTAAGTTTTAGGAATTATTTATTGAAATTCAACTCCACGAACACCGGTAGGTGGTCCGAGTAACCGTCTAAATATTTGCTACCTCCATAAGTTCTAAAGGGTACTTTATTTCCTTTGTATTCTGTAATGAGGTAATCCGGTGTATATATATTTCCTGATTCTGGTTTTATATTTAGCTTGTTTTTTTGAAAACCTTCTGAAATCATGATGTGGTCGAGTATATTCCATTTTCCTCTGTAGCAGTTTGTTCCTCCGTATTGATTTGATTTTTTTGTAATACAAGGCGTCAATGTTTTACTTAACTGCTGGACTGACTTGTTATTTGGATAGTCATTTAAATCTCCCATGAGGATGATTTTTGTGTTTGGGTCGTCCATCAGCAATGAGTCAATAAATTGCTTTGCTTCAGAAGATGCCTTCATTCGTTTTGGAGCGCTTTTTTCAGTTCCGCCACGTCTGCTAGGCCAATGATTGACCATGGCAAAAAACACTTCTTTTTTACAGGAAAATTTTGCCCATACAATATCTCTTGAGGTTGGTTTACTTTGTTCAGGTAGATTAAAGCGAATAAAACCCTGATCAATGAGCTTAAGTTTTTTCGTATTAAAGAGCATTCCCACATCTATTCCTCTCGCATCAAGGCTATTGAAATGGACATTCTTGTATGGTTTTAGCTTTTTGTTGCTTTTCAGAATATCATTCATTACAAGCTCGTTTTCAATCTCGCACAGCCCTATTAGCATTGGTGTTTTAAGCGCACCGATGATTTGATTGATATGATTTATTTTAGTGTCATAACGTTCTGATGTCCATTGTTTCTTACCGCCTGGAAGAAATTCCTCATCATTGTTAGGGCCATTAATGGTGTCAAATAGGTTTTCCACATTATAAAAGGCTATACGCTCTGTTTTTTGTGCAGTGCAGCTTGCAAAAAATATAACTAGAAAAAAAGGTAGTAGAACTTTGGTCATCTTTTTTTTTAAAACTGTTCAAGTATTGTGATTCTTTTGTCGATAGGAGGGTGTGTAGAAAAGATACTTCTTATGCCACTAAATAAGCTTGATGCGTTTTTACCAGGGCCATTTTCAATAAACATTTCTTTTACGTCGTTATTTTTGATCGTTTCAATTTTCGAATTACCTGATATTTTCCGAAGCGCGTTGGCCAGCCCAAGAGGTTTTTTGGTCATTTCAGCAGCGCCTGCATCTGCTAGATATTCTCTCTTTCTGCTTAAGGCAAACTTGAAAACCATCGAGATTAAATAAGCAACGGCAGAGGCAATGAGTATTACAATGATTGCGCCTGCGCCTCCTTTTCCATCTTTTTTCCTGGATCTTCCGCCGCCGAATAGAAAGCTTCTAAATGCTATTTGTAGGATGAATGAAAAGATTCCAACAAATACAATGCTGATAATTAAGAGTCTTACGTCATTGTTTCGGATATGCATGAGCTCATGTGCGATTACGCCTTCAAGTTCGTCATCGTCAAGAGTGTCAATGATTCCTCGGGTTAGCGTCACGGTATGGTTCTTTTCATTCAGTCCACTAGCAAAAGCATTGAGGGCAGGAGATTCTATAATCTTAAGTATAGGCATTTTCATACCGACACTCATGCAAAGGTTTTCTGTAAGATTATAAACCCTCATATTCTCTTTTCTCTCCAAGCTTATTGCTCCTGTTGCGTAGTTGATCATCCTGGAATGACCGAAGTAAGCAATTAAAAACCAGATCGCCGTAAAAACAAGGACAAAAGGAGTAAGTCCAACAAATGCTTGATTGGCATTGTCTTCTGCAAGGAAGAAAAGCACAATGTAAAGCGCAATCAATAAGATAGCGGGGAATCCGAGTAACAGTAGGATGGACTTCCTGTTATTACTCGTTATTTGCTGTTGAAGCCCAACGTATTTCATGTTCTAGAATTTAACCTCGGGAGCTTTGCTTAGGTCTTCTCTAGCTGTTTCGCCTAGATCAAACATTTCTTCACTTTTAAATCCGAACATACTTGCAAACAGTACATTAGGGAATTTTTGAACCGCGATGTTGAGTTCTTTAGTAGCTGAATTAAAGAATCTTCTCACAGCAGCTAGCTTGTTTTCAATATCAGATAGCTCTTCTTGTAGTTGCATAAAGTTACTGCTTGCTTTTAGGTCGGGATAGGCCTCTACTTGAATACTAAATCCACTAAGAGCCGAGCTTAATTGTTGTTCAGCGGCAATTTTGTCATTGATAGAAGAAGCGCCCATTGCTTTGTTACGCGCTTCTGTAATGGCAGCTAATGTACCTGCTTCATGCTCCATGTAACCTTTGACAGAACCGATGAGTTGTGGTACGAGGTCATGACGTTGTTTGAGTTGAACATCAATATCAGCAAATGCATTTTCACGGTTGTTTTTTAATTTGACAAGTGTATTGTAGATGCTGATGATCATTAACACAAATATTGCTACGACAACGAGGAGTATTCCTAAAGGGCCCATTTTTTTTAGTTTAATTATTTATAGTTGGCTTAAAGATAATTCTAAATTTTGAGTCATATAGTTTGTTAACATAAAATTGTTTTCAGTGCTTATTTTGTTTATATTTTAATCATTTATTATGATTAATAATTAATCATTATTATATTTGTATTCCAACGATTTGCAGTGTTTTTATTTAGTAGCCATTAAATCTGTTACAAATGCCTTTATTGCGATCCATCGTCCACATGGACCTTGACACCTTTTTTGTTTCTTGTGAACGTCTTTTAGACAGTCGCTTGAACCACAAGCCAATTCTCATTGGCGGAACCAGTGATCGGGGCGTAGTCGCCTCCTGTAGCTATGAAGCCCGAAAGTTCGGTATTCATTCTGCAATGCCCATGCGAATGGCCAAGCAGCGTTGTCCTGAAGCGATTGTGATCAAAGGAAACTCCTCAACATACACGAAGTACTCTAGGCTGGTCACAGACATTATCAAAGAATCCTCTCCGCTTTATGAGAAGTCTTCTATCGATGAGTTTTATATTGATTTTACGGGAATGGACCGCTTTCATGGAGTACTCAAATATAGTACGGAGCTTAGGCAGCGCATCCTCAAAGAAACGGGTTTGCCTATATCTTTTGGTTTGTCTGAAAACAAAACGGTGTCTAAAATTGCAACGGGAGAGGCAAAGCCCGACAATCAAATACAGATTTCTTATGGCAATGAAAAGAATTTTTTGAGCCCATTATCAGTACGCAAGATTCCGATGGTAGGCCTCAAGACCTATCAATCGCTCTGTAATTTAGGGATTAGAACTATAAAGCCTATTCAAGAGATGCCTATAGAAATGATGGAGCGCATCATGGGTAGAAACGGTGTGGGGATCTGGAAAAAAGCAAATGGTATTGACCTGACTCCTGTTGTACAGCATAACGAACGAAAGTCAATCTCAACCGAGCGTACCTTTAATCAAGATACGACGGATGTGGTCAAGCTTAAAGGGATTCTTTCTGCAATGGCTGAAAATCTTGCCTATCAGCTTCGTAGGGGAGACAAGCTTAGTGGTTGTGTTACAGTGAAGGTTCGGTATTCTGATTTCCAAACCCAAACGATTCAAAAGAAGATTCCTTATACGGCAGCAGACCATGAGCTGATTCCGATGGTACTAGAGCTCTTTGAACGTGCTTTTAGTAGAAGGCTATTGGTTCGCTTGATAGGAGTGCGTTACAGCTCTCTAGTTTCAGGGAATTATCAGCTAGGCTTGTTTGGAGATACTATTGACTATCCATCCTTATACAATGCATTAGACCGTATTCGTTTAAAGTATGGAGACCGTTCCGTAATTAAGGCAATTGGTATGGAGGCCAAGACGATAGGGGGATGGAATCCTTTCAATGGAGAGCCGCCAGCTTTATTGGCTAATCGTAGATCTTAAGCATTTCAGTCGGAGATGAAGGTACAATCTTGCTACAGCTTGAAATATGGTGTGTTACAACCCGAAGCGCTTATCGAATGGGCACTTGAGTCGAGGTATCCTTTTCTATTACTTGCGGATATTAATTCGACAGGGGCTGCTTTGTCATTTGTACGTTCTGCGCAAGAGAAAGGGGTAAAGGCCGTAGTCGGTGTCGAGCTACGCAATGATATGGAGCTAAAAGCAACAATCATTGCTAGAAACAATAGGGGATTTCATGAATTAAATGTTTTTCTATCAAGATACCTGCATGACAAAATTGATTTCCCTGAACGTATTCCGCACCTCAGTAATTGCTACGTGTCGTATCCTTTTCCGGGGCCAAGATACCAGCTTAATGAAAATGAATATATTGATATTCAATATTTTAACTTAACTGATATAAATCTTAAGTTAAATAATTTAGACCTCAATAAATTACTGGTGCTTCCCGCAATGGTATTCAGAAACCAGCGCGATTACAACACCCATCGTTTACTGCGTGCGATGCATTACAACACCTTACTTTCTAAGCTAGAACGTTCACAGTGTGCAAGGGATGGATACTTGATGGATTTCAATACCTTAAAACAAACCTTTGCACCTTATCTTCTTGCATTGGAACGTACTATTATACTTTTAGAGGATTGTGGGCTTACTTTTGATTTTAGTGAAGCGGCGCTGCCTCAAAATCCTGCAACCTTTACAGGAAGTGAAGCTGAGGATGAGCTTCTCCTTAGAAACCTTTGTTTAGAGGGGCTTCCTCAACGATACAAAGACCTTACAGATGAAATTGTCGAACGTATAGAGAAGGAAATAGAAATCATTGCAAAGAAAAAATATCTTTCTTATTTCCTGATGACCTGGGACTTCACCTCATATGCGCGTTCCAGAAATTACTTTTATGTAGGGAGAGGTAGTGGAGCTAATAGTATCGTAGCTTATTTACTTCGGATTACAAATGTGGACCCCTTGGATCTTGACCTGTACTTCGAGCGCTTTATGAATACTGAACGCAAGAGCCCTCCAGATTTTGATATTGATTTTTCTTGGCATGATCGAGATGATGTAATCCGCTATGTTTTTGAGAAGTATCCTACCTCGTCATTGCTATGTACCTACAATACATTTCAATATAGAGCTACGATTCGGGAGCTTGGAAAGGTGTTTGGCTTGCCGAAAACAGAAATAGACCAGCTCGCTGTAAAGGAAGCAAAGCCAAACGACGCCTTGTCGACCTTGGTACTGAAATATAGCGCATGTATACAAGGTCTTCCTTCTTATTTGAGTGTCCATTCAGGTGGTATTGTCATCAGCGAAAAACCAATGACCTGGTTTTCTGCTACTTTTTTACCCCCCAAAGGGTTTCCAACTACGCAATTCTCTATGCTTGAAGCCGAAGATGTAGGGCTCTATAAGTTTGATATATTAAGCCAGCGCGGACTGGCAAAGATTCAGGAGGGCCTTGCGCTTGCAGTCAAAAATCATCCTCAAAACCCACCACGAGACATTAATGACTTAGCGTTTTTTAAGAATGATCCAAGAATCAATGCGCTTTTGACTAAAGCAGATGCACTGGGTTGTTTTTACGTCGAGTCTCCTGCCATGCGCATGTTAATGACTAAGCTTAGTGTTAAAAATTACTTAGAGCTTGTCGCAGCAAGCTCCGTAATCCGTCCTGGGGTTTCACAATCGGGAATGATGCGCACCTATATTTTGCGCCATCGTTTTCCTGAGGAGCGCAAGAAAGCGCATCCTCTTTTGCTTAAGATTATGCCTGAGACTTATGGCGTAATGGTGTATCAAGAAGATGTTATTAAGGTAGCGCATTATTTTGCAGGTTTGACACTTGGGGAATCTGATGTATTGCGAAGAGGAATGTCAGGAAAATTCAGGTCGCGCAGTGAATTTTTGGTCATCAAGGAAAAATTTTTCCAAAATTGTGGACACAAGGGTTACCGTTTTGAGCTAATCAAATCTATCTGGGAGCAGATTGAGAGCTTTGCAGGCTATGCTTTTGCAAAGGGACATTCTGCTTCATATGCAGTAGAAAGTTATCAAAGTCTATACCTTAAGGCTTATTATCCATTGGAATACATGACAGCATGTATTAATAATTTTGGTGGCTTTTACCGTACAGAGTTCTATGTATATGAAGCACGAAAGCTAGGAGCTAGGGTAGAAGCACCTTGTATTCAAAAGGGGGCATATCAATCGGTATTAAAGGGTGTTGTTTTGATTTTAGGATTCAATTTAGTGAATGGCATCGAGCGAAAAACGATTCTGAATATTTTAAAATCTAGAAATCATTTTGGTCATTTTGAAAGCTTTGAGGAGCTGCTTGACCGGGTATATATTCCATTTGAGCAGCTTATCTTATTAATTCGAATTGATGCGCTACGTTGTTTTTGTATCCCTAGAAAAGAGCTGCTTTGGCAGGCATATTTTTTTCATGATAAAAAACCTAAAAACATCCAATCTTTATTGCCTTTAGGAGGTTCTTCAAAACAACCAGAAGAGCTTCCTGCAATCAAGGAACGTCAGTTCGAGCTAGATTTTGAATACTTAGAGCTGATGGGTTTTTCTTTGTGTAGTCCGTTTGAGCTGTTAGCATTACCTGTAGATTCTAATTGCAGCCCGTTGTTGTTTTCTTCCTTTAAAGGTAAGGTAGTACAGATTTACGGCTATTTGGTGGCGCTCAAAAACTCTAAGTCTTCCAAAGGACAAGCAATCTCATTCGCTATGTTTTTAGATCAAGATGGAGAGGTTGTAGATACCGTTCATTTTCAAAGATCTTTAAAACGTTATCCTTTTTCTGGGTCCGGAATTTATTTTATAGAAGGTAAAATTGTTGAAGAGTTTGGGTTTTATTGCCTTGAGGTACGTTATATGAAAAAGCAATCTTATATTGAAGATCCTCGCTTTTCAGATCATACCCATTAACGCTCTTTTTGGTCTAAAATATACATGAATGATGCAATGGCTGCCGCTCCTAATTCCAATTCTCGCTTGTTTACATTTTCAAACACGTCATTTGGAGAGTGGTGCATGTCAAAATAGCGTTGTGAATCTGGTACAAAACCAAAGAGCGGAATATCTGGGTAGGATTCTTTTAACGGTCCAATATCAACACCTCCATATCCCTTTTCAAAAATATGAAGGTCATATGCCTTAAATATAGGGGCCAATGAATTCAGCCATTCAACCTGTTCTTCTGATCCATCACAGGTAAATCCTCTTGGTGCAAATCCGCCCCGATCACTTTCTATTGCCGCGAAATGCTTTTCTTCATTTTCTTTTACCCATTTGGCATAGGTTTTCCCTCCCTTGTTTCCATTTTCTTCATTCATGAAAAATACTAGTCTCAAGGTGTGCTGTGGCTGGTAGTTCATTTCTTTTAGAATTCTAAATGCTTCAAGACAATGTATAATTCCTGCACCATCGTCGTGCGCACCCTCTCCTGTATCCCAAGAATCCAGGTGTCCGCCAACTGTTATGATTTCATCTGAATATTTACTTCCTTTAATTTCTCCCAAGACATTGTAGGATGTGGCATCTGGAAAAGATCTACAGTCCATCTCCATAACTAGCTGTATTTCTTGTTGTGGATTATTTTTGAAAAAACCATGGATTTTGTCAGCGTCAGCTGTACAAATCGCGGCAGCAGGAATCTTATCAACTCCATCCGTATAGTACATGGACCCAGTGTGTGGATGAGGGTCTGAAGCAAGGCCTAAGGAACGAATCACTGATCCAATTGCTCCTTTTTCTGCTGCTATTGAAGCGCTATTGCCTCTCAGTGGATAACATCCTCCGTAGGCTTTAAAGGTTTGAATTTGTTTTGCATCCATAGCTTGATTTACAAATACAATTTTGCCCTTGACCATTTCTGGTGTTGCTTCCTTTAGGGCTTCAAGACTTTCAAATTCTATCAAATTACCTCTTAGTGTTCCATTTGTTCCAACGGAGCCTCCCAATGCAAGACCTCTTAGCTTTAGATGAGTGCCACCGCTTGTCTTTAGATAAAATGCTTCCTTCGTTCCTCTCTCCCAGTGGGGAACTTGAATTTCATGAAGCCTGGTTTCGAGACCATAGCTCTTCATTTTTTCCTGTCCCCATTCAATGGCCATCTGAGCCTCAGTTGAACCTGTGATTCTTGCGCCAATCTCTTTACACAAAAACCTAAGGTCCTCGTAGGCATGTCCTCGTGTCAGCGCCTCGGTGTATATATCTCGAATGAATTTTGCGCTATTTGTTTTCATTTCTTTGTCCTGCGCGCTTACCAAGCTGCAAAAGAAAACCAATAAAAGAAGGGAAAAGGATTTTGTAGTATTCATAATCTTTTTTAGATGTTTAAAAGTAGGTAAAATTCTATTTTACTTTACAATGGATTATGGTTCAGTAACATTAAAAAATGAATGACCTTGTGCTCAAATAGGGTGTAATCTTGGCATTCTTTCTTATCTTTGACATCCAAAAAAAACATATGTCTCTAAAGTGTGGTATTGTAGGTTTACCGAATGTTGGCAAGTCGACCCTTTTCAATTGTTTGTCCAACGCTAAAGCGCAATCTGCGAACTTTCCGTTTTGTACAATTGAGCCAAATATTGGGACGATTTCCGTTCCAGATGCTCGACTTGAGAAACTAGAGAAATTGGTAAATCCTGAACGTGTCATCCCAACAACTATGGAAATCCTAGATATTGCTGGTTTGGTAAAAGGTGCCTCAAAGGGAGAGGGGCTTGGAAATAAGTTTTTGGCTAACATTAGGGAGACAGATGCTATTTTGCATGTGCTTCGTTGTTTTGAAGATGGTAATATAATTCATGTCGATGGTTCGGTAGATCCTATTCGGGACAAAGAAATTATAGATATTGAGCTCCAGCTTAAGGACTTAGAATCTGTCGAAAAGAAAATCACATCTCTTTCTCGAGTGATCAAGTCTGGAGATAAAGATGCAGTGAAAGAAAATAATTTGGCAAAAAAGCTAAGAGAAGGATTGGAGCAGGGACTGTCTGTTCGCGCAGTAGATTTGACTGAGGAAGAACAGGAGCTTGTTCATTCATTTAATCTGATAACTGCAAAACCTGTTATGTATGTCTGTAATGTGGACGAGGCATCGGTGCAAAATGGAAATCATTTTGTGGATGCGGTTCGAGCTGCAGTCAAGGATGAAGGAGCCGAGGTTTTAGTGATAGGGGCAAAAATTGAAGCCGACATCACGGAACTTGAGACCTATGAGGAGCGTCAGATGTTTTTAGATGAACTTGATCTTGATGAGCCAGGAGTCAACCGATTGATTCGTTCTGCTTATTCTTTATTGAACCTGCAAACCTATTTTACTGCAGGGGAAAAAGAAGTACGGGCATGGACTATTAAAGAGGGTATGTCTGCACCTCAGGCTGCTGGGGTGATTCATACTGATTTCGAAAAAGGTTTTATTCGAGCCGAAGTGATGAAGTATGATGATTTTACAGCTTTAGGTTCAGAACAAGCGGTAAAAGAGTCCGGAAAATTCAAGGTAGAAGGAAAAGAATATATTGTGCAAGATGGAGACATCATGCATTTCAGATTTAACGTATAAAAAGAAAGTTGAGTAAAATGATAAAAGCAAACGATCCAAATTTAGAATCATGGGTAGAAGTGCCTTCAGATTCAGATTTTCCAATCCAGAACCTGCCGTTAGGTATTTTCAAAACTGATTCCTTAGCGCCCCGTGTAGGTGTTAGAATCGGAAATTCAATTTTAGATTTAAAAACCCTTCACGTTTTAGGTTATTTAGACAATCTTCCTTTTACGCTTGATTTGCTTGATGCTTCAACTTTGAATGGTCTAATGAGAAAAGGAAAACTAGCTTCTCGAAGATTAAGAGACCGTATTTCAGACCTTTTGAATAAAGAGAACACAGAGCTACAAAATAATACCCATCATGTTGCGCAGGTTTTAATTGATGAAGCTTCTGCTGAAGTACTTATGCCAATTGAAATTGGTGACTATACTGATTTTTATTCGAGCCGAGAACATGCCACAAATGTAGGTACAATGTTCAGGGACCCAAATAATGCGCTATTGCCAAATTGGTTGCACATTCCGGTTGGATATCATGGTCGTTCATCTTCCGTCATACCGTCAGGTCAAAATATACACAGGCCAAAAGGACAAACCAAACCGAAAGAAGATCAAGGGCCAGTGTTTGGACCTTCTAAAATGATTGACTTTGAGCTAGAGATGGCTTTTGTTACTTTTGATGGGAAACCCTTGGGAGATTCTATTTCAACCGCTGAAGCAGAGGATTATATTTTCGGAATGGTACTTTTTAACGATTGGTCCGCACGGGATATTCAGAAATGGGAATATGTTCCTTTAGGACCGTTTTTGGCAAAGAATTTTGCTTCATCTATTTCATCTTGGATTGTGAGCTTAGATGCATTACAACCATTTTGTGTGGATACTCCTAATCAAGATCCAGAAGTATTGGATTATCTTAA
>MDTB01118124.1_pt1 | contig 18173 bp, 14 predicted proteins | sample 811161 | NCBI WGS metagenome assembly MDTB01 (sample SAMN05326650, study PRJNA326480) | marine metagenome | isolation source: seawater | place: Mediterranean Sea | collected 2009
ACTTGCAGAACCTTACCTGTCGATGGAAGACGCGCTGCCGGGACTGTGCCAGATGCTAAATTGTTGGCATTCAGCGCGGTTAGGTTTGCTCCAGATATCGCCGGGAGATCATCCGTCAATGTGCCGGTCAGGTTTCCGGTTGTCGTTAAGTTCTCATCACCAAAACCCAATGTGCCGGTCGAGGATGTTATCGTGCCGCTGCCGTTTATTGTCACACTCATTTTATTAACTCCAACTCAATGCAACGCCGTGAATCTGTACGTTTTTGTTGTTGTGTGTTGTGATTTTCCACACCATCGATGACCCACTTGTTGAGGTCAGTGTCGTCTCCACACATTCGTAGTATTTAGTTCCGGTCTGGCCGAGGGTAGTTTTGAGAGCAAGCGTCACTTCGGTGTAATTGGCACCACCGTCCCGGCTTACAAATCCTTTTAGATCGGTGTTGATAGTAACCGTATCACTTTCGACAGTTTGCAACCCAAGTACGGTTTTGGATGGTGCAGATGTTGCCGTAAAAGCGTTGGAAATAAGTGTAACGTCCAACATGGTTTGTTCAGTAAAAATTAATTCGGCCACGCCCACAACGCCAGAGGCTGTCGTACGCTCTACATGGATACGATGATAGCGATATGCTGTGCTTAAATCGGTAGCTGACAGCGTTGCGTTTCCACCGGCACCGATTGTCAAATTTCCTGTACCGAGATCGACGGTGCTACTTGAAAAATTATCCGTCGATCCTTGGATGGTGAAGGTTGCTGTGTCCGAGCCGCCGCCACTAATGTTGTGGGTAGACGATGAATAAACTTTAACGCTTTTTATAATTTTAGTGTTACCGGAGCCCCAGTCTTTTCCAATAAAAGTATCGATATATGGTGATGCAGGTGACGCTGACGCTGTCCATGCTTGCGAAAGATTGCCGTCGAACGCACTAGCCAAACCACCATATTCAGTGGCATTTCCGATTGCCGTGCCAGTACCCTGCGCCACCACACTTGTCGAAAAGCCGTTGTAATAGCCGCCGCTTGTTGACGTAAATGTTTGATTAACAGAATCACCGGGTTTAATAAGTGCCTTGATGCTCATTTCGTAGTCTGCTTGAAAGGTGCCAGCATCAACGGCTCCGGTGCCTGTGACGGCTCCAGAAGTTATCCGGTAAAGGCCAAAAGTTTCTGTTCCATTTCGACTTACAACAATCCAATAAACGGTCCCCGCGACAACATCAAAAGGCGTTGTGAAATCCTCTTGATAGAAAGTTGTTGCAGAGGCTTGCGCTCTTGCAGACGTTGTAAGAACCGCTGCTGAATTTACCAGCGTCCCTGTTGGCGTTGTCGTTCCGTCAGATGTTTCAATTCGGATTTCACAACCGCTGCCAAAATCAGCGCCAGCAACAGCAAACTTTACACCTGTAATTTTCCCCGACTGTGACGCCGTAAATCTCTGAGCTACAAAGGTTCCGTCACCGTAATGCGTGTTTCCGGTTGTTGCCGTTCCACCCTCGAAAGTGCTGGTCCCTGCGTTTACGTCCGTCTCATCTGTCAGCGGATCGACGATTCCATTAAGCAACGTGATGCGGTCTGCCGCTGATCCGAGCGCAACATTGCGGAGGTCTCCCGACAGATCGGCTGGCATGTTTGTAAGGCTTGCCGCGCTGCCGTCTGGCGCGAGAACATCTGTTCCAATAGCAAGACCGAGGTCGCTACGTGTCGTTGTTAGGTCGGCGGGGTTTAAACGTATAGTCATCAGTCGCTCCAATGAGCGTCATCGCTCGCGTTAAAATTTATAATCTGTTCGTCCGACATCGATGCAATTGACGCTTCAACCTCGTTTGATTTGGTGCGGATCGCTACAACCTTTGCCCATTCGGTTTCTGCCGAAGCCTTGGTGTCGCTGTTAGTTGAGGATAGATCGGCTATGACGTTTCTCTGCCGCCATTCGGGCATCAGCGCGAGGATGCGTTTAGATGCTTCCGCTTTTACGTGGGGTGTGAGCTGTTTTTGTGCATCGGCGGCGTCAATGTAGATGACGACACTAAGTCGATTAATCGTCATTATGTGCGCTCCTCGATGATAAGTTTGGTGGAGCTAACGGCTCGCCCTGCCTTCCCATATCCGGCATCCGTTGTTTGGATCGCGCCAGAATTTGAGACGTAATAGGTCGTTCCAGCAGTCAGTGAACCTTGGGCTGGGGTTGCCGTGCCTCCCGGTAGCTGAACGGTGACGGTCGCGCCGTCGCCAACACTTGATTCTGCGAAGCCGATAAAATTACTGGCGGTCACATTTGTCGAGGATTGGTCTGGTCGAATGCCGTAAGATTTTGAGGCACCGCCGCTGCCGTTGCCCTGTGTGTATAACAAAAACCCGCCAGCATCAGGACTCCACGCAACATCAGCATAGTAATACATACCGTCTGTGCTGATTTGAACTGGGCTAGCGACTGAAAACGAATCTCCCGACGCATCACTGCCTTTTGTTATCGTGACAACCCAAATCGACACGCGGTCGCTATTGGCATTGTCTCCCCCAAACAAACAAATAAAGTTGGTTCCGGGGATCACACCAACGCCAAGACCGGGATACGTCGGGTAGTTCGTTTGAATTGTTTGAAGTGAGGACTGCGCATACCCACCAGTTAATGACAGCGTTCGCAGATACTTGCCATCCCACCAACAAGCGCGGTCAAGACCGGAATCATATCGCAACTTGCCCGCGTCCAAGAACTTATCGCTGTCGTTCCAGTTTGCTTCACCGTCCTCGCTGTAGCTCGTCGAGCTTCCTGTACCGCTGATTGTGCCATGCGTCAGACGCGTCCTGTAGTCAGTTGCGCTATGATACTCGGATTTTATCATCAGTAATTTTGAAGGACCGGAAAACCAAACTGGTGTGTGATGATAATGGTATGTGCCACCGCCGCTTGTGATTCCAACATCGAAATCCGACCCGCCCGACAAGCTGTCGCCAGACGCATCGCTGCCGGTGGTGAGCGTGAAAAATTTCCCGTAAACCGTAGCTGGAGTAGTAACGCTGGCAAACAATGTAAGAATTGCGTGATCGCTCGCACCAATGAAACGCGATGAGCCGTAAGGTAGATTTGATGTGTGCGCGTTTGTGATGGCGTCGATGTCCAAACCGTTCGCACTGCTGTAACTAATCGTGTACACGCCCACACCGTGGGGGCTGGTGTTTTGCTGGTGGATGACAACCCGGTCATGGGTCGCGCTATAATCCGCGCCGAAAATTATGTTTGCGCTCGAGGGTATATTTCCAACCGTTGTTTCCGTAATTGCCATGCTTGATGACAGGTCCAGAACTCTCGCTCTAGCAATGTTCGAGCTTGAAATAGTCGAGGTGTTAGCAAGCAGAAATCGGTCGGGCGTGGTCATGTAGACTATTCGACCATCCCCGCTCGCAGTCTCGTTGGTCGGCGTAAAGCTGGAACCTAAAATCTGGGAAATGCCGGACACGGCTCCCTCAGAAACCGTGCCGTTCGCGTTGAGGATCAGGGTTTTTCCAGCGGTTACCGCCCCGCTGGTTGTTAAATCGATTGATCCGCCAGATGGAGGAAGAACCGCGCCAGCTAATTTTCCGTCACTGCCGACTATTGGGACGTTTCCGTTGGTGGTGCCGGTGTTAACGACAGATGCTGTACCTAGTCCAAGACCTGTCCTAGTTGCTGCGAGGTCGTCAGGGTTTATTGTCCATGTTCCCATTTTCTATGTCCCTATGACATGCCAAGTTGCACCGCTAGATACGGTCACAGATGAAGATGCTTGTATTGTGATTGGGCCAGCAGACATCCCGTTTTTACCCGTTGGAATTGTGACGTTTCCTGTAATCGTATTAGCATTCATTCGGATAAATTCGTCTGTGCCTGTGCCATCGACACCCGGTCCTCCACCGTCCGCAGCCGCAGCACTAGCCGCCGCAGCCGTCGCACTTGCGGCCGATGCCGTGGCTGATGTGGCGCTTGATGCCTGACTTGTCGATGCAGCAGTAGCTGATGCTGCCGCCGCCGTAGAACTCGCTGCTGCTTCTGCCGCTTTTGTCGTCGCAGTTGTAATGTCGGCAGTGCTAATTGTCGCTTGTAGGTTTTTACTGCTATCAAAGCTTAAAACCTTGTCAGCACGATCCGCAGGTATCGTAAACGAAGTAGTCGAATCAGATCGAGAGAATGAAATGTTTCGGCTAAGCGTTAAGGATTGCTGTTTTAAAGCCGCAAACACTCTGGAAAACTGAGTGTTTAATGATGCAATATCAAATGCACCAGACAGCGGGAAATTAGCTGTTTTGGTTAGCGTGTAATCCGCATATACCGTCACCAAACTATCGGAAACAGCTACCGCTAAAGAAAGCGAACCGTCTTTTAAAAACCCGTCATCAGCCGCTGTAGCTGTAATTGTAAAGCCAGACGGATGTTGTGCTAAAACAGTATCTGCAAGTGTCGTAGTGTTCGTGATAATAACCTTGATGTCGCTGTTCGCAAAAAACTCAAACGGTATCGCAAACGGCCCAGTGGAAGCGGAACTTCCTACCGTGTACTGAACGCGGGTTTCATCATCTGCAATTGTTAACTGTGCCATGCTAAAGTCCTACCGTTGTCGCTCGCCAAGAGCTATTCACTTTAAAAAACCTTATCCATTACTGGGTCTAAATATGGCAAATTCTGGCCGGGAACGAATTGCCTCATTCGTTTTTTTGTCCAATGATCGACATCAAGACTTAATATATCGCTTCCAATTTGAACTGCGTTAGCAACTTGCGAACCTGTCGGCCCACCAAGCACACCAGCAACAGATTTTATCGATGCATCATATGGGGGTGACATATCTAAAAGAGGCTTAATGCCTAATTGATAATTAGAAAGCTTTTCAGCCGCATTGTTAATGTCCATAAACACCGCTAATGAACCGGAGCGATCAATAGCTTCAACTAAATTTTCATCAAACGAACGCTCACGTGTGTCACCATATTGAGCCCGTTTGATTTCGTTTGTGAGATGTCCCATTGCGACAAGTAAAGTTAAACCACTCCAGAATGCCGCATCGTTTTCTTGTATTCCAGAAATCATAAGTTTTGGTAAAGCCGATTGCCCAAAACTTTTAAACTGAGCAATTACGCTGCCAAATTCTGTGCTAGTCCATAACGCTCTATCGCCAACATTTGGTGTGATTATTGTTCTATCTGCGTCTTGGTTTAGAGCCGCACGATAATTTCGCATTGCTTGCACATCGGCTCTTGTACCCAACTGCCATAATTCTGTGTTAGGCACCCACGACCCGTTAATTTTTTCGCCATTTTCTTGGATTTGAGCCGCAATGCGTTTTGCCATGTTTGCATCAATACCATGACGTAATAGCTTTTCTTTTCTAGCTTGAGAAAGCGTTACAAATGGATGCCCGCCAATTGCTGCGGTTTCTGCTTCCGTGATTTCCCTTGCCCATTTAATGCAATCATCGGCTATGCGAAGACCGGCAACAGTTCCTGCAAAAGTCTTTAAACCGGTATTCCACATATGCAGACCGTTGACGATAAAATAAGCGCCTTGAGCCCGCATAAGGCCACGTTCAAATTTAAACTTTTTGCCGTAAACATCTCCAATATCTGCAAACTGCAAAGCCCGTGTTCCAAGAACCATATCTAATGCAGTTCCCGATAGCTGTAGTTCTTCTTTCATCATTGACCGAACAGCGCGGCCTTGCCCGGAAAACATATGCTTTAAGCCATAGCCAACGCTTTCCTTTAAACCTTCTGTCATAACAGTTCTGGCTAAATCAGGAATAGCAGAAATGGCAAATCCACCACCCATTGTTAAGACGTTCCAAACTTTTCCGATTCTTAATGCCCTCGACAACGGCCTAAATGGGTCGTTAGGCAATCCGTAGGTCCCTCTAAGCTTATCTCGAAGACCCCTTATATCAGTAAGAGTTCGTTTTAAATCGTCGTTAATAGCCTTACGTTCTGCACGTGTTGTTGCCGCAGCAGTTAATTCAGCAGCCTCATCAATTACAATTTGTATTGGGTCTTTTAATGATGGATCGCCAAACTTTCTGGCTAGCAATACATCCATGCCGACAGAATTTGTATAAAACCGTGATATTGCTTCGATGTCGCTTTCAAGAAAATCTTCAACAAGCTTGTCAGGTATGTCTAAAGACCGTTGCTGAACCATTCCAACATCGCCAACAAAATCATCAAACTGGTCGTTTTCATTAATACGGGTGTATGGCTTTTGTCTAAGAAGGTCTTGCTCAATTATTTCGGTAGCAAGATCGCTTACTTCTTGAGGTGTGTGGCCTCTTGTACGAAGCCATCCTGCAATTATGCCATGTAGCTCATCATACCGATTTACGATTTCATCGTGTCGCCACATACGAGTAAGGTAACTTGGCGCTGTGTTAATTGTTGGGCCAAAAGCATTTAAATTAGCCATCTGCACATCAAGAGCATCTATTTTCCCTTGCAGTTGGATTAGCTCATCATTCAAATCTGTTGCTTGGCTTCCTGTCGTTCTATTTTGATTGCGTATACGTTCGCCCAAAATGCGCTTTTCTTTCAAAAGAGCCGCTTGTCTATTTTTTAAAGCCCTTTCAAAAAGACCAACTTCTTGAGCATCCTTGCTAAGTCGTTCAAAAATTTCTGCACGATATCTGCGAGCAGCAGCGTCTACATACGGTTTTGCTGCTTCTGGTATTGGTAATTCAGCCGACGAGTCATTTCGCCTCATAGCTTTGCCGACAGCTTCACGGAATTGACCGTGAGACATATGCGTTGCTTGAGCCGGTTGATCTACTCGGTTAAATCCATATCGAATGTTATCAATAAAATCTCCAGCTTGAAGCTTTCCAATATCAAGACTGCGCGTAAAATCGCTAGTGTCCGTCACCTCTTCAGCGGCTCTTCCTTGTCTATAAGCTCTCCATTGCTCATCAAGGTGGCGCATACTATTTGCTAGTGTGTGCTGGTAATTGACCGCAAACTCGGTTTCAACGCTAACGCTTGTCGCTTCTCCTTTTTTAATTTTGTTTTGTTTCATTCCGCCAAGCGGAACCATGTCAGATACCATCCAACGCGCATGTGGAAATCTAGACTTCAGCATCCGAAGCATCGGGTTCCAATCGCCCCGTTCCAATTTTATTCCTGTTGCTTGTAAAGCATCATCGTACATTTCTTGCTGAATACTCGTTTCAGCCCTGACGCCCATTGCGCCAACTGATCCTCTAGCTTTTGCAGCATCAGCAATGTCTTCTGGATTGAACGGTGTAGCCCGCGCTTCAATAGGAGAACGCTTTGTAAACGCTCCCAATGTTCCGCCTAACACAAATGCAGCGCCTAACCCCATAGCCGTCTCTACCAAAGGACGTTCGTATTGTGTTGCTTCTAGCAATATGTCTTTTGGTGCTGCAACAAGGGTGGTCCCTGCCCCCGCCGCTAAAACCCGTTTCAATCGGTTACCGTTTTTTGCTCCAGATAAAAACGGTATAGGTGCAAATAATGCGGCTACATCCGTAGGGCCAAACCCACCAATAAATCGTCCAAGGAACTCGCCTCCAGAGCGCCTACGTCTTTCCATCTCCTGATCTACGTCTGCAATTATGTGTGCTGTTTCTGCACGGCTTTCGCTGTGGATTGTGTATTGAATGTAGTTAGGTTTTTCTTTTAAAGCAGGATCAGCAAATACGTCATATCCCGGCTCATTTGGAAAATCCGGCTTATTGGCTATTTTCATAATAGCCGCGACTTCATTGTCTAAATAAAACCCGTCTATAATAGATTGCTTTAAGGTAACGTCATTATGCTTTGGGCTATAATCTGGCCCAATTTGAGAACGAAACACATCTGGCGACTGTGTTCCTTGCCTTAGAAACTCAAGCCGACCCTTAATTTCTAACATACCCGGATCATTGCTTAATGAAGCTGACCGCTCTTTAGCCGCTTCAATCGCTTCTTCCATTGATCCATAGCCAGTAATTTCTCGCCCAGTGTCAGGATCAACATAATCATTGTTTATTATTGTTGAAAAAGCATCCTGTTCTCGCACTCGATTGCCGTTATAGATAGAAGGGATGTTCATAAACCCTCCAGGTCGACGTGGATCGGATACTGTAATAGATTTTTCTGTTTCCGGTAGGCCATTAGCGCCCATCATTATAGGTCTACCCAAAGAGGTAGTACCCATTCGATAGCGCAATGTGTTGCTAAAATCGCTCATAAATTAAGATTTCTTCTTATTGTGCGATTCCAAGCTTCAACTGTTCCGTCACCTATTGATGAGTTATAATACTTTTTCCAAATTAATCCTTGAGCATTAACATCGTATGGCGGAATTTTTTCTTTAACCTTAGATAAAAGAAAAAGCGCGGCTGCTAATGCACTATAAAGAGGCGTGTCTAAATCACTTCGTTCGACTTTTGCCCAATCAATACCCCACTTTTCTTTAATTAATTTGCGCGCTTTTTTAAGATCAGGTTTATTTAACTTGGTTTCCTTTAAGCCAATATTAGTAAACTGCCAGATGCCTTTATCTGCTAAGCCATTAAACGTATTAGGATGGTTTCCAAAGTTGCTTTCAACCAAAGCAATATTTTCAAGAAACTCATTAGGTATAACTTTTTTTGTAGCCTCATAAATTAATTCGCTTGCGTATAAACTAGAAACTTGAGTTATATTCTCACCGGATGCTTCTGCAGCAATAAGATCGGGCCAGTACCCAGTTTCTTCTTTCCCAAAGGCGGTCATTGAATTGTAACGCCTAGCCCACTTATTGGGTTCACCCGTTGTTAAATCTAATGACTGGATGTTGGGGTGGCTCATAAAATTCGGTCCACGTTCCCAATTACCATCTTTGCCTTCAACAAAAGACGGGGCATCAACATCATAATCGATGTCTTCGTCGGGGTTTGCGTTTAAATAGTCTTCTCCAGTAAATCCTTGGAATGAAGGTTCATCATCACCTGCTACAAGCTCTGCCAAGCCTGATCCTGCGCTCATACCCGTTGCGCCAATCATTTTTGCATAATCTATAGCCATTCGAACTGCGATATCACCCGGAACCCAAGAAGCATTTCGATAATCTGTATAATCTAACTCTATGTTTATTTCCTTGTTTCCGGTCCATCGTAAAAATTTGTTTAAATGCGTTTCAAAAGCCTTTACGTCCTCCATGCTTTTAAAAGCTTCAAAATTAATGTCGGTTATTGCGGCTAATGTGCTGTCCGAATTACCCGTTATTTTGCCCCAAAGATAACTTGGTAATTGTGTAAACGGTATTTCTCCATCGCGAACTTGTTTGCGAGCCGCCAATATAGAAGCGTTCATTATTCTTTGATCGTCAGCAATATAATTAAAATTAGGAACTTCTTTTTCTGTTCCAGATGAATCCATATATAGGACACGGAATAATGGCACAGGAGTTTCGCTTATTGCTTTTCCGTCCGGTCCGTATTGCTTGTAGCGGATTCTTCCCCCGGTTTTTTCAAACCGAATGTTTTCAAAAGAAATTAAGTTTCCGTTAGAATCCCTTTTCCCTAAAACAGACAACATCTTTGCGGCTTGCCGCCTGTGATCATTTTGACTTACAGGGTCTTCGGCATTTCCGATAGATACAGGCAAAGAATGGTTTACTGGTTGATCTTTAATCCAAACGGCATCACCAGTTTTAGGGTCTATGTCTATTCCCCATTTGAGGTTATTAAACATTCTGCCCCAAACCGCTTCCATTTTTGTATTTTCATCAACGAAACGGCTGCCTGAGACAATTCTATACATTTCATTAAAGTCTCTTTTAGCCTCATCAGAAAGTGGGGGTATATCTGTAGCGTTTATGCCTCCGGGCAAATAAGGAAGGCTAAATCCTAACGCAGAAAAAGAAGCGGCAAACCCCGTTCCTCCAAGTGCCGCTATTGCCTCTTCACGAAGGGCTTGAACTTGCAGTTCAAATAACTTGTCTGCCAACCAAGGAACGTTTTTTAAAACAGGTATCGCATTATCTGAAGGCAATTCTTGATTTTCGCCATCGCCGTTATTTGATGTTGCGGCCCGTCTGCTTGCTGCAGTGTTGTCATACTTTAAGGCTTCTTTAAATTCTTTTTCGTTTAATGTTCCATATGTTGTTAAATCGTACAGGTTTCGCAACGTAACGTATTTTTGGCCTAACGTCTTTTCGAGCGTCTTAACGCCTCGCTGATCATTTAATATGTGACCAAAATGTTCGCGGAAGTTTTGGAAAACCTCATCGTCCGAATCTATTGCGCTAATACCTGCCTGTATAGTTTTTAAAGAATCAGGGTGAATATGCCCTGTCTCATTATAAAACCTTGCGGCAGTTCGAGAGTCGCTTAAATCTTGGTTTTCATACTCTTTTGAAACGCTTTCTAAAGCTTGTGGGTCTAGCGGAGGACCGTTCTGTTTTCGGTTTCCAATCCTATTGGCAATATGCTCTTCCGTTACAGCCTTTGCGTAAGCAGTTTGGTAGGAATTTAATTTTTTTCTCGTATCCTGCCAATCTGGGTTATCGGAGCTATACCCTAGATTTTTAGCCATGCGGACTAAATCAGCAGGTTTAAACGCAGGTTTGCCTTCAACCAAATTGATTTCCAACATATCAATAGTATTGTGAAAGCTGTCTCTTCCTTCTTTTGCCCGTTTTTCCCAAAACTCTGTGTATTTCTTTTTTACGTCTGCAAAAACGTCTTGGGATATTACGTTTTGATCCCGCAATTGATTTGCTGTTGCCCATGCCCATCCTTGACGATCTACTTGCCCTGTAGGATCACCGCCGTCTGAACCCGGAAGCTCAATGTTTCTGAGTAGTGTTTCTTTCCAGTTTTTGTTTACCGACTTTTGAAGATCTCCATCTGGCCCTGCCATTTTGACCCAGAAATCATGGCTAATTAAGCCCTTTGTATATAAATCAGTTAATTCAGCACTGGTGTAAATATGGGAACCTTTAACAATATCTCTTTGAATTTGCTCCTTGTTTGCTTTTTGGACTTTCTTTTGCTGTCCAAGTTTGGCATCTGCAATAAGTTTTTGCTGAGCCTTTACGTCTTTTATTGTGCCCATTAATTTTCGGGTTTGTTTTTCTTGTTCTGCTGGGCTGATATTTAATGACGATAGTTTTGTTGCTTCAGCAAGAGCTGCCTCTAGCCCATGAAGCGTAAAAGTGCTTTTTACTGCAAATTGCTTAGAAACAGTTTCGGACAGCAAATCCAAATTGCTTAAAAGCTCATTTGCTTGGTCTTGAGTTCTGGACCCGTCATTAACTTGGGTGTTTATATTTTCTTCTATATTGGCTCTAAGAGAAGCAATGCGATTTGATGAATCGATTGGAGCGCCATCTTTATCAACCTGTTCTAAATTGCCTCCAGTTGCATATAACCTTAGTAATTCGTTAGTTGCGTTTTGCGTGTCTTCGTTTAATTGCGCGTTAGTATTTTCGCGTTGAATTTTTATACGGGATTCTAGCGCAGAAGCATGTATTGTATCCCGTATATGAACCAAATCAGGATTAATGCTGTCTGCAACCGCTGGCAGCGCATTTCCTGTAATAGCAGCAATTTTCTTGTCGAGCGTATTTAAAATAAGCTCTGGATCGCTTGGATTATTTAATAATGCTTCTTTAGCTTCACGGCGAAATTGGTTTTTAATATTTGCGCTATACGCACGTATTGCCGATTTTTGATAAACCTCTTGTTCTATTGTGCCGGGTTCATAGATTTCGTTATTATCTGTACTGTCATAAAAGTTTAAGTCAGTTAAAGGCTGAACACCGGAAGAATTAACACCGCCTAATTCTAAATCTTCCGTACTCGCATCAAAACGGCTTCCATAACTCTGTCCCAGCCTTTCAGCCGCGTTTAACCTTGCTCTTTGTTCTTCTTTTTTTCTTTCAACGGCTTTATCTACACCCCAATCCACAAACTGTTTGCCTAATGAAGACATCCCAGCAAATGAATTAGCCATAGCCGCACCGCCAGAGCCAACGCCGCCCATAGATACTCCAGTAAGAATGGAGCCTTTGCCCTTTGGCTTTAATGGAACGCTCATTAGCTTCTTGCCGCCATCATTGATCTGCCGCCGCTGACCAAGGAGCTAGCTATTTGAAAATTACGCTTAGAATTCGCTGCGCTTCTTTGCAAAGCATTATCTGCGCTTCGCAGTTGAAAGCCTCGTTTTTGAAAGCTTCTTGTCAGCTTGATATTTTTGATATCGCGATCTGCATCACCAAATGTCCGCTTTTTAATTGCTTTGGTCGTGCCTGACCCATCGGTAACACGCCCTTTTCCGGCAAGCGCCACTTGCTGCATAGATAGCGTTTCAGATAGCTCAGCGCGGCGTTCTGCTTCTTGCTGCATCGCCTGTATAGCCATCATATCATCTTCGTCATCCAGTGCAGCTTGCTGCATTGCTAACGAAGCTTTGGTATATTTGGCCTGTTGTGCGGAACTAGCCACTGACATCGCTGTGCCAACAGCAATCATTGCAATTTCGGCGCTAGGCATTTTAAATCTCCACTTCTACAAACACGCCGTTTAGCGTCAAAGGCAAAGGCACGTCCTGCGTAATAGTTACAGTCGCTTGATCTGCCCCCTTCCATCCCAATAAATAAAACTCTTCATGTCCTGTTTTTGACACTGGCGCGGCTGAAAGATCGTCTGTTGTGTTTCGGATCAACAACCGACTTCCATCGACAATTATGTTAAAGGTTTCGACAACATCGACTATGCACCGAACAAGCCGCACAGGATCACCAACGCCGGGGCCGGTCCTTAAACTCACCAAGGCCGGAAGCGTTTCAACTGTTGACGTAAAGTTTAGCCCGACTTGTATATTATTAACGGTATTGCTCGATCCTAGGTCTAAATTACCACTGCCATCTACCGTAAAGGTGCCAAGAAAAAGCGACCTGTCAGTAGTGACATGCACCGTTTGATTGGCGAAATGCGATAAGCCTGTCCATGTGCTTTGTACGCTTCCGTTTGTTAAGGAAACGACTGAATCCATATCCAGTGATAAATCAAAATACTCAACGAATAGCTCATTGCCGCTGCCTAGATTGCGTTCGCTCACAAGGTACATGCGGTCAGCAATGTTGCTGATTGATTTAAACGATCCTGTCGTAGACCACTGAGACCAACCCGCAATTTTATTTTGACGCTCGGAAATAAACACCGCCACGGTGCCGTCAGAATTTATAAAGTAAGCGTATTGCTCTGCCTGTCCTGCTTCGCCGAGACTCACATCAAAATAAACAGGGTCTACGAGCAAATGTTCCGATAGATAGTTTAATGCATCTGCCCGAAACGATTGCTGTATGTCATCAAACAAAAACTCCCGCACTGTTGCTTTGTTGCGGGTTAGAAATATAACCCCGCCATCAAACTCTTTAGGCGGTATCTTGCCACTGCCGTAGCGGGTTTGTTTTTTATAGGCAATATCCGCAGGGCTAATAGAGGCTTCATCCGACTTTGGGATAAAGACTTCCATTGATTCCGTAAAAATCGCCAAATGATTAAGAGAAGCTGCACCGACAATTTGCAGCACCTGATCCTCAGAAATCTGCTCTTGAATGCTGTCGGCGGGCTCAGCCTCACCAGCATCAAAATTAAAGAATGCCGACACTTTTGAGGCGAAGTGAAAGTTAGGAAGATCGCGTGATCCAAAGAAATGAAGCCGCTGATCTGAAAACAGACATACTCTAGCGTGGCCCCTGACAGCAGAGAACACCTGTTCTTCAAAGTCTGCTTGAGCCGCTGTACCGCCAAGCGTTTCTCTAACCAATGCTGTTGCGGATGTACCGCTTGCAACCGCAGTAATTTTAAATTCTTTATATGCAGCAGCACTTCCCGTTCCATAATTAACACGGCAAATTGTGTTGATATGGTCTGACGTGAACAACGATGCTGACGCTGTAACCGTGATGGTGCCGCTTGTCGCGCTAAAGGCAAGCGTTACCGCTGCATCTGAAAACTTGTGATATGGCTGGCGCAATGGTGCGCCTGATGTGTCTTCTTCAAAAGCGTATGCTTCTAAGCTAAATGTTGTAGCGCCTGTTCTTTTAATCTTCTGCATCGGCATGTCAGGATGGGAAACAATCATCGTGTCGCCGGATTGCGTAGTATACAGACTGCCTACTTCTGATGCTGTCCAAGGGCAGCTTGTCAAAGCTGTGCAAGCTGTTCCGTCTCTGTGAAATATATCCGCCCGACCTGCCGAGAATATAAAAAAGTAGGCTTGATCGATGTTAAAAAGAAAACTGGCAGTTTGAACTGCATTGGTATGGGACAGCTTTGCTATATGCTTTGTGCCCGGTCTGCGGGTTAAGCCGCCCTGCACTAGCTGTCTAAGGTTTCTTACCTGCTTTGCACCATTTTCATATGCCGCCATATCAATGCGCGACGACATGCGAGGTGAAAGTTCCCCGGAAGAAAAATTTGTCCTAAAGCTAAAAATTCTGCCCATTATTATCTCGTCTGGGCAGTTAATCGAGTCAGTCTAATAGACTTGTTACTGGTTTGCTTCCCAACACGCGCTTTTGCTTTGGCAAATTGAGCTTCAGCCTTTTTGGCAAACGCTTCTGCAATTTCTTCTTTTCGCGTAATAGAAAGCGCATATGCTTCAGCCAATGCGAGGACAACCCACATGGTAAACGCAGGATGCCAAGTGCTTTCATCAGCGCGGTATGTAAAATCTATAATTACTTCGTTTTCTTCGTCTGCATCTACAAACAGCTTGTCTTCAAAAATGTCGTATTTTTGCTCAACGCCATTAACTCTAACGCTTTCAATCGTCATCGGCGCGGGACTTGTGGGAAGCTGAAACGCATTATCAAAGTTTACGAGTGGCGTACCTGTGACCATTACCAACTGTTGTGATCCGCTGGCAAAGTCCCAATAATTGGCGGCCAGACAATCTTCTATGACTGTTTCATAGATTTGCCGACTGACAACTTTTTCGATTTCAGAACCATCAAAGGATGTGATCTGGTTAGCTCCGACCATGACCAGAGCCTTACTAGCAACTTCCGGTTTGGTTAAAGCCATTCGACTTCTCTATTTTTGGGGACGTAAAAAAGTAACTTTGTTCGGCTTGAACAGTTCCAGCGCAGCGCCGCCTTTCGACTTGCGTATGCGGGAAACAGCAGAGGCTTTCGCCCCTGCTTTTTTCCGTCTTGGCATCAATCGGTATCCGTTCCGCCAAGAGCATTAAGATCGGCTACATCAACAACAGTCCCGTTGTTTGCATTTACGATCATGTGACCAAATGCCGGGGTGCCGTCTTCATCGGCAGATACATAAATGATGTCGCCAACATTCAAAATATCCGCTGATGCATTGAAGTAACCTGCACTGTCAATTACAGCCGCAGTATCATCGCTCCGGTACGACCAAATCGACCGTCCGTCGCCATAAGCCAACAAGGCTAGTTTTGTAGTTACATATGCCATTGAACAAACTCCTTATTTTTTGAGGTCTGCTTTGAAGCAGCCGTTAGCGTCAATAAGGACCGCGTTCATTTGCATTTTAGCGAGGCTGAAGTGACTGTCCTTCGTATTGTAGTATTGAAGGTTCAGTGACACGTCTTTACCCACCGCATGTCCGACAGCAGTTCTGTGATAGAACAAGCCACGGCGATCCGCGTCGGAATTGATTGAATCAAGACCAGAGTGCGGAATCCAAGTGAACGAAAGCCATTTCTTAGCTTGAGTGCCTTCGCTCAAAGGCATTTCGTCGGTTGGGACATAATCCTGAGAAGCAAACTGATCGAGAGAGAGCAGTTGCGTCCAGTTTTCCCAAGCAACAATTGCAAAACGCTCTCCATCATCGGGAACATCGTTGTTGCCGAAGTTTTCGAGCATCGTCATGCAATAGGCTAAAGTGATACCGTTAGTGGTTTCGTTAGCCGCGCTTGACGTAGTTTCACAAGCGTCAATGATTTGGTCATCGGTTTTCCGTCCCAAAGCAGCAGCACCACTTTGTTGGGCAACCATGAACTCATCATGCTCGACGCGAAGCAGGTCCATGTCGTCAATCCACTCACCTGCAAACCAATCCTCAAGGGTTACGTTCACATTTGTGTGACTGATATTCATAGGTTTGATGTCACCAGCCCTAGCTTTTTGGCTCGCGGCACCTTTACCGGCTTTTTGGAAAGTTACTTTGTTTTTTGTGGCAGAATTACGGGTACGAACCGTGTTGCGAAGCTTGGAGCCCATACGCTGATAAGCGAGCTTAATTCCGGCTTCAAATTCTTCCACAAAAGCAGTTGAGATGGTGTTTTCGTTTGCCATCGTTATAGCTCCTGAGAGTTAAAGATTAAAATCCGGTTAATCCCGCAGCGTCTTCGTGAGTTAATCCTTTCGGGCTCAGAGGGGCGATTGGGGCCGTTGAAATAAAATTGGCCCCAACATCCCCTCTTGGTCTATTCACATTGCTATCCGCGAGCTTCGCGCTCTGCCAACAATGCCCACGCAGATCGAACACGTTGCAGGGTCGCCGCGTCACCTCGCCTGTACTCAGGAGAGTTTTGTAGCTCGGCTATGTCTGCGCGAGTTAAGCGTTCTTGGAAATGACCAGTGTCTTCACCGACCATAAATTTAGGCTCGCCCGCTAATTCCATGATTTCTTCAACCGCTTCAATCATTTCTGACTGAACCGCCAAGCCGCTCATGGTTTCATATGCGCCTTCCGATAAATGCCGTTGGCACCATGAATTAACACGCTCGCAGCGCATATCGGAGTATTCGCCTAATTTTTGCTTTTCAACATCGTAATCCGGCACTTTAGCCAAAGATGATCCGATGTAGGCTTCAGCAAGCTCATTAAACTTAGCTTGAGGCACATTGTATTGATGCAAAATATCCTTTGCTGTCGTGAGCAACGGATCGTTTTCATCAACTTCAAAATTATATCCGTCTGGCAATATCAACGGATCAAGGTCGAGTTCGTATCCGCTTGCCTCTTCTGGAACACCTTTTGGCACTTCAGATCGTATGTCGTTTGCGATTTCTTCGCGTAAATCTTCAGTACGCATGAAAATGCGGCGCTCTGCCTGAGTATAGGCTTCCGACAGGCTTGCACCCATCGCTTCGTGGTTTAGCGATCCGTCTTCTTGAAGATACTGAACCCCATCACCCCAAAGCTTTTGCGGAAAATAATCGGGTTTGTTTGGGTCTGTCGCTTCTGGCGCGTCCGCGCTTTGCGCTTCTGCTTCAAGCTGGGGTTCTTGTTCGGCTTCGTTATCTTCAGCAACTGCTGTTTCCGGGTCCACTTTTTAAAGCTCCTTTCCAAGCTCTGTACGTTTGCGGATTAGTCCGACAATCCAGCATTGGCCGGATTGGTGTTGTACGACTTCATTGGATGTTCCCGGTCCTGCCGGTGAATGCATCGTTATATTGGTAAGATAGTTAAGAACTTCCTGACCTGCGTCCTTTTGAAAAATTTCAGCAAAAGCCGCATTAATACGCGCTTCAACGTCAGGGGAGTATTTTCTGCCATCAAGACTTACTTTAACTGCCATAAAATTCCGTTATTACCCTTTAGGCCCCATCTGACCCATCATTTGCATGATATCTTCTGGTGCAGCTTGGCTTTGTTCAGCGGCTTGCGCGGCACCTTCCATCATTTGAGCCATTTGCTCTTTAGATACGATCAGTTTTGATGGAATACCGTGTAATTCAGCAAGGTATTGAGCCGTTTCGCCATATTTCATGGCGCTTGCGCCCATTTGGCCAAACATTCCCAGCAATTGCTGGTTGTAGGCCAACAATTCTTGAATATCTTGCTGTTTTTGAGCCCTTAACAAAGGCGATTCCGGGTAAATGACGATTTGGTTGCCGTCAACCGCAGGTATATCAACAATTCCTTGGTCATTCAGAATATAAACGGCTCTACGAATAAGGGGGTTGAGCAGTTCGGTTTTCATCCGACCTTGCACGGTTCCCATATCGGTTGCCGACAAAAACCGGCGTTCCATCACTTCTGTAGCACTTAGGGGCGTTTTGCCTTCCTTATCAAAATCATCAACAAACAAGCCTTTGCGAATGTTTCGTTGACGTTCTTCAAGAGTCATCTGCCCAATATCAAATTTTGATGCTGTCGGCAGAACATCGATGCTTGATCCCGGTGCGCGGGGGATAAACGCTCCCGGTTCAATAAATACGTTATGAGGGTTAAACAC
>MDTB01196461.1_pt1 | contig 18173 bp, 16 predicted proteins | sample 811161 | NCBI WGS metagenome assembly MDTB01 (sample SAMN05326650, study PRJNA326480) | marine metagenome | isolation source: seawater | place: Mediterranean Sea | collected 2009
AGAAAATTTTGTTAAAAAAAGACTTCAAGAAAATTTAAATAGTAAAATTATTTTTAAAGAAAAAAATCAATTAAAGTTAACAAAAATTGGTTATCTTATTATTAATTTTTTTAATAAAATTTCAAAAATTTTTAAATTAAAATCAGATGTTCGATAAATTAACAATTGCGCTCGTTTTACCTATAATTTCTTTTTTTTGTTTATTTGCATTATTTTTTATCACACAATTAATTGCTAATAAGAAAATTCAAAATATTATATTTTCCACTTTATTCTTATTAATATTTAATTCTATTTTTATTATCATTTACTACAGAGAGCTTGATAGTTTTCATATTGTTTATTTAATTTTAACTTTTGTGATGAATATTTATATTTTCATTAATATGTTGAACCTACCAGTTAGTAGTATTCAAATAAATATATTGAGATTGATAAAAAAAAAAAATTTTTCAGAAAAAGATCTTCTTAAAGTTTATAACGATAAAAAAATATTCGATATAAGATATAAAAAATTAATGGAAAACAAAGTAATTACCTATAATAAAAATAAATTTAAAATAAAAAATAATTTTCTAATTTATATTTTAAAAATTTTTTTATTCTTAAGGAAAATTACTAATAAATTTTAATAATGAAAAAATATTATAGTAATTTAAACATGCCAATTTCAAATTTAGGTCTTAAGAATCAAATTTTAATATATTTTTTTTGTTTACTACTTTTGTTAACTTCCACTATTCTCTATTGCTACATCTTTATCAATAAATTTCCAAATAACTTTGATGATAATTTTAATTTAATAATTAAGTCCATTGAATTTGGAAATGGTCCATTAATAGATAATTTAATAAATAGAAATGAATACAAGGCAAATCTTTATGGAATAGATTTTTATTTACAAAAATTACCATTATTACCTTTATTTTATTTTTTTATTTTAAAATTTAGTAACAATTTTTTCTTTTTTATAATTGTAAAAAATATTATTACTTTTAGTCTAATTTATTTTTGTTGTTTTTATTCCTTAAAATCTATTAATAAAAAAATTTTTGAATTTCTAATACTTATTGGTATTTTATTTATTATTCCTTATAATTTATTTGTTTTTTTAAACTACCAATATTCAGATTGTCTTTTATTTGTTCTTTTACCTAGCTTATATATTGTGTTAATTTCTAAACTTAAAAATAAATATTTAGTAGTATCTATAATTCTTTTTTGTTTGTATCTAACAAAAACATCCATGTTTTTTTTGGTAATGCTGCTGCCTCTAATTATTTTAGCTTACGAGGATAAATCAAAAAAAAAGTATATTATTTTAATTGGTCCTATTATAGCAATTATATTATGGGGCTTCTTTGGTTATTTAAAAATTAATAAATTTGTCTTTGGACCAAATAATCTGAGTGTTAATTCAATGGGTATGTATATGGTAACGCATGAAAATTTTTTTGATTATTTTCCAAGAAAATCAATGGATATTCTTCAATCAAAAATTGAAATTCCTAAAAATATTTTAGATGAAAAAAACTTTTATGAATATTTTGAAAATAAAAATTCAATTTTTTTTTCAAACAATGATAATAAAATAAAATTCCTTTTAAATAGTTTTAAAAAAATTTATTTTATATTATTTGATATTAGAAGAGATGGAGCCAATATTGATGTTGATAAATTTGATAATTCAATCAGATACTCGCATATACCAAATAAGATTTTTTTAAATTTAAGCATAATTCTTTCTTTGGTTTATTTATTAAAAAATTATAAAAAAATTAATGTTATAAATTTAGAAATTTACTTCATAGCTATTACAGCACTTTTAATGTTACCTTATGTGGCTGCGTGGGCTACCTCAAAACATTTAGTTCCATCTTTTATTATATCTTTTTATTATTTTTATTTAAGAACTTCTAATTTTAAAAATAATGAAGAATAAAATTATTAATTTAATCAAGTTTAGTTTTATAATTCTTATATTTTATTACTTATCTAAAAATAATCATATAAATTTCGCTTCTTTACTATCTTTCACAGAAAATAAATTGTTAAATATTACTTTACTAATTATAGTTTTTATAACATTATTACTTGGATCGTTACGCTGGTTTGTAATATTAAGATATTCAAAAATTAAAATTACGTTTGTTGAAACATTTAAAATAATTTATATTTGCAGTTTTTTTAATAACTTTATGTTTGGAAATATTGGAGGTGATTTTTTAAGAATTTTTTATGTAACAAAATTATCACAAGTCAATAAAATCAAAAATGCTTTCACAATATTTGTAGATAGATTGTTCGGATTTATTGGATTATTGAGTCTTGGATTATTTTCATACTTAGCTATACTTTTTGGTCGTAATGAATATAAAATATTAATTTATGTCTTAGCTATTTTATGCATTTCAATGCTATTAATATTAATTATTGTAAATTTATTTAAAAAAAATACAAAGCTTGTTAATTTAATTAATTTTTTGAATCTTAGTAAAAAATTAATCATATTTGGTTCTTTAATTTCAATTCTACTTTTTTTTACCGTCCATTCTTCAATTTTTTTTATTTCAAACTATATTTTTGATTTCCAAATTAATTTGAGTTATGTTTTTTTTTCAAGTTTTATTAGCTCTTTAGTGGGGGCTATACCAATTGCTCCGGGTGGCATTGGTCTAAGCGAAGCAGCTTTTGTTCTTATCAATAATTCTTTATTTAAAATATACCAAGATAATTTAGCAAATATTTTAATTTATTATAGAATTATTATTTTTGTAGCTTCTTTACCTAGTCTTTATTTTTTTTTCAGATATAAAAGAAATTAAAAGTTTATTAAATATGAATACTAATTCTGCAACATCAAATAAAGTTTATGATGATCTTGTGGCTTTTGCGCTAAAAGCTTCTAAAGAAAGAAATATTCTACCAAATAGATATGTTTTTGTATTGACTAATTTATGTAATCTAAAATGTTCTTTTTGTTTTCAGGAAAGAAAAAAAAGAGCTGATCGAATGGAGAAAAATGATTGGCTTAATCTCCTAGACCAAATACCTAAAAATTCTAGAATAACCATGACTGGAGGTGAACCTTTGGTCTATAAAGGTTTTGAAGAAATTTTCAGAAAAGCTAATTTGAGGAACTTTACAAACATTGTTACTAATGGTGTTTTGTTAAATTCTGAAAATATAAATATTTTTTTGAAAGAAAAAAATTTTAAAATATTGGGAATTTCGATTGATGAAATAGGTGGAGGTAATAGAGACTTTAAAAAAAACCAGTGGGATGATTTAGTCAAAAATATAGATAAATTTATTTCATTAAGAAATCAATATAATCACTCATGTTCTTTAGACATAAAATCTGTAATACTTGAAGAAAATATAGAGAGTTTATTTGAGTTGCACAAATATACTTGTGAGAAACTTAAGTGTGACACTCATAGCCTTCAGCTATTAAAAGGTGCTGAAATACAGCATTCAGATTTAATGTTTGATTTTAAAGATATAGATAAAAATTACTCAGCTTATCAATATAAAAATATAGGAAACTTATTTATTCAACTAGAAAAAATAAGAAAGTATAATATTGAAAGAAATAAACAAGCTTTTCTTCACCCAAACTATTTTTCGTTAAATTCTGAAAAAAAAATTGATATGAAGAATTTAGAAAAATTAAATAATAAAAAACATGTAAGTCAAAATTTTTCTAAATGTCTGTCTCCATGGGCGAGTGTACACATAAATGTAGATGGCAACTTATTTCCATGTATGGCTGTTCCCATGGGAAATGTAAAAACACAAAGTTTAAAAAAAATAATTTTTTCAAAAATTTTTAATAATTTTAAATGTGTTATTGATAAAAAAGGTACAATTAATGGATGTAATAGATGTGGATGGTTAAAACCTAAAACATAAGTTCATTTAAGTATTTTTTAAAAGTCGAAAAATTGTTTTTAAATTTAAAACCATTTATTTTTCTGTAGTATTTAATTTTTTTTAATCTAATTGTATTTTTTAATAGTATTTTTGATTTACTATTAGTTTTTTTGTGTGCATGATATACTAATTCAATTAATTTACTATTTCCAGAGCTCTTGCATTCTAAATTTTTTTTTTTTATATTTTTTGATTTTATTAAAAAATAAATCAAACTACAAAGATCATCTAAATGTATAAAATTATTATAAACATCATTTTGATTCCATAAAAAAATTTTTTTATTTTGTTTTAAACTTTGAACTAAACTTTTTAGAAAATTATTATTAGAATGTTTTCCAATTATTGCCGGTAATCTTAATAAAATTATTTTATTAAAATTGCCTTTTTTATATTCATTTATAAATATTTCCTCACTTTTCTTTTTACTTAATATGTATTTTTTTTTATTACTGGGCCATTTGGATAAATTTATATCAATTGTGGAAAAGAAAATTATATTTTTTATATTATTAATTTTTGCAAACTTGATTACATTTTTTGTAATTAACAGGTTTTTTTCATAATTTTTTTTTTTCATTAGAACAAAATTCTTCAACTTTATGAATTGCAGAAATTAAAATTATGTTTTTAACATTTGATTTTAAATTAATGTCTTTTGTAAAGTCTAATTTAAACTGTTTAATTTTAACTTTACTCTTTTTTCTTCTATATGTTCCTAGAGTTTTAATTCCTTTTTTTTTTAAAAAATATGCTAACTTTTCTCCTGAAAAACTATTACAACCGATAATTATACTTGAATTTGTCAATTATGTTTTTATTGGCTTTTATTTTTAATGTCTATTTTGTAAGTATTACAAAGTGCATTAGGAAGTTCAAAAGGAATAATTGTTTTTTTCATTATTTTCCAAATAGTTATTAAAAGTTTTGAAATTTATTTCTTTCAGCTTTAATCTTTTAAAATTTTCATCTAATGTTTTATTCAAATCTTTGTTAAACACTGGATCTTCACATAAATTAATTTTTGAGTGATCTGTGGGTATTAATTTTTTACCTAGAGACACTTCTTCAGCCACCTTCTCTCCTTTCTTTAATCCTACAATTTTTATACTAATATCTCCATCAGGATTTTTTTTATTTTTTAATTTATAGCCACTAAGAAAAATAATCCTTTTAGCTATATCGTAAATTTTTATTTGTTTACCCATATTTAAAGCATAAATTTTAATACCTTTCTTGTTTAAATACGCTGCATTTATAACTAATTGAACTGCTTCATTTATAGACATAAAGTATCTTTTTGCATTTTTGCTGCGTACTGTAAGAGAAGTACTATTTTTAATCTGATCAAGAAAAATTGGAATTACGGAACCACTTGAACCAATTACATTTCCAAATCTTACAATTGTAAAATTGATTTTTTTTGTTTTTGAGAAAGAAAAATAGAAATATCCAACTATAATCTCACCTAATTTTTTTGTATATCCAAGAATACTTTTAGGATTAACTGCTTTATCTGAACTTATAAAAACAAAATTCTTAATTTTTTTTGTAATCGTTAAAAACTTAAGTAAACTGATTGTTGCTAATACATTATTTTTAAAAAAAGAATATGAACTTGTTTCACCAAAATTTACATGCTTATATGCTGCTGCATGATAAACGTCATGTAATGATATTTTATTAAAATAGCTTTTTAAAAAGTTTGTATCTCCAAAGTCTCCAAGGATAGGTTTAACTTTTTTATTTGAAAATAATTTTTTATTTTTAATCTTATTCATTATCTTAAATAAATTAATCTCAGAGTTATCAATAATATATAATGTTTTGGGTGAATGGTTTAAAATCTCTAAACATAATTCACTGCCTATAGAGCCTCCTCCTCCAGTTATTAATATGTTTTTGTTAAAAATTTTTTTTTTAAGTATACTGTTTTTTACTTTAACTTTAGATCTGTTAATTATGTCGTGAAAATCTATGTTTGGTTCGAAAAATTTATTCATAAAATTATGAATATAATTTTGGGTTGCTTTTATACCTCTAATCCTAATATTTTTATTTTCTAAGTAACTAAATGTTTTTTTAGAATCTATTGAATTTACAGGATTTTTGTATGTAATAACTTCTGTGATATTAAACTTATCTAAAAGTATATTTAAATCATCTTTTTTAAAAATTTTTATACCGTTTAATTCTCTCTTACGATACTTATTATTAACATCAATAAAAGCTTTAACGTTTCCGTATGAAGGAAATAGTCTTAAATTTTTTAATAATGAAACTGTGTCATCATTTACACCATAGATAAGTATATTGTTCTTAGAAATACTATTTTTTTTTGATGAATTGATATAATAATTGATAAAGACTCTATAAACTATTGAAAATATACCTATTAATACTGGTGCTATAAAAGATATAGACCTTGGAAAATAAATAAACTTATATGCTATTAAATTTATTATAATTAATATTAACTGAATTAAAATAATAGCTTTAACAATTTTGAGTATCGAAAAATTATCGAAAAACCTAATAAGAATTTGATAAATATTAAATATTGAAAAAACTGTGAAAAAAGTAAAACCATAAATTAAATATATTAAAAAATTTATATCCCAAAATGGATAAATGGTTTCAAGACGAAGAGAAAAAGCGGCAGTAATTGAGATTACGATAATTACAGCATCACTCAATAATAAAATTAATTTCTTATTTATGCTAGATAATTTAAATGAAGTCATTAATTGCTTTTTTATGAACTATATACAATTTTTTTAATTGCAATAACTGTTTTATTAATAGTGTATCTTTTAATTTTTTTTTTTACATTTTTTATTAATTTTTTTTGTATTTTTTTGTTATTTGAAATATTTAAAATTATCCTTACCAAATTTTCAGGATTTTTATATATAAAGCCTGTATGATTATTTTTAATTAAATCATGAGTGGCCCCGCAGTTTAAAGAACTTATAACGGGTAGGCCTGAAGCCATAGATTCGTTAACGACTAATCCCCATGTTTCGTAGATTGATGTTAATATCAGATAATCATTTTTTGAATAAATTATTCTCAATTCTTTTTGATTTTTAAATCCTAACATAGATACATTTCTCAAATTTTTTATTTTAATTTCTTCTTTGCAAATATCAAATAATGGTCCAGAGCCAACAATATTAAAATGAAGATTTTTTTTGTTTTTCAATTTTTCTGCAATTTTTATAAATAATAAAGGGTTTTTCCTATCTATTAATTTGCCTACAAATAAAAAGTTTGTTTTTTTTTTCGATTTTAGTTTTTTTTTTTTTTTAAAAAAATTATTATCGACAAAATACGGAGCATTAAAAAGTCTTGAGTTTTTAATTTTAAAACTTTTATAAAATTGTTTATTTAATTTTCCAATAACTAAGAAAAAATCTATATTTGAAAAAAGAAATTTTAGAAAAAAAAATTTAATTATTTTTTTGAATATTGAGTTTTGAAAACGTAAATTTGTTTCCACTCTTAATATCGTTTTAATTTTTAATTTTTTTGCGATAAATAATGACTTTAAGTATAAAATATTTGACCATCCAAAAATTAATATTGCGTTGTAATTATTTCTGCTTAATAAGTATTCTATATTATCAAATGAGACACTCCAATGATCCACATTATTATTTTCTTTTTTTGAAAAAAAATAATTATATCCTTTTAATAAATCAATATCCCAATTAAATTTCTTGTTAAACCCTTTATCTTTTAGTTTTGAACTTAATGAATGTTTTGATGCAAAAAAAACATCTACTCTTATATTACTAGACGATAATTTTTTGAACAATGGTACCTGATATTGTATTGGATGAGTTGTTATTATTGCAATTCTTTTTTTCAATGTTTTATATCCTTACCAGTCAAAGCAACATTTATTGTTTTTAAGAGTATTTTTAAATCAAAAATAAAGGATTGGTTATCTTTATAAGTTTTATCAAATTCTATTTTCTCTTTTATTGATAATTTGTCTCTGCCATTAATTTGGGCCAAACCTGTAATTCCTGGCTTTAAAGAATTTAAGTTTAAATTATCTCTTTCTTGAATTAAATCTGTTTGACTTAATAGAGCTGGCCGTGGTCCAACCAACGACATTTCTCCAATAATTACATTTAATAATTGTGGAAATTCGTCAATGCTATATTTTCTTAATATTGTTCCAAAGCTTGTTGTGTACTTATTTGGCTCTAAGAGGTTATTAGTATCAACTTCTGGAGTACCAGAGTGCATTGTTCTAAATTTAAACATAAAAAAAGTTTTTTTGTTTTTTCCAACTCTTTGGGATTTATAAAATATTGATCCTTTACTGTCTAATTTAATAAAAAAGGCAATAAATAGTAAAGGTATGAAAACTAATATTGCTAAAAGTAGTGCTATTATAAAATCAAAAATATTTTTCAATTTTTTTTTTTGAATTTAATTAAAAACGTGATCATAGCAATATAAGCTAATATATATAAAATTATATATATTAATTTATTTTCTATATTTAAATAAATGAAAATACTAATTAAAATATAAATTAAAATTATTATAAATGAAATATTTTTTGAAAAATAATTTGAAAATAGATGATGTATATGATTTGCATCACCTTTAAATGGATGCTTTCCTGATAGTAATCTTGTAATAAATAGCCTGAACATATCTAATCCTGGTAATCCCATAATTATAAAAATTTCATCCGCATAAAAAGTGAGATTTTCATAATTATTTGATTTTATAAACATGTAGGAAATTATAAATGCAGTAAATTGTATTCCACTTTCTCCTAGATAAGCTTTATTTTTATAATTCAAAATAAGAAAAATAATTAGTGGAAAAATTAAACTTAAAATTAAATTAAATGAAATATCTTTTAATAAAAAAATTAAAAATATTATTAATATATATGTGCCAGATTGAAGATTAATTCCATCAAACATGTTTAAAGCATTCATAAATAAGAGAATAGCAAGTACAGAAAAAAAATAAGAGAAGTTTTTTAATTCAATAGAATTATTTATAAACGAAAAGTGTAATTCAGTTATTAACAAATTATTGTCAACCATTACAAAAAATAAAACTAAAAAAAAAGAAATAATCAGTTTATAGTTTGCAGACAACTTAAATTTATCGTCATATAAACCAAATAAAAAAAAAATAATAGAACCAAAAATTAGTGAAAATACTTCTCTTGAATTGGTTACATAATCAAAGGAAAATACTGTATTGTTGTAAGCATTTAGTAACAGATAAATTATAAAATTAATAAATAAAATTATTCCACCTAATAAAGGAACTGGAACAGATTGAAACTTTCTTTTACCATCTGGATGATCTTTAAGATTAAAAAATTTTTCTATTTTGTCAAAAAAAAAATAAAATATAATACTTATAAATATAAACGGAATTATTAAATATATGTTCATTGTTTGAATACTTTATTATATAAAAAAATTGTATAGCCTATAGGCATAAAATATATAGTTGACATCCAATTATTAAAAAAACTACCTGCTGGAAGAAAAGGAAATAAATTTGAAAAAAAGAAAATATACATCATTGTCAAACTATCACTGTGTTTTAAATTCTTTGAAAAAAATCTTTTAAAAAAAACTTTAGTAAGTTTGTAAGACGCAAGAATAAACAGAGAGAGTATAATTAAGAAACCAAAAAACCCCGTTTCTGCTAACAATTGCATATAAGTATTATGTGGATGTGTAGTACATGCATTATCATATAAAAAATTTTCTGGCTTTGAACAATATTTTCTAAAACTTTTTACCCCATGACCTAGCAAGGGTTTCTCTTTAAACATATTATAAGCAATTAAGTAATGTCCTTCGTAAGTCTTACTAAAAACTTTAATTCTTTCATCTGTATTAGAAATATCCATCTGGGATATCACTTGATCATATAACCTTACCTTTAATTTAGGATTTATACTTATTAATATAGAGGATAAGAACAAAATTAATATCATAGATAAAATAATTATTTTTCTTAAATTTTTACAACAAAGTAAAATTAGAAATATTGATATAGTGATAATTGCCAGAGACGTTCTTTCTCCACTAATTAAAGTAATAATAAATGAAATTATTGCTATTAGTGAAATTTGATAATTTTTTATATTTAAATTTAATTCCTCTTTATTGAACAAAATCAATGACATTATAAATGGAAAGAACCTTGCAACATAGCTACCGAGAACCTCATCATTTCCAAAAAGACTTGTTACTCTAAAATTTGAATCTAATTTTTTCCATCCAAGTATATTTTGTCCAAATATAAACTCACACAAAGAATCAATGCTTAATAATGTTAAAATTAATAAATAAATTATTACCAAGTATTTAATAATTTTTGGATTGAACTTAATTATATAATAAGTAGCTAAACTAAAAATTCCAAAACGTAGATATGGAATTGATCTTTGAGAGCTGTAAGAAGCATATTCTGAAAAAAAAGATGAAATTAATAAAATTAAATAAAAAAATAAAAACACAATAAAGAAATTATTTTTATAAATGCTTATGTTTTTTTCTTTAATTGTTTTAAATATAAACATTAAACATATAAATGTTAATGAGAGGTCTGGCAAAAATGGTCCTGTAATGAGTAAAATTGGAATTAAGAGATATAAGATTGCACTTATAAAATAAAATTTATTATTTATAAAATGTTGTTGGTTCATTTAAATTTAATTTGTAATAATTTAAATGGAATTCTTATTAAAGTTAAAAATATATTTGAATAAAAATTATTTTTTTTTAAAGCATTATTAATCTCCAGAGATGAAATTATGTAACTTTTTAGATTTTTACCACTCTTTCCTCCAGAGGTCATATAAATATAGCAGGAATTAATTTTTTTATATGTTAAATTAATCTTTAAAAAACACCTTACAAAATATTCAAAATCTCCAGCAATTTTATAATCTTCATTATATAATCCAACAAGTTTTTGACCTTTGCTTGAAAAAAAAGAGGATACATGAGGTGGAGAATAACCAATTCTCAACATCCAAGGAAAGAAGTTAGACGATGGGTAATATCTAATTATTTTTGTGTCGTTAATATTATTTTTATATGCAGTATCTGCAATCAATAAATCTAATGTTGGTTTTTTATTAAATTGAAATACAACTTCATTAATTATTTTATCACTAGTGTAAACATCATCAGAATGCAATAGTGAGATTATATCTCCTGATGCCAATTTTATACCTTTGTTTATGGCATTATATATACCTGTATCCTTTTCTGAAACAATTTTATCTATTTTTGATTTGTATTTATTTATTATTTCAATTGTGCCATCATTAGATAAGCCATCAATGACAATATATTCTATATTTTCATATTTTTGTTTAAAAACAGATTTTAAAGTATTCTCTATTGTATTATTACAATTATAACAAACAGTGATAATTGAAACCTTTAACATTATTCTCTTATAATTATCCAGTCTTCTAGAACAAGGATATCCATACTTGTTCTCAAAAAACAATTTATTGCCTCCTGAGGACTTCTAACAATAGGTTCATTCTCGTTAAAAGATGTGTTTAATATTACCGGTACGTTGGTTAATTCATAAAACCTCAAAATTAATTTATAATATTTTTCATTATCTTGTTTTTTAACTGTTTGAAGCCTGCCGGTACCATCTACATGAGTAATAGCTGGCAATATATGCTGTTTATCCTTTTTAACAGGATAAACTTCTGACATAAAAGGCACTTCTTTATTTATCTCAAACCATTCTTTAGAAAATTCATTTAATACGGATGGAGCAAAAGGTCTAAAACTCTCTCTTCTTTTTATTTTAAGATTAATTATATTTTTTATATTTGGATTTCTAGGATCAGCCAAAATAGACCTATTCCCAAGAGCCCTGGGACCCCATTCCATTCTACCTTGAAACCAACCAATAATTTTAGACTCTGTTAATGATTTAGCTGTAACATTAATTAAATCGTTTAGACTAAGTTTTTTTATTTGAAATTTTTTAAGAGCAGAATTTATTTTCAGATATTTTTCAATATCTTCAGAGTAAAACTTATTTCCAAGAAAAGAATAATTTTTAACTATAATTTTATTTTGACTATTAATCAATGAAGCTGCTGAACCTATTGCACCTCCAGCATCACCTGGATTAGGTGGAATATATATATTTTTAAAAGGTGTATTTTTTAAAATTTTTCCATTGGCTACTGAATTCATAATACAACCACCAGATAATGTAAGATTTTTAATTTTATATTTATCATACAGATTATTAAGTAATTTGAGGAAAATTTCCTCGTACACTATTTGAGCTGACTTAGCTATATCTTTGTGAGTATCAGTAATAGGGTCATTTTTTTTTCTCTCTTTTCCTAAAATTTCTATTAATTTATTTGAATACAGATTTTCGTACTCTATTTGACCATTATTATTTTTTTTTATTATATTTTTTTTATGATGGGTAAAATATTTTAAATTTAATTCATATCCCTTTTTTGTGCTAAAAACTAACTTTGAAATCTCATCTTTAAATTTTTCTTCTCCATATGATGATAATCCCATAACTTTATATTCGTCACCATAATTTTTAAAACCCAAAAATTGAGTTATAGCCTGATAAAATATTCCTAATGAGTGAGGAAAATAAATTCTTTCACTAATAGTACTTCTACCATTTGTATATACTCCCCAAGCACAACTTGAAAAATCTCCGAAACCATCAAGAGAGACATTTACACTTTCATCAAACTCACTAAATGCAAGAGATGAGGTAATATGTGACTCATGATGGTCTACAAATTTAATTTTGCCGTTAAACACATTTTTATCATCAATAGCCTGTAATAATTTATTTAACGAAACTTTTTCTTTTATATTACTCAAACTCGATATAGCTAAATTAATAGCTTTTGGATTTTTTAAAGTAAAAATTATTTTTCTACTTAGTGAATTGAAAGGATTTGAATTTATTGAAACTACATTTAATTGCGAAAGATTTATATTGGCTTCTGTTAAACAAAATTTTATTGATCTCTCTGGAAAATTACTTGTATGCTTTATTCTAGTAAATCTTTCTTCCTCTGCAGCAGCAATTAATTCGTTATTTTTGAATATCGAAGCTGAGGTATCAGAATGTAAAAAGTTAATACCCAGTGTATAATTGTTAATCATTTACGTTAATCCAAGCCTTTGAATTATGAGATCCAGTATACAAATCTTTGTAAATTTGCCACAATTTATTAACACAACTTTCGTTATCAAAATAATTTTCCATTATATTTCTTGAATTTTCTCCCATTTTATTTAGGTCTGCATCCTTTAAAGCTAATAACTTATCTTTAAGGCTTGAGATATTTGTTTTAACAATAAAACCTGCATTTTTTTCACCAACAATACTCATTCTACATTGTTCTGAAATTAAAACAGGTAAACTTAGAGACATTGCCTCTTTAAGAGCTACAGAATCTGCCTCTTCAAATGATGGGAGTATAAATAAAGACCCAGTTTTAAGATATTTTATTTTACTATTATTATCTTTAGGATTTTCAACAGAAACTTTATCTGAAATTTTATAATCTTTGATCAAATTTTTTATATTATTTACATATTTAAATTCTCCAGGACCAGTTATTTCAAAATAAAATTCTCTAAAAAAATTTTCTGGTAATAATCTTATTGTATTTAAAAGTAATTCAATCCCTTTTTTTTTATGAATTCTACCAAAAAAAATGATTTTTTTTTGGGGTTTATTTTTATTAACATTTGTTTTGTTAAATTCCGTTAAATTAATTCCATTTGGTATAACAAATGCATATGGTAACTTAAAATTTTTCTTTGCTTCAAAATATTCACTATTAGTAGAAAAAAAAATTGCATCTAAAGACAAAATAAATCTTTTTAAAAAAAATAATGAATATAATTTTTTTTTTAAATATTTTTCTCTTAATGACCAACTATCTAATACACCATGAGGAATAAGTATTGTTTTTTTCCCAAGTAAATTTGCAAAATAATTTATAAATAAAATTTTTAAATGCCATAATTCATGATAGTGAATAATATCAAATTTTTGTATAAATTTTATAAATTTTTTTCTTCTATTTTTTAAAAATAGAGATGAAAAACAATATAATAAGCTAATTGATCTCAATTTTAAAGTTTTAATATGTTTTTTTTTTTTATTGATGACACTGGAATAATTTCTAACAACTTGAGGGGGTCCCCCTTGCGCTATCATTGATGACGATATTATATTAAGTATTTTCATTTATGAATCTCATTATAAAAATTAATATAATTTTTTATTAAATTCTTTATGTCATAATTTTTTTTTACAAATTCTTTTCCATTATTACCAACAGTATTTAACTCATGATTTTTCATTTTGATTATATTATTTAGTGCATTTAAAATATTTTGTTCTGAAAATTCAATTACGAAACCAGCATTTAATGAATTTAATATTTTCCATGGTGTAGAGGTAGTTGTTAAAACTGGTACGCCAAGTGAAAGCGCTTCTAAAATAGACATTCCAAAATTTTCACTTTTACTTGGTAATATAAATAAATCTGAGTTGAATAAAATTTCAAATTTCTTTTCCTTAATATAAACTGGATCAAAAATTTTAATACTCTGACTATACTGAGAGCTTTCAATTTCTTTTTTTATTTTATGAAAATAATTGTCATCAGAAACTGGTCCATAAATATCTAGCTCCCAGTTTGATGGACCTATCTTACTCCAAGATCTAATTAACTCTAACAACCCTTTTTTATGGTGAATTCTAGAGAAAAAAATTGCCTTATTTTTCTGCTTTTCCTTAAATTTACTTAGATTTTCATTGATTTCTAATCCGTGAGGCAACACCTTGATTGGAGATTTAATGCCAAGATTAATTAAGTTTTCTGATTCCATTTGACTTGTGGCATGTATATAATTCACATTATTTAAAATTCTTTTTTGATATAAATACCATGCGATTTTTTTTTTTAAGTTTCTTTGACTTAAAGCCCACGGTTCTAGCGCACCTAAAGTTGAAATAACAATTTTTTTTTTCAATTTTTTTGAAGCAATAAAGGCTTTGATATGAAATGGTCTCCAAATTCCAAAGATATGAACTATATCAGTATTTTTTATTATAGATTTATAATCTCTACTAAATTTTTTAAATGAATTAGTATTAAAAATTAATTCTGCATCAACATTATTTTTATATAGGTATTTTAGTTGTTCAGAGATTACAGTATAAGGGCCGCCATATGCTGGTGAATGATTATCTACAACATATGATATTTTCATCGGATTATCTTTTTTTATAATTATTTATATTTTTTTTATACCAATTATTTATTTCGATAATTTTATCTTCTAAAGTATATTTAGGTTTCCATTTTAATTTTTTTATTTTATTGAAATTAATACTATACCTAAAATCATTAAATGGTCTGTCTTTAACATGATAAGAATACTTTTGAAAATCCAGATTATTAATTTTAGCTATAAGTTTTACTACATCTATATTTCTGTATTCAAACGGAGATCCGATATTATAAATTTCTTTTAACTTTCCTTTTTTTAAAATTTTACCAATTGCTGTGCAAAAATCTTTAATATATAGGAAAGATCTTTTTTGAAGACCTGATCCATGAATTGGAAATTTTTTTTTTTTTAAAAAAGACCAGCAGCAACCTGCAATAAGTTTTTCAGGATGCTGTCTATAACCAAATATATTATTAGCCCTAACAATAATTATTGGTAAATTATAAGAATGTATATATCCATTTATAATCATTTCTGCTGCTGCCTTTGAACTTGAATAAGGATTAGAAGGATTAAATTTTGAGTCTTCTTTGTAACTTGATTTATGAATTTCACCATAAATTTCATCTGTACTTACATGTATTATTTTTTTTATTTTGTTAATTTTACAAACTTCAACGACATTTTTAGTTCCCAAAACATTAGTCATTATAAAGTTATCATTTAAGTTATATGAATTATCTACATGACTTTCTGCTGCCACATGTATTAACACATCAGCATTTTTTGTATGATTTAACAGTTTTTTAAAGTTGCAAATATCATCTTTTACAAATTTAACTCTTTTACTATTTATAATATCTGAAATATTTTTTTTATTTGCCGCATAAGTGATTTTATCAATTATGATAATTTTTGACTTCTTGTAGGTTTTATAAATATATTCAGATAAATGTGATCCAATAAATCCACATCCTCCAGTGATAATAATTTTATGCATTTAATTTTTTTCCTAAACTGACACAATAATCCAAAATATGCTTCTTACTTATACTAAATTTAATATTTTTAGATAATTTTTTGTTATCTAAATAATAAGAATTACTTTTATTAACAACGGTATGATTGATTTTTCCAGATCCAAACCCAAATAAAATTTTAAATAATATAGATTTTATTTTTATTGAAAAACCAGATGATAAATTAAAGATTCCAGTTTTTTTTTTCAAAATCAATTGATCAAGAGCATCTGAAAACTTATCTATAGTTATAAAATCTTTAGAAAGATTAGTGTCAATATCAAAAAATATCTGATTTGAACTCTTTAGAGATCTTAATATTCTTGAAATAAAAAGATTTTTAGCAGATGTATCAAATAATAATACTGTGGAGATCCTTAGAATCAGCAGTTTTTTTTTTAAAATCTTGTGAAGTCTAACTTCGATTTTTCTTTTATTAAAACCATAAATATTATCAATTTTTTTTATTTTATAGCTTTCCTTAAAAAAAGGTTTTTTTAAATTAGAATAAACAAATCTTGTTGATGGCAATATATAAATTATATCTTTTCCTTTAATTATATTTGAAATTTTATTATCCAATTGATTTTTAAATGAAACTTTTTTTTTTTTTTAAATTTGGATTAAATGAAAAATTCAAAATATGTGAAAAATTTTTTAAATTTAATTTATTTATATTATGTCTGTCCGTGATTGTAATTTTTTTTATTTTTGAATGATTAGTATAATTTTTAGCAAGTAAACTTTTTTTACCTATAATTAAAATGTTAATTCTATTCATTTGGAATCTTTATGAATTTTTTTATATAAATCAATTATATCTTTAGAGTATGATAACCAACTGTGATTTTCTTTAATTTTTTTTTTTGAGTATTTAGACATTTTTTCTCTTAATTTATTATCAAAGTAAAGTTTTTTAATTTTGTTCTCTAGAGATTTGACATCACCAGCTTTAATAATAAAACCGTTCTTATTATTTTCTACAATTTCTGAAGCTCCAGTATTATAAGTTGTTATAATTGGAAGTCCGCAAGCCATTGCTTGTGGAACTACCATGCCAAATCCATCTTCTAAAGAATTTAACACAAAAATATCTGAATTATTATAGATATCATTCAGTTCTTTTTCATTCTTTTTTCCAAGAAAATGGATATTAGCATTTTCATTTTTATTAAGATAAAAACTTAAACCTTTTTCAAAATTTCCTACAAATAATAATCTAATATTTGGAATTTTAAGATTTTTGAATGCTTTTATTAACAAATGTGATCCTTTCCTAATTGACACTTCTCCACTAGAAATAATAGTAAAATTATGATTTTTTTTTTTATTTTTCTTTTGATAAAATTTTTTAAGATCAACTCCTAATTTAATTATTTTGATTTTCTTGTTACTAAAACCTTTTTTTATGAAAGTTTGTTTGGCAAATTTGCTTGGTACACAAATATAATCTGCTAAATCATATTCTTTTATCTCCTTTGATAATGTTTCCCTCGAAGGTAAGAGTGGTTTTATTCCCAATTTATTATATTCTTTTTTTAAGACATCGTGTTGAAATTTAATATGTGAAGAGCCTCGTTCTAAAACTTTTAATGTTTTTTTATTATTCAAACTTTTAAAAGTTTTTAATGAAAAACCAGACCAACCAACAAAAATATCGCATTTATATCTATTTATTTTTCTAGATACAAAATAATCATATAAATCATCATTATAATAATTGAATTTTGCATATAAATTTTTTGGAACAAAAAAGTCTATTAACTTTTTAAATATTTCTTTAATTGGAATACTTTGTATCTTATGACTCGGAATTTTTTCTGCAATTTTGAATTTTGGGTAAGATGTAAATATCGCCTTTAAATATCCCTTTTTGTTAAGACCTTCTGCCAAATAAAAGGCGTGAAATTTTCCACCAACCGATATTAATATTTTCATA
>MDTB01079228.1_pt1 | contig 18172 bp, 18 predicted proteins | sample 811161 | NCBI WGS metagenome assembly MDTB01 (sample SAMN05326650, study PRJNA326480) | marine metagenome | isolation source: seawater | place: Mediterranean Sea | collected 2009
CTTCGTCATCAGAAAGCTCAACAGCTTCGCTGTCTTCGTCGTCGTCATCGACGACCATAGAAAGAAGCTCTTCTGGAAGCTCCTCTGCGTCAACATCATCGCCTAAATCAAGCATGAGCTTGATTTCGCGCATTAGCGCTTCCTCTTCTTCATTAAGATCAGCACCGTCTGCTTCGCTCAGATTTATATCAGCCATCTCAGCTTCGATAGATTCGCGGAGTGACTGAAGGTCGACCTCATAGAACTTTTCTTCTTTCATGTTATCATTCTCCTGAATAGAATTTACTTTATTATTTATGCGCTCGCTTTCCAATTTATCAGCGCTTTCATTAATTTTATCTGCTAAGCTAAATAATTTTTGTCTTTCGCCTTCGCTTAGTGAGCTAACTGTATGTTGAAGCGCAGAATTAAATACGTCTTTGCCCTCCTGAAGGGAATTAAGAATATCGCCACCGCCGAGCATATCAATGAGAGCGCCAAGAGAGTTTTCATCCAAAACAACTTCTTCTTCCATGTCTAAGCCTTCGTCTGCGTCAGCGTCAGCTGCGCCTTCTTCGGTCGGCTTATCTTCTTCCTCATACATCGAAAGAATTTCTGCATCAACTGCAGAAAGCTCTTCCAAGTCTTGTGAAGCAGCGCCTTCTAGCAGTTGACCTTCAATAAACTCTCTAATTCTAGGTGTTACAGCTTCTAAAATTGCCTTCTTGGCGTTTTCTTCAGCAACTTCTTTCAGCTTTTTAGCATCTGCAATCGCTTCTTCATAAACTTTACTTGACATATTGCCCTCTTAGTTGTGACTATCTGTATTAAATATCTACAGCCTTAGTAATTGTCCTATTCATTTAAATATTCTTTCAGAAAATTTAGTACCTTTTTAACCCTATTCTGGTGCCTCAGGAAAGATCTTTCCATCGGATCAGCCATGTCGCTTAAATCAAAGACACTATCATCTTCAATGTCGGTCAGTAATTTATGAGGCCTTGAAGATCCAAACTGTGTACCTATGCCTCTAAAATTGCCTGTTGTTTTAAATGCCTGGCCGGCGTTTCCCGTTCCCATCGGCGGTCCGGCTGATTTGCCTCGCTTCTGCCTAAAGGGTGTTATTCCTTTTCTGGCAGTTGTTGTGTGATCACCTGCAAATTCTAAGATTGCATTATTACCCACATACGCTGCCTTATCAGATCTTGAACTATCTGTACCCCCAAGATAGTTCAAGCCTAATTTTTTTTCAATCCCTTTCTGCGCTTTTGCATTGACTGTATCGACGAAATCATCTAATTCTTCATCTTCTTCAAATTCCTCAGGCTCTGTTATGTACATCGGACGAGTGCGGCCTCTTCCGGATACAGTCTTTGAAATAGACCCGTATCCATGTCCTGTAAGTGCATCCTTTGGAATCTGAAGAAAAACGCTCATGCCTTCCCGTCAGAACCTAGATAAGACCTTCCGCTAATATATTCTCCTATAAGACCCTGCTCAGAGATACTCTTTGAAGTCTCTGCAGGCGATGCTGTTCCTCCAAGACCAGAACCAAATTCAACATTATTTTCTGCGCTTGGAAGTTCTCCGTTAAAAACTGGTTGATCAGCAGCACTCACGCTTCCTGGACCTGGTGAGGTTAAATTTGGGATGTAAGGAGAAGCAGGAAGTCCGCCACCTCCTGTTTCAACTTGAGAAATATCTGGTGCGTTAGGGTAGTTTGGATCAAAAGAGTTGATACCAAGACCGCTATTTATCACATTTTCAAGTGCAAGATCGTTATAGAGCTGTGTCCTCTCTTCATCAGAAATTTCGCCCTTATAGATTGGTGACTGTGGATATATTGACTGCATGTTAGCATCGCTTCTAGCACCCTTAGCTTTGTTTGGTGCTACCGTTGCCTCTACCATTATTTGTTTTTGTTCAGCCATCTTATAACCCCTTACTTAAAAGCTTTTTAATATGCTTGCGCGCTTCGTAAATAGACTTCGCTTCTCTAAGCTTGCGATCTTGCTGACGCTTAAGTGCGTTTAAAGTTTTGATCTGCTTTAAGAGTAGCTTTCTTCTTTTTGACTTTGTATCCTGCTCAGCAATTTTTTGCCTTTCTTCAGCAATTAACCGCTTTAAGGTTTCTACAGTCAATTTTCTGACTTTTTTCATGTTTTCTCCTTCGATAAGTTAAGTCGAACACAAACGCAACATTATTCATTTTTAATTATCACAAAAGAGAAAATATTTCTTAAAATTTAAAGAGTTTATGATCCAAAAGCAAGATGAGCCCACTTACCTGAAGACTCATCACCGAATAGATCTTCTAAAGGTGTAGTCTGAACTGCGCGAGCTGCAGCATCGGCTGGAGGACCGCTTTGAGCTGACATCCTTCGTGCTGATTCAGCTGACATCTGTGATGGTAAAGTAGTTACCGCAGTATCTGCAAGCATTTCACTTAAAATTGGATCAGACGTAACTTTGGCGACCCGTTCCCGAATTTGAGTTTTTTGCTCTTGTGCCTGATCTTGATGAGGTTCTTGACTTTGATTAAAACTAATGTTATCTAAATAACTTTTGCGGTTTTGATTTGTTGATCTTGAATCTGAAGATGTATGGCTGCCATGTAAGTTCTGTCGTTTTAGTATTGATTCTTTAAGTGCTTTCTTTTTTGATCGTGTGCGTGGCTGACTAACAACACTCTTTTCTGCTAACCCTTCTGCCAGGATTTCTATTAAACACTCTTTTACGATAACTTTTAAATCACTTTTTGTTAGTTTGCTCATCTTGTTCTTCCCATAATAAAATTTCATTAAAAATTCTATCAATTCTATCAGTCTTGTTAAAGGTCTTATCTAGATCCGACCTTTTAACTTGTTTACCTTCTCTTAAAACAAATGCACCCGGTGTGGATGGTTCTGAGACCATGTCAAAACATATTAGTTGAAAATCTTCCTGCACAACCTGTGTATCTCCCTGGCGCGCTGTTGACCCTACCCCTCTTGAAGAGATTCCTAAGGTTACTCCGCTTTCAATTAGGCTTTGCACAATTTTTCCACTGGGTGTGTCTAATATCTCTATTGTGCCGTAAACAGTGTCACCTTGCATTCTAGCTTCTTTGACAACATGTGATACGTTTTTAAGTTCAACAACAGAAGTGTCTGGGTGGTCGCATTCTCCCATTGCTCTATTTTCTTGAATTAGCTTTTGATAGTTTAAAATTTCTCTTTCGAGAATAGGCATCGGATAAATTCTTCCGTTCTGATTAAGCGTGTTGGCACGCTGAATAACTCCTTTAAGAATTATCTTACCATCGTTTAACTCTCTCGACTCCTTGATTAAATCTTTTGTAAGATTAATCGGGCACCACTCGGTTAATAGCTGGACTTTATCACTCATTTTATTCCCCCAATCCTATCTCAGAAACTAAGTTTGTCAAAGTCAAAAACTTAACTATTGATTTGTCTGTTGTATCTTCTGGATTTAAATCACTAATTCTTTCTAAAACAGAATTAACTTTATTGTTTAGATACTTGTTTTCATTTACGAGACTGAACTCTTCAACAGATGCAATCGCATTTTTTTTGCACTCCGCAAGGTAAGAAATCAAATTTTCTCGCATATCTTCGTTTCCACTGTACAGCGCAAAATTTTTAATGATCTCTTTTTGTCTAGGCAGTAACTTGCCATATTTTGAGTTAATCTTTTCAGTCATAATTTTGACAACAAGCTTGTCAGCGTCTGAAGCTTCTAGATTCTTTCTTTCTTCATCAATCGTAATGTTTTGCTTCTCACACAAAAGCCACTCAATGACATTTTTTTCAATTTCAACTAAATTTTTTAAATTTGATGTATCGCCTTTTCGCCACTCATTTAGCATAATTTGAATTGTTGCGTAATTTTTGTAATTTGGAATTGTCCTGTAATAGAAGCTAGCATCTTTAATTTGGTAGTTAATGTCTCTGATTAAGTCTGATTTTTCTTTATGAAGCTTTTTTTCATCAAATCTACCTACAGCGGCTTTAGACTCTGTTAAAATGGCAGCTGCAATCTCTGTATTCTTGACTGTACTCGTCGCAATTGCATTAAATATTCTGAATTCTTTGTATAACTCAGTCTGATTATTAAAGCGCTTTTCCAAAATTGCTGTGGCTTTCTTAACACCTGACATATTGCCTTCAATTAGACAATTAGAGATATGACGAAGCATTAGCTCGTAAATAATTCCAACATTTCTTTTTTTATTGTGTTTTCTAGCCATCGTTTTCCTCTTCCTCTGATGAATTGTTCTCAGAGATTACTTGACTTTTATTAATTTCAATTCCGTGATTTGAATCAAATCTTTTCAATGTTGACTGAATTGCTCCTGTCATTTTAGCATTGTGTGAGATCTGCATATCTAAGTATTCACCAATGTCGAAATCTTCTTCCTGTAAGAGGTTGTTCTTTCCAAGATTCTTGACAGGATTGACAGTAGCTCTTAAATCGCTAGAATTTCTCCACATGCCGTCGACTGAGTTTTGTTTTCTATTGGCCTGGTATCTACTAAAGTGATCATCTGAAATGGAGTGTCTTGCCTTTTTTCTTTTTCGCCTGTAATCTTTTTGATAGTCATCCTGCCACTTTTCAAATTCCGTCAGGCCAGACCCTTCTTCTTCAGAACCTTCTTCTTTTTCTTCGTCTTTCTCTTCTAGTATTTTTGTGCTACTGTCTATTAAGTTTTGAACCCTAATAGGCGCATCTGAGTCGTCAACCGACAACCTGCTCTTTTCTGAAAGCTCATCAGTTTCAGGAATATCTATTTCTAAGCCTGCAAGAGCTTCAGGCTCTGAACCTGAATCTTTGGAAGCTTCTGGGCCTTCTGTAGGTGTCATTTGAGCAGATTCTATTTCTAGATCAGATAATTTATCTTCTAGTAACCCTTGACTAACTTCTTTAATCTCTTCATCAGAGAGGCGTATGATATTTTTTTGTACCCACCTTCTATCAATAAGTCCGGGTGCTCCTAAGGCTGATGTTGCAACTTCAAATCTTGTTCTAAACAGTTCTAATTTTTGCTGTTGCGCAATTGTTGATGGGTTTGAGAGCTTGAGTGAGAAGTCAAGTAGATCTTCATCTGTGTATCCTTGGCAGTAAAGATGCACAATCGCTATTTTGTTCATTTCAGAGAGCACAGTTCGTTGTATTCTAGCAATTGTTCTAGAAAATCTTATGTCTTCTTGAGATAGTGTAGCTTTTGCGCCTAATCCTTCATCATACCCTAAGTACGCTTTAGGTATTTTCAGAGCAGCAAATAACTTCTTTTGAATATACTCAACATCATTTGTTTCACCTGCCATTGTACCACCACCGAGTGTATCAATTGCTGTCCCTGATTCTGAGCCACGGACCGGAATAAAATAGTCTTCATCAACAGACAAAGGATTGTATCTTAAGTCTACTTTTCCTGTATTCTTTTCAACGATAGAAGATCTTTTTAAGCTGCTCTGAGCTTGTTCCATATAGTTTGCAATGTCTTCCGGAGGTACGTTTCCTACATCAATCTTAAAAACACGGCGCTCCGGTGCTCTTACAATTCGGTACACAAGCATTGCATCTTCTAAAAGAATTAATTGGCGCCAAATTCTTCTTGCAGGCTCTAGGACTGAAGACCCGTAGGGTAGAAAAGCATCGTTACCTAAAAGTCGCATATGTGATACCTGCCAATTTTCAAGTACTTGATTCCCTTGCGTTACCCATCTAAATCTTACTGCCATTGGGTCTTTCGGGTCGAATCCTTCTTCTCGCTCTATTTCTGATATCGGAAGAGGATAAGCATTAATAACGCCGTACTGCGGATGTACGTCATTAAACAAGAAAAAGTCACCGTATTTGACAAGATTTCTTACCCAGGCTGTTAGATTAAACTCGATGTTCAAAGTATCGTAGAAAAGCTCGGTAAGAATTTCTCTTATTTTTGTATTTTCTGAGTAGATGTGTAATGTTTTTCCGTTCTCATCAGCAGCAACTGACTCTTCGGCATATATGTCAAGAGCGCTAGCAATCTCTGGAGTATACTCCATTTCACTAAAATCACTGTACCTTGCCATTCTATCATAAGTGCCATATGCACTCATAGCAGCAGAGTAAACTTGAGACTGGTTTTTTCTAAAAGTCTCAAATGCAGTCGACGTCTTGTTATTAGCTCCGCGCTTCAGAACGTTTCTTTTGACGACCGGACCGCTCCTGAAGAGTCTAGTTAGACGTGTAAATAAATTTGCATTGTTGTTCTCTGCCATAATAATTCTCTACTTTATAACCCAAAGCATGTCACTAGGTATATTACTGCGTTTTAATGCTTTATTAATATCAGATTTAACTATTCCCTTTTTATGGTTAGTTCCTGATCTGTAGACAGGTATTGTGTTTACATCTTTTAGTGCTGCTTCAGGCGTCTGATCATAAGTTTTTGCCTCAACTTTCATTGATGCTAACATTGCGTCATTCAAAGCTTTCGCATTTTTGCTGTAATCTGATGACGCGTCGTATAACCAGGTTCCAATTGCTAAACTCATAACTAAGTCATCATTAAAGCCTCTTTTAGCTTGTGCCTTAGAACCTTGCCACGTAAAAACTTTTAGTTCTTCATAGAATCTAGAAGAGTAGCTAATTAGTTGTTTGTTTCTTAGGACCTCTTCAAGCTTGGCCAATATTGTCCCTCGTGTCTTACCGTTAGTATTGAATCCTGCTGTCTCTGGAGTCGAGGGTGGGATATAATCACCCACATAAGCAGTATCCGACCGACGTCTGTAATAAAGTCGAGGATATCTTAGATCAATGAGTTTAAGTATTGTTGCAAATCCGTAGCTGTTGTTTTCAGGACAGAGCAATGCTTTGTTATACTTGATACCGAACTCATAAAGAAGTGTAGCAAAATTATCAGGTCTAATTTTACCTTTATACTCAGCAACAATCTCGCCTGCTGTAGTGTCTATGATGTGAAAAGTCGAATAGTCTTTTGCGTCACCCCTAGCGACATCTGCTGACATAATATAGTCGTGTTCAGAAAGCGGGTACTGCCATATCCAGACATTTCTATCATCACCTTGACGATCTATTGGTTTTTTAACACTATCACGTAACCAATCTATTGTTGTTGAATCTGAAAACGTCTCGCCGCTTGTTGTAAAGTCACACAAATACTCTTGAGCTATTTGTCTTTTTGACATGTTCGCAGTTGTTTTTTCAAACCACGCTTCGTCTCGATCAGGATGCGCGTCCCAAGGTATCTTAATGGCATTAAATTCATTTAATCCAGACTCTGCCTGTGTATAGAGCTGGTAATACTGTCCTCCTGCACCGTTCGGAGTTGACAAAATAATAACTCGCCCACCTGTTGAAATTGTTGGGTAGATACCTGTCCAGATTGTATCAAAATTTCTAACAAAAGCGGCCTCGTCGACAATAAGAAGCGAGAGTGATTCAGATCTACCGGCGTCTTCTGAAGTGGGGACAGCTTTTATTTCAGACCCATGGCTAAATCTAATTTTTTGTTTATTATTTTCAACTATATCAGGTAACATCAGCCACTTTGGTAACGACCTTATCATAGTTTTGACTTTCGTGATAAAATTTTGTGCAACGCTTAACTTTGTTGCAATAATTAGAATATTTTTTTCTCTTTTAAATATTGCCATCCACACAGCATACGCAGCAACAAGTGTTGACAATCCTAACTGTCTAGACTTAAGAACAATATTAAATCTATTTTCTAAAAATTCTTCAACACATTCATCTTGAAAGTCAAACGTATCAAAAGGAATCAAACCCTGAACTGGGTGTTGTATCTTTAAATAATTTTTAAAAAAGTAACTAGGATCTTTGCCGCACTTAATTATCTCTTGTACTTGCTGAGACTTCTGTTTGACATTTTTTGGCAATTAAGAAACCTCAAACTTATAAACTCTTCTAATCAGTGCTGTACCTTTCTGCGAGTAACCGGACATTGATATTAATTCAACAGAGTGGTCAACACCACCTGTCTTGGCCTTGAGTGTTCTGCCAGCGTGTGTTTTAAATTCTTTTTTGATTCTTTTCATTTCCTCATTACATGCGCTGTCAAGCTGTCCGGTAGCTTTTTCTGATTCTCTGTGCATCTCACTTCTATTGAGTAGATTTACCACACACATGCAAGTTACAGTCAAGACATTTGCGCTAGTAATCTTAGGAATTACCTTAAAAGCACCGGCTGTAGCACTATCGCTATATGTTGTGTCTGTAACCATTCCTAAAACGTTATATTCTCTTGTATTCATCCTTGCTCCTCGAAAGTTTCTGATGTGAACAATTTCTTTCTTTTATAAATATACTCTTCAACATCTGTTTTATCAGGACGATATCCTTCTTTCCACTTGTCTCTCACTGGTTCAGCAAATCTAACAAAACATTCGTGGCAACAATCATATTCTCTATTGTATCTAAAGTCATTCCCGGAAGCTAAGGGAAATTTACACAGCCTACAAAAGAAGTTATCTAGCTCTTCTGATAAGTTTATAAATTCAATTTTATGGCTGCCTAACATAAGAATCAACTCCCTTTTTTGTAATTTCTAAAGTATTGTCAGCAACGTCTTTAATTGCGTCAATATGAGATATTACTAGAATATTTTTAAAATATTTTTTAAGTGACTCAAGAAGTTTACTGCAGGCTTCAAGGTTTGTTTCATCGAGTGCACCAAAACCTTCATCTATAATAAGCATATTTGTCTTGGGGAGCGATGACATGTTAATTAATGCCACCCTGATCGCTAATGACGCTAGCATTTTTTCCATACCGGAGCCTAGTTCAATAATTCTTTTTGAATCACCGTAGTTTATGTATATATCCATAGCGTTTGATTCTAGATCTGCTTCCATCTCTACATTAAATCCAACCACACCCCTTAAGATTTTTGCTGACTCCTTATTGATTTTAGGTAATAAAGAGTGTATTAATTGAACAGGAATTCCTCTTTTGGAAGTTGCCTGAGTGAATAAATCAAAGACTCTTAGTTTTAAATTGATATCGTCGTATTCTCTTTTTTGTTTTTCATAGATTTTCAAATTTGCTCGCCAAGTTGCAAGAGAATTGATTACACTTGTGCGCTTATTGTCGCTTACCTTTTGATTGTCTTCGAGAGTATAAATTTTATTTTTTATATCAGCAATTCTGTCGTCACCATCTTGCAAGGCAAACTTTTCTTTAAGAATCCTCAAACTTTCTTTTTGCTTTTCAATACCTTCATTAAGTTTAGCAATGTTTTGAGTATGCCTTTCAATTTTAACTTTCTTATTTGACATCTCAGCGACTAGATTTGACTTTTTCTGAATAATCTTAGAGTACTTTTCTAGCTGGTCGTCATAATCTTCGCTCATCGAGGAAAATGCTTCAGCTATATCATCAATTTTGACTCTTAAAAATGTAACTTTCTTTCTCTGGCTATCTCTTCTTTGCTTATCTTTATGTGAGTCTTTAATAAACTTACAGCTTGGAAAAGAATCTCCACAGGGAACTTCTGACAGCTTCAAGACAGACTTTTCTATATCATCTAATTCTCTATTTTCTAGATTGTATATTCCCTTTAACTCAAGAAGTTCTTTTTCTATTTTTGCTTTTGTATCTCTATTGCTCTTGACCTTTTCTAAATCAAAGCCATCAATAAAAATGTTTATCTTTTCAACTTTTGCTTCTGTATTTTTTATTTCAGATTTTACTGTACTTAGACTTTCTTGGTGATTCTTTAAACTTTTATCTAAGTCATCTAATTTCAGCTGAGCGTGTTCTATTTCTTTCAAAGACACAAAGCCTTTCTTATCAGAAGAATGAAACTCTTTTTGAAGCTCTGACAAAAGACACTTTGTGTCTTCAATTTCATTCTCTACAAAAGCTTTCTTTTTGAGATACTCATCAATTTTAGAATTGCATACTTCTATTTTTTTATGCCATTCTTCTGAACCGAGACTCGATGCTCTATTACGCAGTTCCTGAGAGTCTTTTCTTGCTGTATCATACAGCTTGTCAAAAACATCCAGGTCAAGAAAATTAGCAAGAATGTTTTTTCTTGCTGAGGCTTTTTCTTTAATGAAGGTATTCATCTCGCCCTGAGAAGCCAAACTAGTCATTAGAAAAGCTTCTGATGTTCCCAACATTCTTCTGATAGTTTTTTCTGTTTCTCTTCGCTGTTCTTCTGTTAGATCTTCTAAAATGTCACCTGATTGAGACAGCCTGTAAAAGTTGAGAGTTGTGGGCGCCCAAACATTCTTTTTGGTTTGTTTCTTAATAGTCTTCCTTACGATTCTGTATGGTTGACCATTAATAGTCACATCTAACGAAACTTGACAATTGTCTCTTCTACTATTGATAACATGTATGTTACTTATGGATCCTCTATCAGTTGTATTAAAGAGCCCATAAGCTATTGCGCCAATGATTGAAGATTTTCCTCTTGCATTTCTTCCAAATATTCCTGTAATACCGGGAAGTGAATCAAAATTAATCTTGTTGTTTTCACCATAGGAAAAAACATTGTCAAAAGAAATATTGTTAATCGACCACTTTACATTTCTGATGTCACTGAATTCATCGCTTATCTGCGACAGGTACTTGTCAACCATTGTGTCGAGCACATCCCAATCATCTTTCGTAATGTCCTTGCCTTCATAGTAGGCATGCAGTAGTTTTTTATGCACATCAGACGATCTAAGATCTAAGCGGGCTTCATTCTCTTTATCAAGTATACTCTTTGCTTCAAACTGCGTGTCTATTTTAAAAACAACTTCCTTAGCATTGTGATTCTTCTTTAGTTGCTTTTGGAGTCTTTTTGCGTCTGCTTGTGTGATAAAACTATCAGACTTAATTCTAAACCTAGACTGCCTTGGAAAAGTTTTGCAGTGTTTTATTGTATCTTGTGTAGAGCCTTGCCACTGTACTGTGTAAAAGGGATGTACAGGTTCTATTCGGTGATAATCTACATCAAAATCTGCTTTTCCTCGAATATCCCAAAAGAGAAAACCCTTGTCTGGGTCTTCTCCGTAGTTTTGTTGTATTGTTGAGCCGCAATAAGCTACTGTTTTAGCTTCATTTAAAAATTGTCGCTTGTGGATATCACCTAATAAGACATAGTCATAGTCATTAAAGACATCGATGCTGATTTCGCCGTCGAGCTGCCAGTCTGTATCAGTCAAAGATCCTCTGACAGCGCCATGATAAAAAGCTATATTAGTCTTTCCAGGCTCAGGTGCAATGTTCTTCCAATTTTCCTCATCAAAACAAGAGAATACACACATCTTGATATTTTCGTCTGGAGAATCATAGACTCCAGTATACTTAAGCAAATGAATATTCGGGTTATTTAAAGCTTCAATAATTGGTGTGATTGCATCTTGCCTATCTTTATTTAAAATTAAGCCATCGTGGTTGCCTAATATTACGTACACAGGACATATCTCTGCTAGCTTTGTAAACCACCAACAAAGACATTGTATTAACTCAGGTGATATTCCTTGTGTCTTAGAATGAACAATATCGCCACCTACATAAATTATGTCTGGCTTTAAATCTTTGGCTTTTTTAAAAAAGCGATTAAATGATAAAATATACTCTTCGTGACGTGATAAACCTCGCCAATGCACATCAGCGATGTGTGCTATCTTCATCTGTTCTCCTCAAAAAGACATCTTAACAACCGCGTCTTTTTTATCGCTACCAAAAGCTAGCTCATATCCTGGTAATAATACCCAACATCTCTTAGAAATACAACTTTTAGGTTTATAAGCGCAGCCATCAGTCATGACAATGTAGCCGTCAAACTTAGAAGAATGCTTTCTAAAGTGATCCTCGACAGCATCAAAATTTGTTCCTCCAGAAAGAGTTCTCATCGGAAGCTTATACTTCTTTCCTTTTCGCCACTCATAGCAGGATTCTTCATCAACCCTAGTATCAAAATGATACACTTTAAACGAGACGTTCCTGGCTAACTGATTGAGTGCAGAGAAGAAAGATGCAATACCGTCGTCTCCTACAGAGCCAGACTGATCAATGTAGATTGCAAGATTTGAAGTGTGCTTTACTTTTCTTCCCGGGTGTATATACGGATACTTTCTGTTAATCTTCCTGTGCGTTCTTGACTTGTTGGCCTTCTGCTTAGTGCCGCAAAAGTACTGCAGTGTCTTTTTCCAGTCAACAACATCAGTAAGCGAAGCAACAATCTGATTCTTTACTTCACTAGACACAGAACCCCAAGTATTATTCTTTTGAGCTCTATCGGCCGATTTCCTTACAATATCTTTGATTTTTGCGTCTGCTATCTGCTTGTCAGACTCAGACAGACCATCAGGATCAAAGTGCACGTCAAAGCCGGCTGAGTTGCCTTCAAATATTTCTTTTGCCGCTTCTTCGATTTCTGGATCTTGAAGGAGCATCTCCATGTACCACTCAGAAGACTTCATTTTAGGAAAAGATTCAATTAGATCGCTCATTTTCTTAGATCGCTCAATCATTTCTTCGGTCATATGACTGCTATCCTTGATCAAGAGTGGTTCTCCTGGTATTAAACCTCCCTCAGGAAGCTCGTCTGCCGGAATGATGCTATTAATAGCTAAGTCTGTTGCAATATTCCAAAGAATATGTGGATCTTGCTTTCTAGCTGTTACATGCTTAAAAATTAAGTGGTAGCACTCATGCTTCATAAGGCCGAAGAAAGTCTTTCTTGTCAGCTTTGCTGCAAACTCAGGATTCCAGTAAAGGTTAATTGCGCCATCCTTTACAGTAACTCCAGCAGTTGGCAAATCTTCAGTCTTTACCTTCCTAACATGAGACATAATGCTACTAAAGAAAGGCTCCGACAAGAGAAACGAAACCATAAGCGAGTCAAACTTTTTCTGTGTCACTTCACCAAGATTTTGAACTTTTTCTTCCATGTTTCCTCCTTAAACGCATTATATCATACATAAAGGGTAGATGCACGCACTAATTAGCTTCTGTATTTCTCTGATGCGTTAACGATCTCTGTAACTAGCCTGCCGAGGATCTTGTGAAACTTTCTAATGTGTTCGATATTCTTTGTTTCCATAATAAGGTTAAAAAAGTTAACAATCATTTCATCAGAACAAGTCTTGACAAAGCTTGACGCATTTTGAACTTGATTTACAGTAAGTTCGTTTAGGCCACTGTATGCAATAATCTTCTCAATAAGCTCATTCTTCTTATCATTTGTGATCTTTTCGATTTTACGCTTATTAGACTTCCAGTTGTCGAGCACGTCTTCAGCAGAGAACTTTGTTTCATAGTTCCTGACAAAGTCTGTAAATGCAATTGCAGCTTCTAGACCTACGAAACCCTGAGACATGGGGTACAGTAGCTCAGGTGTTTCTTTTCCTGCAATCTCGTCAGGGAATATTCCTGCATGCTTGAGAGAGATTGCCAGGCGATGCCAGCTAGCAGGATTCGGGTATGTTTTACCCGGTTCCAATTCACCTGTGTATCGCAGGTGTGAGGGTGTGCTCTTAATAAATTCACAGAGTACACTACCGACATCATCACGGTCAGCTGCCCAGTTAAGCCAATCTTCTGTTGTTGGCTCTAGTGCCATGGTCCAAAAACGACGAGCAAGTGCTGGGTCCATGTCAGAGACCTGGTATTCACTACCTTCATTGACAGCCGCGTAAACGCGTGTATCAGGATGAAGCTTGTGTCCGTTTAGTTCACGATCCAGCACAATCTGGAACGCACATTGCTGCACCTCAACAGTTGCTCTATTAAGCTCGTCAAAGAAGAGGATCACTGGCTCTTTACAGGCTGTAATGAACCAGTCAACAGGTGCAAATCGTGTCACACCATCAACTAGTTCTGGAAGGCCAATAATATCACCTTCTGTCATCTGACTCAATCGCCTGTCAATAACTTTCTGTCCAATGTTTTCTCCGATCTGATGGAAAATCTGCGATTTTCCAATTCCAGTTGGGCCTTTTGCAAGTACAGACATACTTGCAGGAAGAGCAGAAACAACTTTAATGAAGGTCTTGATATCCATTTTTTCTCCTATTGGATTTATTTTTACCTTGTGACTTCTTTATTATAATCTAATTTTTGTTTGATTGCACGAGTTACGAATCTATTTTCTTAAGCTTGCTAGGGTTATACCAGACTTTTCCTTTTGGAGTAATAACATAGCATCTTGCCCTTTGTTTTGCTTCTCTAATAGCTGCTTTTTCCTGGCCTTTGTACATTCCGCTCACATCCAGGGTTCCGCCCTGACCAGATAAATTTTCAACTTTGACGATAAGACCGACTGATGCATCTGGCAAATACACGAGATCACCTTCGTTAATATTCCATGTAACAGATATTTTCTCTGAATTCTTTGCGCTCCTAATGGCTCTTCTATCTTCATGAGATACAGAATAGCTGGCTTCGCTTTCTGGGTCTTCCAAAGTCCTCTCTTCTTTAAACTTCTGCCTGATATCTTTTAGTTGTGCCTTTGTCAGCTTCATACTTTATCCGTTAGATTGTACATCCTTATTATAATAAAATTTTAAGTAAGATGCACGACTTTTACATGGCGGCGTCGAGTTGAGATAGAATTTTAAAAAAATCATTGTTAGAAATAATCTCATCTAGGTTCTGAATGTAGCTGTCATAAATAACTTCATTCACAGCTTCAAAATCAAAATCGTAGTCTGAAAGCATTATAATTCTGCCAGATCTTCCGTTTCCATCACAAAAAGGATGAATCCATTCGTAGATAACGTGTCGCTCATACGGGTCTTTGACAGAATCAATCTGTCTCAAACATTTTAAAATTAAATTATTTGGACAATATTCATTCCCTGTTGGGGAGTGGTGCTTATAATGTCTAATAGCACCCGGTTCGGCATTGTTTTCAAGTACACGACGGTCAAATTTTCTATGAACGTTTATAGCAAAATAAGGACTCTTTAAGTTTTTGCATCTAAAAGCTTCTATCATAGCAGTAATATTAGACTTTACATGTAGGTTTTCTGTAAATTTTTCAACATCATAACCTGATAGCAGTTTATTTGCAGCTTCAAAGCACTCGTCATAAGGTATTTTAATTTTTTCTATTTCGTTTGTCCTAGAAAGAAACTTAGCTATGTCATGACAAAACAGCTTATAGCTTTCTTGATTATTTTCATATTTGTTTAAAGCTTTTCTTCTCAGGAAAGACGCAAATGATTGTTTATCTTTTTTCTTTATCGTGTTAGTAATTTTTTTATTTTTGCCTTGCTCAAACAAATCGGACAGTGTTTCTCCAATAAATCTACCGTATAGCACATCAGAAGGAAAGTGCACACCATTCTCAATTCTAGATTGTCCAATTAGTTCAGATAAAGTTTGCAAGTCTTTTGCTTCTTCAGGAAATATATCAGAAAGTATAGAAGAAATAAAATATGCAATTGCTGTGTGACCACTAGGAAAAGAAGGTGAACTTGAATCTCTTATACTGTTATATAGAGAGCTTCTATCTAACAAAAAATTTTTCGGACGAGGGCGATCATAGTGGTATTTTAATTTTAAAATTACTGCATCAACATCTTTACAAGCTGTCTTTATGGATTTCCAATTAACGTCTAGACCATTTTGTTCACAGTAACTTTTGAATATATCTTCAACTGACTCTTCAGAAGTAGATAAGAAATTACTAGCTAGACATGGATTATGAAAATGATGAACTAAGTCATCTAAATCTTTATTAAAAACTTTTGTTCCCGGAGTAGGAAAGCTCATTTTTGGCAGAATTTCTAATTTATCAGCATCAATATACTTGCATTTTCTGCTCATTCTCTTTGCATGCTTGTTTGGTATTTCAACGTTGTCGTTTTTAATATCAAAAAGCGGCAAAATAGACTTCATCTAGACATCACCCTCATATTGGTCATGGTCAAGTGCGTGATAAACTTCTCCAATATCGTCAGCAATTTGTGATATTTTTGTTCTCATCCAATCTTCTAAGTCATGATGGTCTGGGATCATATCATACAACTTTGCTGCGTAACTAGAAACTTTATATAATTGTGACTTTGACATATACGCACCGGAACGGTGAGCTGCGTCACTTGCTGAATGGCCTGATAAAAATCCTACCATACTATCATCAGATTTTTCTCTACAACCGCAATTAGCTGCACACCCACAGTCTCCCTCATTTAGCGCGCTGGTTTTTTCATACATAGCGCCGCATTCCATACATGATCCTTCATCCTCATACATCGAAGAACCGCAAGCAGAGCACTTGATCATTTGAGGTGATAACGGAGGAGAACCTTGTCTTTTGGTATTTGGCAAAACAAGTATGTCTTCGCCTAAGTTGCTAATCTCTTGCTGAATTAGCTTTCTAAGTTGTAATCTATTAAACTTTGTGGACATCGTATCTCCTAATTTTAAAATACTGAGCCTGAATGCATCTCACTTATTAAGTATTCTATTCCCTGAGCATTATTATAAGGTTTTGCATTCTCGATAAAGTAACTTACTTCTTCAAGAGACATATCTCCAAAATCTTTTTCTTCATGAGTCGATAACTTTACATCGATACAATATTCATAAAGTTTTTTTGCAATCTTCATTGACTTTTTCTTTGCGTCCGGATCGAGACACAATATGATATCAGTTTTATTTTCAACAATTTTTTTAAAGAGAAGATAGTTTTCATCAATCCAGCTACCTAACATGCAAGTTGAGTTTTGTGGGCAATTTACTAAATCAAAAACGCCTTCTGTTAAAACTAAAGGTTTGTTAAAGTCTATATCAAACTCTCTAAATACAAGATCTTTTCTTGGCGCGTTACAGTTTCTATATCGCTTAAATTCATTTTCATCTATCGACCTTGCAATAAAATAATTTAAATTTTGTCTTGCGTCAAATGATGGAAAAATAACTCTATTTGTGTAGCCATACTCATTGCTGTATCCTACTCTAAATTTTAACAAATCGCTTTTTGTAAAACCTCTATCTACTAAATACTTGATATGTTTTCGTGTTGATCTGCGATCAAGAGAATTTGACAACAGACTAAAATCGCTAGGTAACGAAACTACAACTTTAACGTCTTTTTCTACCTGTTCATTTTCATGCTTTTTGTAGATAGTAAAGACTTTTTTAGCAATTTCGGTGTACTGACTGTATTTCATGGCCAGTTTGCCAATATTGCCGCCTTTCGACTCACACACCCAACAGTGATATATTCCCGTATCTAGACACACTGAAAGCTTTTTCTTATTTGTTATCTTTCCGCTTTCAATACACACGGGGCACTGAACACTTACGTTTTTTCCGGATGATGACATGGAGTGTTTGCCAAAGCAAGACACAAGCATGTCAATTTTATTTTTTGTTGTTAGCATAATTGAATATTATTCAATTTTTTTTAATTTTTCAATTAAATGCGCTCGACCTATCACGTAAGCATCTGCCATGTCGTAAGACTCATCGCAGGGTCTTACTTTTCCAGCGTGCTTTCCTCTCGTAACTAGGCGGGTAGGAAGATCAATATTTGCATTATTATTCAGAACCCAATGTAATATCTGATCTTTTGTGGTTACGTCTGACTTTCTATCTAATTTAATTCCTACAATTTTTCTTGCAGAATTAACATTAAAGCTTTTTACTGGAACACTCATGTCAGAGTGACAAATCCACCTTACTACACCGTTGAATTGACTTAAAGTCATCAAGGTTTTTGCAGAAGACAGGCCAGGTCGAAATGCTTGCATGTTTTCTTCAACAACCACTTCAGTAATGTGATGTTTTTGAGCAATTAAAAGAAGCTCAGATTTGATTCTGTTTGCCTTTTCAAACAAACCCTTATGTTTACTCAGCTTTATAAAACCGTGATCACATAGTTCATCCTGGTTAAACAGACACCACCCTGTACACGATGTTGATATATCAAGTGACAATAACAATTAGAAATCTTCCTTCAGTCTTACAACAAATTCATCTTCTAAGGTCTTAACAATTGGTTGAGAGAAATTTGCTTTCATAATAATATTAAAGTTTTCATCGTGAATGTTTACTGAAGTCAACTGCATCGTTTCTAAATTCTTGTCTGATACATTATCAGAAGGAGGCAGTGGGTTATATCCTGAACTTGTACTTACATTTAACGAATCAGCAGCGACAGGAACATTGATTATTAGCGAATGAAGATTGTGTTCTCCTGAAAATTTTA